>Ga0233416_10000056_pt1 | contig 31261 bp, 31 predicted proteins | sample Sediment_Towuti__2_FD_188638 | JGI IMG/M metagenome (GOLD analysis project Ga0233416, IMG submission 188638) | Sediment microbial communities from Lake Towuti, South Sulawesi, Indonesia - Sediment_Towuti_2014_0_MG | ecosystem: Environmental > Aquatic > Freshwater > Lake > Sediment | place... | reverse complement strand
TGTCCAAGCAACGGACGGAATGCGTTGTCGTACGCACGCATCGCAGCGACAACGACGAAGGCATCGTGGAGTACTTGAGCGGCCGCCCGATCCCGCCTTCTCTTGGCTCGCTGAACCACTTGCTGAAGCCACTCGTCAGCCGCTTTCAGAACGTCAATGAGCACCTTTGCGTCAGCGAGAACCATGGGCGTCCTTGGCGATCAAGAGCTTCGTATCAGATGTGCGAATGGGTTCCTAGTTTCCGACCCCAACCCCCGTCGCGCGCCCAAGAACATCTGCGATAACGGCAGCCTCATCGCGGCCATCCCGGGCGTAGACCTTGAAAGTGAAGCCCGCATCCGCATGTCCCGCGAGCCGCCGCTCGTGCTCTCGCCGCAAGCCGGGGTCGTCCGAGAAGTAGCCGTGACCAGCGGGCGTCGCGTCAGACTCATCCGCGTCCAGGATGCGCGGCCCGGTTACGGTGCGAGGAAGCGGCATCCGGGCTCCAGTCGGGCGGCGTCATACACGTCGCCAAACATCCTGAACGCAAGAGCGGACGCTTAGAACAATTGTCAACGCCGCTGCCTGCTCAGAACGACGAACGGCCCCGAAGGGCCGCGCGCCGGACGTGGCCCTGTGCTCGGAGTGCCCGCGCCTGGGGACGAAGCCCGAAAAGCTCCTCGTGAAGGGCTTCAAGCGCCCGCACGAGATGGTCGCGGATCCCGAGCTGTGCCTGCTGGCCCAGGGCCTGATCTGCCTCGGGCCCGCGACTCGGGCCGGCTGCGGAGCGGCCTGCATCGGCGGGAACATGCCCTGCACCGGGTGCATGGGCCCGACGAGCAGGGTGGTCGACTACGGGGCGAAGGCGCTCTCCGCGCTCGCATCGCTCATCGATGCCACGGACAGGGAGGAGGTGGCCGCCCTCGCCGGCGAGGTCGCCGATCCGGTGGGCACCTTCTATCGCTACAGCCTGCCCGCGTCACTCGTGCACCACCGCGTGGAGCCGGCTCGCCAGGCGGGAGGTTCGGAACCATGAGCACCGAGATCCTCATCGATCCGATCACTCGGCTCGAAGGGCACGGGAAGATCCACATCTTCCTCGACGAGACCGGGGGCGTCGATCGCGCCTTCCTGCAGATCCCGGAGCTCCGCGGCTTCGAGAAGTTCGTCGAGGGTCGCCGCGCGGAGGACATGCCGCAGATCACCTCCCGGATCTGCGGTGTGTGCCCGATGGCGCATCACATGGCTGCGACGAAGGCGTTGGACGACCTGTACCGGGTCGACCCGCCGTCCGCCGCGAAGAAGATCCGCGAGCTCGCGTACAGCATCTTCATGGTCGAGGACCACGCGCTCCACTTCTTCTTCCTGGGCGGACCCGACTTCGTCGTCGGGCCGACCGCGGCGAAGGCGGAGCGGAACGTGCTCGGGGTCATCGGCAAGGTCGGGCTCGAGGTCGGCAAGGAGGTGATCGCCGTCCGCAGAGAGCTCCGCGAGCTCATGGGCCGGATCGCGGGCAGGGCGATCCACCCGGTCTTCGGGCTGCCGGGCGGCGTGTCTCACGCGCTCCCGCCCGAGCTGCAGCCCGAGCTTCAGGCCGCCGCCGCGCGTGCGGTCGAGTTCGGCACGTTCGCGCTCGGGGTGTTCCGGGACGTCGTGCTCTCGAACGCCGAGTACGTCGAGCTGGTCACCTCCGACGCCTACACACACCGCACCTACTACCTGGGGCTCGTCGACCGCGAGGGCAAGGTGACGTTCTACGACGGGACGCTCAGGGTCGTCGACCCCGAGGGGCGTGAGTTCCTGACCTTCGACCCGAAGGACTACCTCGGCCACATCGCCGAGCACGTGGAGCCCTGGAGCTACATGAAGTTCTGCTTCCTCAAGGACGTGGGGTGGAGGGGCTTCAGCGACGGGGGCGAGAGCGGCATCTACGGCGTCGCGCCTCTGGCTCGGCTGAACGCAGCGGACGGCATGGCCACTCCACGCGCGCAGGAGGCGTACGAGGAGCTCGTCTCCACGCTCGGCGGGAAGCCGATCCACCACACTCTCGCGAACCACTGGGCGCGCATCGTCGAGCTCGTGTACGCGGCGGAGCGGATGTCCGAGCTCGCCGCCGACCCGGAGATCGTGAGTCCTGACGTGCGCACGCTGCCGACGGCCGTACCCGAGGAGGGGATCGGGGTCGTCGAGGCGCCACGGGGCACGCTCATCCACCACTACGAGACAGACGCGCACGGGCTCGTCACCAAGGCGAACCTCATCGTCGCCACCCAGAACAACGCCGCTCGGATCGCGATGTCGGTCGACAAGGCGGCGCGGCGGCTGATCGTCGGCGGGGAGGTCGACGACGGGCTTCTGAATCAGGTCGAGATGGCCTTCCGCGCCTACGACCCCTGCTACGGCTGCGCCACCCACAGCCTGCCGGGACAGATGCCGCTGATCGTCCAGGTTCACGACCCCGCCGGCGACGTCGTCCGCGAGATCCGGCGCGACTGATGCGTACGCTGGTGCTCGGGCTCGGGAACGAGATCGCGGGCGACGACGCCGTCGGGGTGCTCGTTGCGAGGGCCGTTCGCGAGGACGTCGCCGCCGCGGCCGACGTCGTCGAGAGCTCGACCTCCGGGCTGGCGTTGATCGAGATCTTCGCGGGGTACGAGCGAGCGGTCGTCGTCGACTCGGTCCGGACGGGCCGAGACCCCCCCGGGACCGTCACCGAGCTGTCGCTCGGCGAGGTCGGTCGGGTGGCGGCTCCCAGCCTGCACCACGCGGGCCTGCCCGAGCTGGCCGCGGTGGCGGAGCGGCTCGGGCTCGAGTTCCCGGCGGAGACCCGTGTGTTCGCCGTCGAGGTGGTCGATCCGTACACGATGGGCGCCCCTCTGAGCGAGCCCGTCGCAGGAGCCGTCGCCGAGCTCGCCCGGCGAGTCCGGGCGCAGGTCGGGCGCTGGGGCTCGGAGGGAGCGGGGAGCGAGTAGGGCGGAAAGCAGCGGCGTGCACGACTACCACGCGATCGAGGCTCTCGTCGAGCGCCTGACGAGCGAGCTCGACGACCGAGCGCTCGAGCGAATCGCCGAGGTACGGATCCGGGCGAGCCCGGTCTACTCGCCGGAGGCGCTCGAGCAGGCGTACGCGATGCTCGTCCGGGAGACGGCGCTCGAGGGCTCGCGGCTTCGCGTCGAGGAGCTGCCCGACGAGCGCGAGTGCCCGTCGTGCGGGGGCTCGTGGCTCGTCTCTCGGGACGACCTCGCGGGGCACCTGCTCGTCTGCCCCTCGTGTGGCGCGCTCTCGGGCGTCGAGGGCGGCGCCGGGATCGAGGTCGTCGCCGTCACGGCGGGGCCTCGCCCGTGACCAGGCCGCAGGCGTGACGCCCCGGGATCGACGCTCTCGGGGAGGGCGCCTCGGGGAGCGTGACCGGCCGGCGACCTCCCCGGTGTGAGCGGACGGCCGGACCGGGCCCCTCTGTCGACGGACTCTGACGCGACCGGCGTACGATTCTCACCCCGGGGCTCCAGCGTTCGGGGCCTTCCGTGAGTCCCCGAAGGAGACGAGCCGACTCGCAGGCGTGTGGGGCCCCCGTCCGCTCCCGACGTCGTCATTCTGGAGATGGGGTAGCCGGGGACGGCCTCGGTCTGCGGCTGGCCGGTGCCGGGTTGCAGGTCGTCGGCATCGACGCGGAACTCCTCGGAGGAGAGTGTCCGTACTGGGCGTGCATCCCCTCGAAGACGATGATCCGAGCAGCCAACCTGCCCCAGGAAGGGCGGCTTTCCCGCACGGCCCCTCGGGTACCCCCCGATGTCGAGGCGGCCGCCGTCTGCCAGATTCGGTTCGAACGCCGGGAAGGCGCATCATGTGGGCGAGCGGTTCCTGGACGGGCCGGCGGCGAGTCGACCTCGCGTGGGTCGGCGGGTTGCCCGGTTTCGCGCGTCTCCGTGCGCTGAGGCCCGGCCTGCGAGGGCACCCGATCGACGTCCGTGGAGGAGCTTCCCCTCCGCCGCCCTCTGTCGACCCCCAGCAGAGTGGCTCGGGACTGGGGCGACGAGCGAGCGTGCGGCCGCCCGCACGAAGCGGGCCGTGCAGGCATTTCGCCAGAGACAGCGAAACCGTCCGACCCGGGATGCGCATCTCGCTCGTCGTCCTCCTGCTCGCCGCCACGGGGCTGCTCGCCGTGGATCTCGAGCCGTCTGCGGGCCCGACGCGCGCCACTGCCGCGCGACCTGCCGAGGCTGCGGCTCGGGTGGCCGGGCACGCGCCGGCGACCGTCGAGGTCGCGTTCGTACGCGACGGGCGGCTCGTCCGGGTCGAGCGGCCCGTGCCGAGGGGCGCCTCTCCCGCGCGCACGGCTCTGCGGGAGCTGCTCCGGGGGCCGACGCGCCTCGAACGCCGGCGGGGGCTCCGCACCGCGATTCCGGAGCAGGCGCGCCTGCGCGGGCTGCGGTCGCGAGACGAGCTGTGGCTCGTGAGCCTCTCACGCTCGACCTTCGGCTCGGGCACCGCCGAGACGCAGCAGCGGCGGCTTGCCCAGATCGCCGCCACCCTCGCACCGCTCGGTGCGCACGAGTTCGCGGCGATCGCCACCGAGGGGCGCCTGCTGACGACCCTCCGTCTCGGCCTGCGGCCGAGCGGGTGGCAGGTCGAGACCGGCGAGCAGGACTATCGCTACCTCGTCCGCGGCGTCCAGCTTCGGCTCTGGCTGCTCGGCTACCTCGAGCGCTCGGAGGTGACCGGCTCGCTCGACTACCTGACCCAGCAGGCGCTCCTCGCCTTCCAGGGCTGGGAGCGACTCGGGCGGACGGGCACCGTCACGGGTGAGACCCAGCTCGCGCTCTTCAGGGCCCGGAGCCCCGTGCCGGCGCGGCGAGCGCCGAGGAGGCACGTCGAGATCTCCCGCGACCTCGGAGTTCTGCTCGCCGTGGAGGACGGGGAGGTCGTACGGGCGGTGCACACGTCCACCGGCGCCGGGGGCGCGACCCCTGCAGGCGATTTCCGCGTCTACGCGAAGTCGCTCTACTCGTGGTCGGTGCCGTTCCAGGTGTGGATGCCGTACGCCTCCTACTTCCACGGTGGGATCGCCATGCACGAGTATCCGGACGTGCCCTCGTACCCGGCGTCGCACGGCTGCGTCCGGCTCCCGGCTGGCGAGGCGGAGCGGGTCTACCGCTTCGTCGATCTCGGAACGCCGGTCTTCGTCCGCTGAGCCGTCGCGCGGTGTGCGGGCAGGCTTCGCGCGGCCGAGGCTGGGTCCGCAGGCGCTAGACCGGCTTGGACGCGGAGTGCGATCCGTTGAAGACGACGAGCAGCGAGAGCGTCTCGTAGCCCGAGAACCGGTGCTCGGCGCCCGCGGCGACGAAGGCCGCCTCCCCCTTGGTCAGACGCGTCAGCTCTCCTTCCACCTCGAGGTCGCCCTCGCCGTCGAGCACGAGGTGGACCTCGTCGAACGCGTGCGGCGTCTGCTGGTCCGGCTCGGGCGCGACGAGCACGTACACCCCGACCTCGAGGCCGGGTGACTCGTGGACGACCTCGTAGCCTCCGCCCGCTCCTGCGAGCCGCGCGGCCGTGGCGGCGACGTCGAGCCCCTGCATGGCCCGAACGTCCCATCCGCGGACGGCGGGCTCGACGGCGCTCCGCGCGATCAGCAACCCGCATGCGCGGCTTCTCCCGCCGGGCCCTCGACCGCCAGGTCCGGGTACGGGAAGAGCGGCGCGAACCGCGCCAGGAAGAAGCGCAGGTGCTCGGGCTCGTAGCTGAAGCGAAGCCCGGGTAGCTCGGCGGCCCGCGCGTGCACGTGCGTCACGACGTCGGCGACCCACGTCAGGTGCTCCTGTCCGTAGACGCGCCGCGGCAACGTGAGGCGCACGAGCTCGAGCCCGTCGTACGGGTCGTGGCCGTGCTGGCCGGAGACGATGCCGCGCTCCATCGAGCGCACTCCTCCCGCGAGGTAGAAGGCGGCGGCGAGCGTCTGCGCCGGAAGCTCGGTCTGGTCGAGCTGGGAGAGGAAGCGCTTCGCGTCGACGAACACGGCATGGGCGCCGACCGGAAGGACGATCGGCACTCCGGCGTCCTGGAGCAGCTCGCCGAGGTAGCGCGCCTGGGACACGTACGCGCGCACGACCCGCTCGTCGGTCGACTCGCGGATTCCCTGCGCGAGCGCCTCCATGTCGTGACCGGCCATACCTCCGTAGTGCGGGAAGCCCTCGTAGACGACGACTTGCTCGCGAAGACGCTGGGCGAGCTCGACGTCGTTGACGGCGACGAAGCCGCCGATCGGCACGAAGTGATCCTTCTTCGAGCTGAAGACCGCGCCGTCCGTGTGGTCGGCGATGAGCCGGATGACGTCCGGCAGGGAGCGCTCGTCGTAGCCCGGCTCCCGCTCCTTGACGAACAGCGCGTTCTCGGCGATGCGCGTCGCGTCCAGGATGAACGGCACGCCGTGACGGCGCGTGAGCTCGCGAACCCCGGCGAGGTTCTCGATCGAGAAGGGCTGCCCGCCCGCCATGTTCAGGCACGCCTCCTGTCGAACGTACGCGATCGTCTCGGGCTCGGCCTCCCCGAGGACCCGCTCGAGGCGGTCGAGGTCGATGTTTCCCTTGTACGGGTGGAGCGACTCCGGGTCGCTCGCCTCCGGAACCGCGACATCGACCCAGATGCCCCCGGCCAGCTCGACGTGCTCGCGGGAGGTGGTGAAGTAGAGGTTCGAGGGCACGCGCATGCCGGGCCGGACGAGCGCGAGCGCGAGGAGGTGCTCGGCACCGCGTCCCTGATGGGCGGGGACGACGAAGCGGTAGCCGAACGCGTCGCGAATCGCTCGCTCGAGCCGGAAGAAGCTGCGCGAGCCCGAGTACGCCTCGTCGCCGAGCTCCATCGCCGCCCGCTGCTCCTGCGAGAGGGCCGACGTTCCGCTGTCGGTCAGCAGGTCGACGAAGACGTCCTCGGAGCGCAGAAGGAAGGTGTTGTAGCCAGCCTCTCCCATCGCGACGCGGCGCTCGACCGGTGCGCGCAGCTCGATCGGCTCGACGACCTTCGTCTTCCAGGGCGGGGGCACGGGTAGGGCCACGACCGTCATCCTGGGGAGCGCGAAGCGCCCCGTCATCGGGGGAAACCCGAAGAAGGGGTTCGTATCAGCCGCGCCCTGGTGCATGGCAAGATCGTCCAGGCGTGGAGACCATGCGAGCCATTCGCAAGCGCGAGGCGCGGCCGGGCCTCGTCCTCGACGAGGTGCCGGTTCCCACACCCGGCCCGGACGAGGTGCTCGTTCGGATCGAGGCGGCCTCGATCTGCGGCACCGACCTCCACATCCTGCGCTGGGACCAGTGGTCCGCCGAGCGGGTTCATCCGCCGCTGACCCTCGGGCACGAGCTCTGCGGCACGGTCGTTGCGGTCGGGAGCAGCGTGCGCGGCGTGGAGGAGGGCGACTACGTCTCGGCCGAGAGCCACGTCACGTGCGGGGTCTGCTTCCACTGCCGCACGGGGAAGGGGCACATGTGCGAGTCGACCCGGATCCTCGGTGTCGATCGCGACGGAGGCTTCGCCGACTACGTCGTCATCCCCGCGTCGGTCGTGTGGCGGAACGACCGCTCGAAGCTCGCGCCCGAGATCGCGTGTCTCCAGGAGCCGTTCGGCAACGCCGTGTTCGCGACGTCGACCCAGGACCTCGCAGGCCGGGCGGTCGCCGTGCTCGGGTGCGGGCCCGTCGGTCTGTTTACGATCGCGATCGCGCGCGCCTTCGGAGCCGGCCGTCTGCTCGCCTCCGACCACGTCCCGTTCCGGCTCGAGCTGGCGCGGAGGCTCGGCGCCGAGGCCGTCGTGAACATCGACGACGTCGACGACGTGCCGGCCTGGTTCGCCGAGCAGAACGAGGGCATGGGGTTGGGTGTCGTGTTCGAGATGTCGGGGGCGCTGAAGGCGATCGAGGACGCGTTCCACATCGTGCGTCACGGCGGCCACGTCGTCCTCTTCGGGATCCCGGCGCGCCCGGCCACGATCGACATCGCCGAGTCGCTCATCTTCAAGAACCTCACGGTCACGGCCGTCAACGGTCGGGAGATCTGGGAGACGTGGTACACGACCCGCTGGCTCCTCGAGCACGGCGTCGTCGACCTACGCCCGCTGATCACGGCCGAGATGCCGCTCGAGCGCTTCGAGGAGGCGTTCGCACTGCTCGAGTCGGGAGAGGCCTGCAAGATCGTCCTGCGACCGAACGGAGCGACGCCATGAACACGATGCTCGACGAGCAGCTCGGCGCGGAGCTCGACGCCCTGCGCGAGGCCCGGACGTACAAGCGGTTCCTGACGCTGGAGTCAGCGCAGGGCCCGGTCGTGCGGATGGCCGGGCGCGGCGAGGTGATCGTTCTCTCCTCGAACAACTACCTCGGGCTCGCCGGGCACCCGGAGGTGGTTCAGGCCGGCATCGAAGGACTCGAGCGCTACGGGGCCGGGACGGCGTCGGTGAGGTTCATCTGTGGGACCTTCGCGCCCCACCTGAGACTCGAGGAGAAGCTCGCCGAGATCTCGGCGACCGAGGCGGCGCTTTCCTACGTCTCGTGCTGGAACGCGAACGAGGCCGTCATCCCGAGCCTCACCGACGAGACGACGGTAATCCTCTCGGACGCGCTCAACCATGCGAGCCTCATCGACGCGATCCGGCTCTCGCGTCCGGCGGGCAAGGTCATCTACCCCCACTCGGACATGGCGGCGCTCCGTGAGGGGCTTGCCGCAGCTCCCCGAGAGGCCCGCAAGCTGGTCGTCACTGACGGCGTCTTCTCGATGGAAGGCGACCTCGCGAGGCTGCCGGACATCGTCGAGCTCGCCCGTGAGTTCGGCGCCGTCGTCGTCGTCGACGACTCGCACGGCGTGGGTGTCCTCGGCGAGACCGGGCGCGGCACCGTCGAGCACTTCGGCCTGCTCGGCGAGGTCGACGTCATCACCGGGACGCTCGGGAAGTCGCTCGGCGGCGCGGCCGGCGGCTACGTCGCGGCCTCCGAGGAGGTCTGCGACATCCTCGCGCAGCGCTCACGACCGCAGCTGTTCTCGAACGCGCTTCCGCCCACGGTCGCCTGCAGCGCGCTTCGCGCGATCGAGCTCATGCTCGAGGACCCGGCGCTGCTCGCCAGGCTCCGCGAGAACACGCGCGTCTTCCGGGAGATGCTCCGCGAGGCCGGCTACTCGCCGCTCGCGGGCGAGGCGGCGATCGTCCCGATCATCATCGGCGAGACTGCCGACGCGATGGCCCTCTCCGCCCGCCTGCTGGACGAGGGGGTCTTCGTCACCGGGTTCGGCTTCCCGGTCGTCCCCGAGGGAACCGCCCGGGTGCGGGTGCAGATGTCCGCGGCGCTCGAGCGCGAGCACCTCGAGCGCGCGATCGACGCGTTCAGGCGCGTACGCCCCGAATAGGGGGCGAGCAGCCCCCGGCTCGCCCGTCGGCATCGGCGGTCCGTCCCGATCGGCCGACTACTTCGTGAAGACGAAGTCGGTCGCCTTCGCCCGCACGTGACACGAGCTGCAGAGCCGCCCTTGCGCGAGCACGGTGTAGCGCGAGCCGGAGAGCTGATACTCGACGAACGTCCACCTGCCCTTCGCCTTCCGCATGACCGCGACCTGCGAGGGCCGCGACGGCGTGTCGCCCGTCTGCGCGATCGACTTCACGACGACCGTCCCGTTCGGGAACCGCGCGCCCACTCGCTTCTTGCTGGCGTAGACGTTCTTCACACCGCGGTGGGCGCTCGACAGCGGCCCCGTGCCCGTAAAGGGCTTCTTGTTGATCCTCGGCCACTTCTGGTAGCCGTTCGTGTACGGGGGTAGGCCGCCCGCGCTCGTCGAGGCGACCGCGACGACGACGGCCGATGCCGAGAGCGCTGCGGCGATGACGAGTGCCACCATCCTCCGGCCCATCCGAGAAGTGTGCCTCAGGCAGCGATCCGACGCAGGCTCGCTAGGGTTGCGAGAACCGAACCGTGCAGGTCAGACTTGCCGGACGGGAGTACGAGTTGAGCTCCGAGTACGCGACCACCATTCGAAAGAGCGCGGCGTCCCGCCGCCGGACGCGGCGAGGATCGGTGCGCGGCCTCACGATCCAGCTCATCGGACCCCTCACGATTCTCGCTGGGATCGTGTGGGCGGTCGCGCAGCCCTACCGCATCGTGTTCTTCGATCCCGACCGGAGCCGGGGGTTCTACGACTACGTCTTCCAGCCGCCGCTGCTCGTGGTCGCGGTCGGGCTGATCTACGCGCTCGTCCTCGCCCCCGGGCTCGTCGAGGATCTCGAAGGCAGGTCGGATGGCCCCTCGCGCTGAGATGGCCCACTGGCTCGCGGCCTCGGTCGCGCTGATGCTCGGGCTCGTCCTTCTGTCCGAGGTCATCGTCGGCACGGAGGTGTTCCGACGGCGGCGGTGGCGCGCCTACCTCTGGCCGTCGCTGGCGATCGTCTCGGGCGTCCTGATCTGGCTGATCGCGATCCTCTCGACCTTCTCCACGATCCACCTCGTCGCGCACGCGATCTGGGCCGAGGTCGCAATGATCGCGGGAGCGGTCGAGCTCGCGGTCGTGCGCGGGAAGCTCTCGAGCCCGCGGTGGTCGCTCGCCGTCGCGGGCGCGCTCTTCGTCTCCGGCGTCTCGTTCCTCGTGCACGAGCAGAACCCGTGGCTCTACTCGCGGGCCGCATTCCTCCACCATGCGATCGGCTGGATGCTCGTCGTCGCGACGCTCTTCCCGCTCGGGCGCGCGTTCAAGCCGCAGCGGGCGGCGCTCTGGGGCACGGGCTTCGCGCTCACGTTCGTCCTGCTCGCGGTGATGCTGTACGCGGACCGCGACGCGGGCTCCATCTTCGGGCACTTCGGCGAGATCGCCGGCCCGTGAAGCGGACCGTCGTCGCCGGTGCCGTCGCCGCGGCCGCCGCGCTCGCGGCACCCGCTTCGGCCCTCGCTCACGCGACGCTCAACGACTCGACCCCAAGGGCGCAGTCGACGGTACAGGTGCCGCCCGGGGAGATCCGGCTCGTCTTCAACCAGTCGGTGACCGTCGCATCGCGAGCCGTGCAGGTGCTCGCCGCCGACGGGACGCTCCTCTCCGGCACCGCGACCACCCGCAGTGGCGGTACCGTGGTGGTCGCCCCCCTCTCGGGGCTGGAGCGAGGGGCCGCGTACACGGTGCGCTGGCGCGTGACCTCGTCGGACGGCCACTCGCCTGGCGGTGTCTTCACCTTCGGGATCGGGGTCCCCGCCCCGCCGCCGACCGAGGCGGTCGGCGCCGGGGGGACGACATGGCGAGACGACGTCGCACGCTGGGCGCTCTTCAGCGCCCTCGCGCTGCTCATCGGGCCACTCGCCGTCCGGCTCCTGGTCTTGAGGGGGTCGCCCGTGCCGACCGCGCTCGAGCAGCGCCTCCATCTCCTGACGACCGGTGCGGCGTTCCTCGTGATCGACGTCGGGATCGTCGCCTTCGTGCTGCGTGCGTCGAACGCGCTCCAGCTTCCCGGGAGCGACCTCCTCTACGGCGATCTCCAACCCTTCGCCGAGAAGACGCGGTTCGGCATCGCGTTCCTCGTGATGACCCTCGGTTTCGGCGTGGTCGCGGCGCTACTGCTCGTCGCCTGGGTCTTCGATCGTCTCCGGCTCAGGTGGGCCGCGCTCGCCCTCTCCGTCGCGCTCGCGTCCGGTCTCTCGCTCTCCGGTCATCAGGCCGTCGAGCCGAACTCCTCGTCCCTCTCGGAGCTCGCGGACTGGCTCCATCTCGTCGCCGCATCCGTCTGGGTCGGGGGCCTCGCCACCCTCGCGATCTGCGTCTGGCCGCTTGCACCGGAGTTGCGCCGACGCGCGTTCCTCGGCTTCTCGCGCATGGCCGTGGGGCTCGTCGGAGTCATGGTGCTCGCGGGGGCCTACCTCGCGCTCGTCCGGCTGCCGGCGGTCTCCGACCTCTGGAGTGCGCAGTACGGTCGGGTGCTCCTGCTCAAGCTGACGTTCGTCGCGATCGCCCTGGGCTGGGGCGCGGTGCACCACTTCGTCCTGCGGCCGCGTCTCGAACGCGGCGGCGACCCTCGACTACGGTCGTCCCTCCTCGGCGAGACGACGATCGCGCTCGTCGTCCTGCTCATCGCCGCCGCGCTCACGAACAGCGCGCCTCCGCCGGTGACCGAGCCCCCGCCCGCGACCGCCCGGGCGACGCGCTAGAACGTCTGGGTGCCGCACACGCACGAGCACGAGCACGAGCACGAGGCCGGGAACCGCCGGGCGCTTGCGCTGGCTCTCGCGCTGACCGCGTCCTACACGGTCGTCGAGGTCGTCGGCGGGTTCCTGACCGGGAGCCTGGCGCTGCTCGCGGATGCCGTCCACATGCTCTCCGACAACGTCGCGCTCGCGCTCGCGCTCGCGGCCGTCTGGCTCGCTGCGAAGCCGGCGACGCCGGAGCGGACGTTCGGGTACAAGCGGGCGGAGGTGCTCGCCGCGCTCGCGAACGGCGTCCTGCTCGTCGCGCTCGCCATCTGGATCTTCGTCGAGGCCGCGATGCGCCTCGCGGATCCGCGGGGGGTCGAGGCGGGCTGGATGCTCGTCGTCGCTCTGATCGGGATCGGCGTGAACGTCGCCTCGGGCGGGATCCTCTCACCGGCTCGGGGGAGCATCAACGTGGAGGCGGCGTTCCGGCACGTCGTGGCCGACCTGCTCGGCTCGCTCGGCGTCCTGGTCGCCGCGATCATCGTCCTCGTAACTGGCTGGCTCCGCGTCGATCCGCTCGTCTCCATCCTCATCGGGATCCTCGTCCTCGCGAGCTCGTGGGCGATCCTCCGCGACACCACCTCGATCCTGCTCGAGTCCTCTCCCCGGGGGATTGCGACCCGCGAGGTGGGCCTTCGGCTCGCCGGGGCGCCGGGCGTCGTCGAGGTGCACGACCTCCACATCTGGACGATCACGTCAGGCTTCCCGGCGCTCTCCGCCCACGTGCTCGTCGGCCGCGGTGAGGACTGCCACGGCCGACGTTTGGAGCTCGAGCGCGTCCTCGCGGACGAGTTCGGGATCGAGCATACGACGCTCCAGGTCGACCACGTCGGCGACGAAAGCGGCCTCGTCGAGCTCGGGCGCTTCTCGTAGCCTCTTGTCGTGACGGTCTCCGAGCTGCCGGCCCCGGCGTCGCCCTCGTCCACCGCCGAGTGGCTCCGCGCCGCGCACCGCGCACGGCTACTTTCGTGGATCTCGCTCGCCTGGATGGCGGTCGAGGGCGCGGTCGGCGTCACCGCGGGGATCCTCGCGGGCTCGATCGCGCTCGTGGCCTTCGGCCTGGACTCCGCGATCGAGGGCTTCGCGAGCCTCGTCATCGTGTGGCGCTTCACGGGCCGCCGTCTCCACTCCGAGACGGCCGAGCGTCGCGCGGAGAAGCTGGTCGCGATCCAGTTCTTCCTGCTCGTCCCGTACGTGACCGCAGAGGCGCTCCACAAGCTCGTCACCGGCGAGGCGGCGGAGACGAGCCTGCTCGGGATCGCGCTCGTCACGACCAGCCTCGTCGGGATGCCGCCGCTCGGGATCGCCAAGCGGCGCCTCGCGAGGACGCTCGGCTCGGCAGCGACGCGCGGCGAGGGCACGCAGAACCTGCTGTGTGCGTACCTCGGCGGCGCCGTGTTGGTCGGGTTGCTCGGCAACACGCTCTTCGGGCTCTGGTGGCTCGACCCGCTCGCCGCGCTCGTGATCGCCGGCGTCGCCCTCCGCGAAGGGATCGAGACCTGGCGCGGCGAGAGCGAATGCTGCTAACGGCGCTCTGGCCAATCCTCTCGCAGCGCGTTCTCCTCCAGCCAGGCTCGCGCGAGTCGCTTGTGAGCGCGGGTCAGCCACGCTCCGGCGACCAGGTCGCGCAGCTCCTCACGATCGATCCGCTCGAGCGAAGGGATCCGCATCAGTACGGCGGCGTTGCCGTTCCAGTGCGGCGTGGTGAAAAAGACGCCCCGCTCGTCGGCGAGCATGATCTCCTTCTCGCCCAGGTCGGCGACCCGGAACACGAGCACGTCCTCGAGCCGCTCGCCGGTCTCAGCGTCGACGGCGTCGGGGCGCGGCCTGCGGTGGAAGCAGAAGAACTTGCCGTGGACGAGGTAGGTCGGCCGCCCGTCGTCGGAGACCTCCTTGGTCGTCTCCGGCATTGCGAGCGCGAGCTCGTCGAGATCCGCCATCGTCGCCACGTCGCCACTGTGCCAGGCTCGGAAGGCGCGAGCCCACCGCCCTACGGGACGAGGACGGCGGCTGCGCGCAGGGCGCCGCTCCGGAGCCGGTGGAGCGCCTCGTTCGCCTGCTCGAGCGGGAACGTCTCGACCTCGGTCCGCACGGGGACGGTCGGCGCGAGCGCGAGGAACTCCTCGCCGTCGGCGCGCGTGAGGTTCGCGACGGAGCGAAGCACGCGCTCGCCCCAGAGCGCCTCGTACGGGAAGGTTGGGATGTCGCTCATGTGGATCCCGGCGCAGACGACCGAGCCGCCCTTGCGGACGTGGCGCAGCGCGGCCGGGACGAGCGCCCCCACCGGCGCGAAGACGATGACCGCGTCGAGCTCCTCCGGTGGGCCGGCGGCCGCGTCCCCCGCCCAGGCGGCGCCGAGCGAGCGGGCGAACGCCTGACCCTCCTCGTCGTCGGCGCGCGTGCCCGCATAGACCTCGCGACCCTGCGCGACGACAACCTGGCAGACGATGTGCGCGGAGGCGCCGAAGCCGTAGAGCCCGATCCGCTCCGCGTCGCCCGCAAGCCGAAGCGAGCGGTAGCCGATGAGCCCCGCGCAGAGGAGGGGCGCCGCCTGCTCGTCCGGGTAGCCCTCCGGAACGGGGAAGCAGTAGCGCTCGTCCGCGACGACGAGCTCTGCGTAGCCGCCGTCGACGTCGTAGCCGGTGAACCGTGCCCGGTCGCAGAGGTTCTCGTGCCCGGCGAGGCAGTAGCGGCACTCCCCGCACGTCCAGCCGAGCCAGGGCACGCCGACCCGAGCCCCCGCCTCGAAGCGGCCCGCGCTCTCGAGCACCTCCCCGACGATCTGGTGTCCCGGGACGAGCGGGAGCTTCGGCTGCGTCAGCTCGCCGTCGACGATGTGGAGGTCGGTCCTGCACACGCCGCAGGCGCGGACGCGGAGGAGCGCCTGCCCCTCGCCTGCGACCGCGTCCGGGAGCTCCTTCGGACGCAGCGGTGTGCCGGGCTCGTCGAGCACCATCGCGCGCATGGCCTGAGTCTGCCTCCCCGTAGACTCCCCCGCTTGAATGGTCAGTCACTCTCACGATCACGGGGCTGACTCACCCGAGCATCACGGCCGGCACACGCACGACCACGAGGGGCACGGACACTCGCATGGATTGATCGACCGGTCAATCATGAGATCTCGCGCGGGGATCCGCGCCGTGCTCTGGAGCCTCGGCATCCTCGGCCTGACGGCGCTCGTCCAGGCGGTCATCTTCGTCGCCACCGGCTCGGTCGCCCTCCTCGCCGACCTGATCCACAACGTCGGCGACGCTGCCACTGCGATCCCCGTCGGGATCGCGTTCTGGCTCCGCTCCTTCCGCGCCGAGAAGATCGCGGGCCTCTTCGTGGTCGCGGCCATCTTCTTCTCCGCCTGTGTCGCGCTGTACGAGACGATCCAGCGCTTCCTCCATCCCGAGGATCTCTCGCACCTCGGCGCGCTCGCGGCAGCTGGTGTCGTCGGCTTCCTCGGGAACGAGATCGCCGCCCAGGTGCGCCTGCGCGCGGGGCGCAGGCTCGCGAGTCCGGCGCTCGTCGCCGACGGCAACCACGCGCGTGTGGACGGATTCGTCTCGCTCGGCGTCGTCGCGAGCGCGATCGGGGTCGCTCTCGGCTTCGAGCGGGCGGACCCGCTCGTCGGCCTCGCGATCACGCTCGTGATCCTCAAGATCACGTGGGACTCGTGGCGGACGGTTCGCGACGCCGAGCCCGGCCCCGTGCACGAGCCCGGCCACGTGCACGAGCACGCGCACGAGCACGCGCACGAGCACGTCCACTGAGGGTGCGGTACCGGCGACTTCGGACCTCCGAGCTCGGGCGCATCGGCGAGATCGACCGCACCGAGCGGATCGACGCCCTCTACGTCCAGCGCGGTGCTCGGCTCGAGCTCGTCCACGGTGACTTCAGCGCGCCGGCGTGGTCCGCAGACGGGCGGGGCGGGCACTCGGTCGCCGGTCAGCGCGCCGCACTCGAGGAGCTCGACCGCTCGGGAGCGATTGCGCTCGGCGCGTTCGACGGCGACCGGCTCGTCGGCATCGGGGTGGTGCTCCCGCACCTCCGTCCGGGCATCTCACAGCTCGCCTACCTGCACGTGAGCAAGGGCTACCGGGGCTCGGGCATCGGTAGCCGGCTCTCGGACGAGCTCGAGCGCATCGCCCGCGACGCCGGCGACACCTCCATGGTCGTCTCCGCGACCCCCTCGCTCAACACGGTGCGGTTCTACGCGCGCCGTGGCTTCGCGCCGATGGCGAAGGCGCTTCCCGAGCTCTACGAGCTCGAGCCCGAGGACGTGCACATGGAGCGCGCCCTCTAGAGGACGACCTCTGCTCGGACCGTCCCCGCGCGCTCGTGCCGCGCGACGACCCCGACCCGGTCGCCCGCCGTCGCCTCGACCACCCACTCCACCAGCGAGCGGTTCTTCGTCGAGTGGTCGACTCCCCACCACGTGACCGACCGGTCCTCGACGCGCCCGCCGAGCTGCCCGACCTCCTCCTTCGCCTTCCCGGTCGCGACGCGTGCCCCGCCGGGCAGCTCGAGCTCGGCCTCGATCGGCTGCACCGCCTTCCTTTCGAGCGCCTTCTCCGTCACGTTCGTCGGCAGCCAGCCGGCGTTCTCGAGGACGAGGCGAAGGCGGAAGGCGCCGTCGCCGACGGGAGTCGACTCGAACGAGCGGATCTCGAGCCGTGGCGAGGCGAGCGAGAGGAAGATCGCGAAGTCGGCGTGCGGCCTCACCTCCTCTTCCAGTCGCGAGAGCGGCGGGTTGAACCAGAAGCGCACGATGTCCCAGCCGCCGAGCTCGACCTCTCCGAGCTGCGGGTGCTCGAAGGGGTACCAGTCGACGTAGCCCTCGCCGAGCTCGTCGGCGAGGCGGATCAGCGCGAGGTCGTCGTCGGGTGAGTGCTCCCGGATCCAGTCGATGAAGTGGTGGGGGTCGAGACCGGCCGCGCGCTGAGGGCTCCAGAACTCCGTGACCCAGGCGTACGCGCCGAGGTGGTCGTAGACCCAGTCCACGTCCCCGCCCCTGATGACCATCTTCGGGTGGTACTTGAAGTCGTGGAAGATCGAGATCGCCGGGTACCCGGTGAGCCGCGTCGCCTCCTCGCCCATGAGCTTGAACGCGCGCAGGTCGGGGACGGAGAAGTCGTCGTCCGCGTGTCCCGACCAGGGGCGCAGGTGGACGCCTGAGAACGTGTGGTACCCGATGTACGAGGTGATGTTCTTGCGCTCGACGATGGCCTCGACGAGCGCCCGCACCTCGGGCTCCGAGGTCGGGAAGGGGCCGGCGCCGGCCTGCTCGGCCTCGGGTGCCCACTCGGCGGGCCAGTTGCGGTTCAGGTCGAGGCCCTCGAGCGGCGGCGCGACGGGGATCGTCACGCCGTCCCAATTGAGGATCATCCCCTCCGGGAGGACGCGGTAGAACTCGCCCTCGACGTCGTCCGGAGCGCGCGCGATCAGGAGGCGCGGATCCTCGGGGTGCGGCGTCCACGAGCCGTTCGGGTCGCGCATGCGCATGAAGAGCACGCGCCCGTCCCCGTCCACGTCCTCGCGGTGCAGGCCGTCGCGCGGCTCCTCCCTGGGGTACGGCCTCACGCTCGAGCGCCGGAAGCGCCCGTCGGCGAGGCCGGCCTCGGCCCCGTCGGGGTTGACGCGCGGGACGACGTAGAACGTCCGGGTGTCGAGCGCACGCCGGACGCGCGGGTCGTCTGCGTGGAGGAGGTGGTCGATCAGGCTCAGCGCCGCGGTCGTTCCCGTGAACTCCATGGCGTGGATCTGCGCATGCACGATCACGGCCGGCTTCTCGGTCGCAGGGCCGGTCTCCGTGTTCGTAACCGTGCAGAGCCAGATGTCGCGGCCCTCGTACGAGGTCCCGATCGACTCGTACGCAAAGAGAGAGGGGAAGGCGGTCGCCCACGCCTCGAGCGTCTCGGTCAGCTCGGCGTAGCTGTAGAACCGGTCGAAGCGAACGCGCATCGCGCGCGAGCCTAGTGGAAGGGCGTCAGCGGGCGCGGAGGATCACGCGCCATTCGTCGGGTGTGGCGGGCGTCGTCCCGTCCCAGCTTCCGAACGCCTCCACGCGCTCGAAGCCGGCCTCCTCGAGCATCTCGGCCCACTCCTTGACCGAGTACAGGCGGTGCGTGAAGCGGCGCTCGATTCGCTCGCCGTCGACCGAGACGATCGTGTGGACGACCGAGGTCGTGCCCGCGACCCAGTCGACCTCGTGCTCGTGGAGGAGGATCGAGCCGTCGTCCAGCCGGTGCCAGGTCCTCGGTGTCGACGACCGCGCCAGCGCGTCGCGGTGGGCCGACTCGACCATCAGCGGGCCCCCGGGGCGGAGGACGCGTCGGAACTCGCGCAGGACGTCGACGTCCTCGTCACGCTCGAGGTAGCCGAGCGACGAGAAGAGATTGAGCACGGCGTCGAAGCTCTCGTCGGCGAACGGCAGCCGGCGATAGTCGCCCCGGACGAGGCGCGGCCACTCGGCGTCTCCCCTCCTGCGCTCGGCTTCGGCGAGCTGCGTCTCGGAGCGGTCGAGGCCCGTTACGCGAAACCCCGCCTCCACGAGGACGAGCGAATGCCGTGCGTACCCGCAGGGGCAGTCGAGGATCTCGGCACCCTGCTCGAGCCCGGCCAGGTCGATCGCGCCCAGCGCCTCCTCACGCGTCCTCTCGTCTGTGAGGATCGGGACGTACGAGCGCAGGTAGGTCTCGTCGAAGACCGCATCCCAATCGCCCATCTCCGGCAGACTGGCGTTCATGCACGACCTCCTCGACTACCGCTCGGAGTTCCCGATCCTCGAGCATACGACCTACCTCGTCAGCCACTCGCTCGGACCGATGCCGCGCGAGGCTGCCGGCCGCCTCGCGGAGTACGCGCGAGTGTGGGCGGAGCGTGGAATCCGGTCGTGGGCCGAGGGCTGGTGGGCGATGCCCCTGACGGTCGGTGACCAGGTCGGGCGGATCATCGGCGCCCCTTCCGGCACGACGGTCATGCACCAGAACGTGTCGATCGCCGAGGCGGTTGCGCTCTCGTGCTTCCGGCCGGTCGACCCGGCCCGGAACCGCGTCGTCTACGAGCGCGGGAACTTTCCCTCGGTGCGCTACCTGTACCAGGCCCAACCCGATCTCGAGGTCGTCGTCTGCGAGGACGACGCCGAGATCGCCGAGCGCATCGACGAGCGGACGCTGCTCGTCCCGATCAGCCACGTCCTCTACAAGGGCGCCGAGATCCAGGATGTCGAGCCGATCGTGCGACGCGCGCACGAGGCCGGCGCGCACGTGATCCTCGACTGCTACCAGTCGGCCGGGGTCGTCCCGCTCGACGTGACCGCGCTCGACGTCGACTTCGCCGTCGGCGGCTCGGTGAAGTGGCTCTGCGGCGGGCCCGGGAACGCCTGGCTGTACGTGCGTGCCGACCTCGCCGAGCTGCTCGAGCCCACCTTGACCGGCTGGCAGGGGCACGCTCGGCCGTTCGCGTTCGAGGAGGAGATGGAGTACGCAGCCGGCGCGTCGCGCTTCCTGACCGGCACCCCGAACCCTGCGGCCCACTACGCCGCCACGGCCGGCTACGACCTCGTCGAGGAGATCGGGATCGAGCGGATCCGCGAGCGCTCGCTCGAGATGACCGACCTCCTGAGCGAGCTTGCGGACGGGAGCGGCTTCGAGGTTCTGAGCCCGCGGGAGCACGAGCGCCGCGGCGGCACCGTCACGCTCCGCGTTCCCGAGTTCGCCGCCGTCCAGGCCGAGCTCGAGGCTCGCGGGATCCTCTGCGATTACCGTCCTGACGCGGGGATCCGCATCGGCCCGCACTTCTTCACGGCCGACGAGGAGCTCCGCTTCGTGATCGCGCAGGTCGCGGACATCCTCGAGACGGGCGCGTACCGACGCCACGCTGACGCCGTCGCCCTGCACTGACAGCGCTTGCAACAGACTGTTGCAAGCCGCCTCCGACGTGCAGCCGGAGCGCTGACAGACGCGGATTGCGGCCGGTGCCCGAGCGCTGAGCCGACTCCAGGACCTGGCCACTCTGGACGTCTCCTGGACGCGGTCGGGGCGGGCGTCGTACGATCCCCGCGGATGTCCCTGCAAACGAGCGAGAAGTTCCTGCACGAGATCGTCTCGACGGTCTCGTCGTCCCTCGAGCTCAAGGAGGTGCTGCGGGCGGTCGTCCGTCTCATGTCCGAGGCGAGCGGCGTGCACGCCTGCTTTGCGTACCTCGTCGAGGACGACGGCGGCCGGCTCGTCCTCCGAGCCGCGTCGCCGCCATACGAGCGCAGGGTGGGGAAGGTCGCGCTCGAGCGCGGCGAGAGCCTCGCCTGGTGGGCGGCCGAGCGCGGCGAGCCCGCGTTCATCCGCGAGAACGCGCTCGACGACCCGCGCGTGAAGTACGTGCCGGAGCTCGAGGAGGAGCGCTTCCAGTCACTCCTCGCGGTGCCGATCGTCGCGCGCTCCGGGGTGGTCATCGGCGTCATCACGGCGCACACCGTCGCGCCGCGGGAGTTCTCGGACGACGAGGTGGACTTCCTCGTCACGTCCGCGTCACTCGTCGCCGGCGCCATCGAGAACGCACGGCTCTTCGAGGAGACCCGGCGCCGGCTCGGGGAGCTCGAGCAGCTCGGCGAGCTCGCCGAGGCGATCGCCCGCGTGGATGCGCTCGACGAGCTCCTCGCGACCGTCGTCGCGTACACGCGTCCGCTGCTCGACGCGCGCTCCTGTCACGTCTACCTGCTCGACCCCGCACGCGAGGAGCTCGACCTGCGCGCGAGCGATCCCGAGACGGACGGCGCGCGCGAGACCCTCGGTCTCGCGGAGCTCGGCCCCGAGCTCGCGCGTGGCGGTCGCAGCTCTCGGCTCGCGGTGCCGCTCGTCGCCAACGGCGAGCTCGTCGGACTGCTCGTCGCCGACGGGAGTACCCAGGTCGAGCTCGGCCGTGCCGTCGCGAGCCAGGTGGCCGTCGGAGTCAAGAAGATCCAGGTGATCGAGCAGCTCACCGAGAAGAACCTGATCAAGGACTTCTTCGAGGAGCTCGCCGAAGGCGGAGTTCGGGGCGATCTCGAAGGCCGCGCGACGCGGCTCGGCTGCGACCTCGACAAGCCGCACGTCGTGCTCGTCCTCGAGCCTCCGAGCGATGCTCTCGAGCGTGCGCTCCGCGCTGCCGCTCCGGGCTCGCTCTTCGACCGCCGCGAGGAGTCGCTCCGCGCCCTCGTCAAGCTGCCGAGCCCGACGAGCGGCGCCTTGCTCGAGCGGCTTCGCCGCGTCCACGCCGAGCTCGGCGAGCCGGTCTCCATAGGGATCTCCAGCGTCTGCCGGGGAGTGGCGTCGTTCGCGGAGGGCTTCGCCGAGGCGAAGCAGGCCCTCCTGGGCACGGCAGTTCTCACGGGAACGCCGGCGGTGCTCGCCTACGACGAGCTCGGCGCCTACAAGTACCTCCTCCGCATCGCCGTCGAGGGTGGGATCCGCGACTCGACGGTGGACGCCGTCGGCGAGCTCGCGGACTACGACTCCCAGCGGGGGACGCAGCTGGTTGCGACGCTCGAGGAGTTCCTGCGCCGGCACGGCTCGATCAGCGCCACCTCGGAGGCGCTCTACGTCCACCCGAACACCCTGCGCCAGCGCCTGCGCCGGATCGGGGAGCTCTCCGGGCTCGACCTGCGCCGGGACGACTGGCTCCTGATCGAGATCGCGGTGAAGATGGTCAGGCTCCAGCAGGCCCTCGGAGCAGCCGAGCCGTCGTAGCGCGCGCGGCGCAGTCGGTGCCGTCCTGGGTCGGTCGCGGGGAGCCGGGGTCATCCGGATCCGTCCGCGAACGCGCGGGACGAAGACCACATAGCGCCGCCGAGAAGGTGTGGAACCCGCACCTTCACTCACGGGACGTGGGATGGTAGGGGTTTCCCGGACGAGACCAAGGGAGGCGTGACATGGCAGGGACGGCGACGGCCGATTCGATCTGGAAGGACCTGCAGGCGCGCGGCGTCGAGTTCGTGTTCGCGCAGTTCGTGGACATGTACGCGCGGCCAAGCGCGAAGCTCGTGCCGGTCGGCTCCAGGGAGGCCTTCGACGGCCTGCTCGCGGACGGCGCGGGCTTCGCGGGCTTCGCGGCCGGGGAGATCGGCCAGGTGCCGAGCGATCCCGACATCGCGGCCATTCCCGACCTCGCGAGCTACACGCCGGTGCCCTGGCAGCCGAACCTGGCGCGGTTCGCCTGTGACGTCACGGTCGAGGGCGAGGCGTGGCCGTACTGCCCGCGCACGATCCTGCGCGGAATGCTCGAGAAGGCGAAGGCGAAGGGCTTCGAGTTCAAGATGGGGCTCGAGCTCGAGTACTTCCTCGTGAAGCCGCGCGAGGACGGCTCGATCGAGATCGCCGACCCGTACGACACGCTCGAGAAGCCTTGTTACGACATTGCGGGGCTCACGCGACGGTACGACTTCCTGACCACGGTCTCCCGCTACTGCAACGAGCTCGGGTGGGGCAACTACGCGAACGACCACGAGGACGCGAACGGCCAGTTCGAGCAGAACTTCACGTACGACGACGCCCTCGTGAGCTGCGACCGGGCGATCTTCTTCCGCTACATGGTGCACACGCTCGCGGAGCAGCACGGGATGATCGCGACCTTCATGCCCAAGCCGTTCTCGGAGCTCACGGGGAACGGCTGCCACTTCCACATGTCGCTCTGGGACGGCGACACCAACCTCTTCCTCGACGAATCGGACCCACGGGGGCTCGGGCTGTCGGAGACCGCGTACCACTTCATCGGCGGCCTGAAGAAGCACGCCCGCGCCTACAGCGCGCTGACCGCGCCCACGGTCAACTCGTACAAGCGACTCAAGGTCGGCACGACGCAGAGCGGCGCGACCTGGGCTCCCGTCTGGATCTCGTACGGCTACAACAACCGCACGCAGATGCTCCGGATCCCTGGTCCCGGCCGTGTCGAGGACCGCACGGTCGACGGCTCGTGCAACCCGTATCTGGCTGCGACCGCGGTGCTGGCGGCCGGCCTCGACGGGATCGAGAGCGGGCTCGACGCGGGTGAGCCGAACACGGAGAACCTGTACACGATCGGGTACGACGAGTTGCGCTCGCGCGGGCTCGAGACGCTCCCTGCGAACCTGCTCGAGGCGACGCACGAGCTCAAGTACTCGGACGTCCTTCGCGCCGCGCTGGGACGAGCGCGTGACGAGGACTACGTCGACTACTTCATCGACGTGAAGCGAAGCGAGTGGGACCGCTACCACGAGCAGGTCACGCCGTGGGAGATCCGGGAGTACCTCACGCGCTTCTGACCGTCGGGCCGCCCTCCGCCGCGCGTGCAACGGCCCGTTGCATGCCTCCTCGACAGGTGGAAGTTGTGTCCATATCCCACGACGGTGATTTGGAGGAAAAGTCGGTATTCAGCGCGTCCTCCATGTGTACCTTTTAGACACATGTGCGGAATCGTCGGTCTGTTCGCGAAGTCGTCGGAGGTCGAGGCGCGTCTCGGCGAGCACCTCGCCGCGATGCTCGTCCAGATGTCGAGTCGCGGGCCCGATTCCGCCGGGGTTGCCGTTTATCGCGACCCGGTGCCGAGCGGCTCGAGCAAGCTGACGCTCTTCTCGCCCGATCCCCATGAGCACTGGGGATCGCTCATGGACGAGTTGAAGGACGCCTTCGGGGACTGCGAGGAGCCGTCGATCCGGGCGAGCCACGCCGTGCTCGTGGTCGGTGCGGAGCCGGCGGCGGCGGAAGGCTGGGTGCGTGCGAACCGCCCTGACCTGCGGGTGATGAGCGCCGGCGAGGTGATCGAGATCTACAAGGAGACCGGCCTGCCCGAGGACTTCGCGGCCGCCTTCGCGCTCGAGGACTTCCAGGGCACCCACGCCCTCGGCCACACGCGGATGGCGACCGAGAGCAGGGTGACGACCGAGGGTTCGCATCCGTTCTCGACCGGGTACGACCTCTGCCTCGTCCACAACGGGTCGCTCTCGAACCACAACCGCCTCCGGGAGAACCTCCGGCGCGAGGGGATCGGATTTCAGACCGAGAACGACACCGAGGTCGCGGCCGGCTACCTCGCCTGGCGGCTGCGCGAGGGCGCATCCCTCGAGCAGGCGCTCGAGGGCTGCCTCACCGATCTCGACGGCTTCTACACGTTCGCCGTGGGCACCTCCGACGGGTTCGCCGTCCTCCGTGATCCCATCGCCTGCAAGCCGGCCGTGCTCGCGGAGACGGACGAGTGGGTGGCGATGTCCTCCGAGTGGCGCTCGATCGCGGTGCTGCCCGGGGCGGCAGACGCCCGCGCCTGGGAGCCCGAGCCGGGTGTGGTCTACGTCTGGGAGCGGAAGCGGGCGGGAGTCTCGTGACCGTCTCAGCGACCGAGAGCACCGACGTCGAGGTCGTCGACCTCGAGACGACCTCGCTTCGTGAGCTCAACCGGCGCCTGCACGACCTCGCCGGGGGCGCCCCGGGGCCGCGGCGCTTCCGCGTCGTCAACCCGAGCGGCGCCCACGCGGTCGCGTGCGGGCTCGACGCCGAGATCGAGGTCGAGATCGAGGGGCACGTCGGCTACTACTGCGCGGGGATGAACAAGCTGGCGACCGTGCGCGTACACGGCAACGCGAGCACCGGGATCGCCGAGAACATGATGTCCGGCCTCGTCGTCGTCGACGGGAACGTGAGCCAGTCCGCGGGCGCGACCGGGCGCGGCGGCCTGCTCGTCGTGCGCGGCAACGCCTCGTCCCGCTGCGGGATCTCGATGAAGGGGATCGACATCGTCGTCGGCGGCTCCGTCGGCCACATGAGCGCCTTCATGGCGCAGCGCGGCTGCCTCGTCGTCTGCGGAGACGCCGGAGACTCCCTCGGGGACTCGATCTACGAGGCGCGGCTGTACGTCCGAGGCTCGGTTGCCGGGCTCGGTGCCGACTGCGTCGAGAAGGAGATGCGCGACGAGCACGTGGAGCAGGTGCGCGGACTCCTCGCCGCCGCCGGCGTCGACGCCGACCCGGCGGACTTCCGCCGGTACGGCTCCGCGCGCCAGCTCTACAACTTCACGATCGACAACGTGGGAGCGTACTGATGCAGCGGCCGACGGAATCCGCGGACACTGCGGCCGCGACGCGGACGCCTTCGGGGATCGAGGCGCGACCGGAATCTGCGGTAGCCGATTCCGGTCCTGCGCACGGCGACGAACGCCCCTGGGGGCTTCGCGAGTCCTACCTCTTCGACCGGCACGTGATCGCCGAGATCCAGCGTGCCGCGCGCGAGGGCATCTACGACATCCGCGGCTTCGGGGCGAAGCGCCGCCTTCCGCACTTCGACGATCTCCTCTTCCTCGGCGCGAGCGTCTCGCGCTACCCGCTCGAGGGCTACCGCGAGCGCTGCTCCACCGACGTCGTCCTCGGGACGAGGTTCGCGCGCAGGCCGCTCGAGCTGAAGATCCCCATCACCATCGCCGGGATGAGCTTCGGCGCCCTCTCCGCGCCGGCGAAGGAGGCGCTCGGCCGGGGTGCGACCGAGGTGGGGACGTCGACGACGACCGGTGACGGCGGGATGACCGACGAGGAGCGCGAGCACTCGAAGACGCTCGTCTACCAGCTGCTCCCCTCCCGGTACGGCATGAACCCCGACGACCTGCGCCGCGCGGACGCGATCGAGGTCGTCGTCGGGCAGGGTGCCAAGCCGGGCGGCGGTGGAATGCTCCTCGGGCACAAGATCTCGGATCGCGTCGCCGAGATGCGCGACCTGCCGAAGGGGATCGACCAGCGGAGCGCGTCGAGGCACCCCGACTGGACGGGCCCGGACGACCTCGAGATCAAGATCCAGGAGCTGCGTGAGATCACCGACTGGGAGAAGCCGATCTTCGTCAAGGTCGGCGCGACGCGGACGTACTACGACGTCCAGCTCGCGGTGAAGGCCGGGGCGGACGTGATCGTCGTCGACGGGATGCAGGGCGGGACGGCGGCGACGCAGGACGTCTTCATCGAGCACGTCGGGATCCCGACGCTGCCGGCGACGCGGATCGCCGCCGAGGCGCTCCAGGAGCTCGGCCTCCACCGGCAGGTGCAGCTCATCGTCTCGGGCGGGATCCGGACCGGGGCGGACGTCGCGAAGGCGCTCGCGCTCGGCGCCGACGCGGTCTCGATCGGCACCGCCGCGCTGATCGCGATGGGGGACAACAGCCCCGAGTACGAGGAGGCGTACCGCAGGATCGGAAGCTCCGCCGGCTTCTACGACGACTGGCAGGCCGGTCGCGACCCGGTCGGCATCTCGACGCAGGACGACGAGCTCGCCGCCCGCTTCGACCCGATCGTCGGCGGGCGCAAGATCGCGAACTACCTCCGCGTGCTCACGCTCGAGACGCAGACGCTGGCGCGTGCGTGCGGCAAGTCGCACGTGCACAATCTCGAGCCGGAGGACCTCGTGGCGCTGACCGTCGAGGCGGCCGCGATGGCGCGTGTTCCCCTCGCGGGCACCGACTGGATCCCCGGCGGGAAGGGCTAGGGAACCCCGGTTCCGCCGACGAAGCGCACCTCACGCAGCGCGAACTGCGAGCAACCCCCTTCGTACGGCCCCAGGGGGACGAGGGTATACGTCACGGCGACGGAGTCGAACGACTCCCAGTCGAGTCCCGTTCCGGCCTCGCACGCGAACCTGCCGTAGCGAGCGACCGCGAGCGTCTGTCGCGACGGCCCGATGCCGTCGCAGCCCTTCACGTGAACGGGAACGCCTCGCACGGTCGCGATCGACTCGGCCTCCCTGACCGTCCAGTACGACGGCCCTCGGGTGCCGACGCGATCAGCAGCGGGCAATGCCTCCGGGGAGCCGCGCCCTCCCTCCAGGGCGGCTGCGAGCAGCGACGTACCCAGAATCAGGATCGCCGCTGCGAGCGCCGCCACTCGCAGGCCGACGCCGATCGAGGGTCGATGTAGAGCGTGGCCCACGTCCTCCGCCTTGCCTTCTCGCCGTTGTGAGCATCGTCCTCGCATCGCGCGCCGGCATCGGTAGAAGGAGGAATCGAGCCGCGGGCCGACTACGGATCCCGACCGGTGTCCCCGGCACCGCCGGCCTGTGCGGCTACGCGTTCCAGCCGAGCTCGCGCGAGATCCTGCCGGCTCGCGTGAGTAGGAGCGGGACGGCAGCCTCGACCGCCGCGTCGTCGAACCGGTTCGACGGGCCTTGCAGGGCGACGATCGCCTCGAGCTCGCCGCGGGCGGAGCGGATCGGCGCCGCGATCGCGGTGAGGCCCGGCTCGCGCTCGCCGGCTGCGAGGGCCCATCCGCGCTCCCGGACGGCCTCGATCTCCCGGGCGAGCGCGTGTTCGTCGGTGATCGTCCGCGGCGTGTACGCACGGAACGGCCCTTCGGGAAGCTCGCGCCCGGAGAATGCGAGCGTGACCTTCCCCGCCGAGGTCGCGTGCGCGATCGACGGTCGTCCGAGCCGCGACACCGGCTGCACCTGATGTGAGCCGGGGACGAAGTCGACGGTGATCGCGTCCTCGTCGCCCGGAACGGAGAGGGTCGCCGTCTCGCCGGTCGCTGCGACCAGCGCTTCGAGGTGAGGGCGCGCGACCTCGCGCACGTCGAGCCGCGCGAGCACCGCGTTCGCCAGGTGCACCAGGCGAATGCCCAGCCGGTAGCGGCCCGTCGCCTCCACGCGCTCGACGAGCCCCGACGCCGCGAGCGTCCCGAGCTGCCGTGAGACGGTGCTCGGTGTCATGCCGGTGCGGCGCGCGATCTCGTTCGTCCCGAGCTCACCCGTGTCGGCGAGCGTGTCGAGGACGGAGATCGCCCGCTCGGCAGCGCCAATTCGGCGGGTGGAGGGTTGACGTGTGCGCGACATCGGTGTAGGTTCGTTGCGGATTCTGGCACAGCGTTGCTCAAGGTGCAATTCACGCTCTGATGTCCTTCCTCCTCGCCTGCCCCTCCTGCGGCCCACGGCCGGTCGACGAGTTCGCGTACTTCGGAGAGGTGACGAAGCGGCCTGCCTCGTCGCCCACGCTCCGTGAGCTGACCGACTACGTGTACTTCCGCGACAACGTCGCGGGCGTTCAGCGGGAGTGGTGGCAGCACCGGACCGGGTGCGGCGAGTGGTTCCTGGCCGAGCGTGACACGCGCACGAACGAGGTGCTGAAGATCGACCTCCCGACTCCTGCGCGGAAGTTCGCCTCGTGAGGCTCGGCCCGCAGCCCGGCGAGCGGATCGACCGCTCGAAGCTGGTCACGTTCACCTTCGACGGCTGGCAGGTCGAGGGCTTCGAGGGCGACACGATCGCCTCGGCCGCCTTCGCCGCCGGGAAGCGCGTCTTCTCGCGCTCGTTCAAGTACCACCGGCCGCGCGGCCTCCTCTGCTGCTCGGGCCACTGCCCGAACTGCATGATGACCGTCGACGGCGTCCCGAACGTCCGCACGTGCGTCGAGCCGGTCCGCGAGGGCGTCGTCGCGAAGGCCCAGAACGTCGTTGGCGGGCTCGACTTCGATCTCATGTCGGTCACGGACAAGATCGGTGGCCCGTTCACGCCGGTCGGCTTCTACTACCGCACGTTCATCCGGCCGCGGAAGCTGTGGCCGCTGTATGAGAAGTTCCTCCGGACTGCGGCCGGCCTGGGGAAGCTCGACGAGCATGCGGGCCACTCCCGGCGCTACGACACCGAGCACCGCAAGGCGCGCGTGCTCGTGGTCGGCGGGGGGCAGGCGGGGCGGGCGAGCGCGCTCGCGGCGGCGACGACGGGTCCCGGTGTCGTGCTCGTCGACGAGGACGCGCGCCGCCGCGACCTCGAGCTCGAGGGGGTCGAGGTGATCGCGCCCGCTCGAGCCCTCGGGATCTGGGAAGGCGGGCTCGTTCCCGTCGACGCGGGGGACGTTCTCTATCGCTTTCGCGTCGAGCGGATCGTGATCGCGGCCGGCGCGCTGGAGCAGCCGCTCGTGTTCCCGGGGAACGACCTCGTCGGTGTCATGCTCCCGGACGCCGCCCGCCGGCTCGTCCGTGACTTCGCGATCAGGCCGGGCGAGCGCGCGGTCGTGCTCGGCGCCGACAACGAGTGTCTCGAGGTCGCCGAGGATCTGCGCGAGGCGGGCGTGGTCGTCTCGCGCGTCCTCGACCTCCGTGAGTCGAGTCCGGGTGCGCTCGTCGCCGAAGGCAGGAAGGGCCGCATCCGGCGTCTCCGCGTCGACGGCGAGCGCATCGACTGCGATCTGCTCGTGGCCTCCGGCGGACGCCAGCCGTCGTACTCGCTCCTCGCCCAGGCGGGCGCTCGGATCGAGTTCGACTCGGCCCTCGGCGTCTTCGTGCCGACCGACCTTCCCGCGGGCGTCGAGGCCGTCGGCAGCGTCACGGGCGAGGGGCTCGCCAGGATCGCGCCCGAGCCCGCGTACGGCGCGGACGGCAAGTGCTTCGTCTGCATCTGCGAGGACGTGACGACGAAGGACGTGAAGCGCGCGATCGGTGAGGGCTTCGACTCGATCGAGCTCTCGAAGCGCTACACGACGACGACCATGGGGCCGTGCCAGGGAAAGCTCTGCCACCTCGCGAGCATCCGGCTGTACGCCCGGGAGAACGGAACGTCCGAGAGCGAGATCGGGACGACGACGGCGCGGCCGCCCTGGGCGCCCGTCGAGCTCGGCCTCCTCGCCGGCCGCGAGCTGACCCCCGCGCGCCGCACGTCGATGCACTGGCGGCACGCCGAGGCCGGCGCGACGATCCTCTGGGCCGGCCCCTGGAAGCGTCCGTACGCGTACGGCGACAAACCGGAGGACGAGGTGCGCGCGGTGCACGAGTCGCTCGGCGTCATCGACGTCTCGACGCTCGGCAAGCTCCTCGTCGAAGGGCCCGAGGCCGTCGAGCTGCTCGAGCGCCTCTACCCGAACCGCTTCGGCGACATGAAGCCCGGCCGGATCCGCTACGGCGTCCTCACCTCGGACGGCGGCAGGATCATGGACGACGGCACCATCGCGCGGCTCGCCGAGGATCTCTTCTACGTCACGACGACGTCGACGGGCGCGGACGCCGTGACCGCGTGGTTCGAGTGGTGGAACGCCGTCTGGGGCTACGAGGCGGAGATCGTCAACGTCACCGGCGCGATCGCCGCCGTGAACCTCGCCGGGCCGCGCGCACGCGAGGCGCTCGGGCGCCTCGTCGAGGACGCGGACGACGTCTCCGCCGGGGAGTTCAAGTACCTCGACGCGAGGGAGATCGTCGTCGCAGGCGTTCCGACGCTCGCGCTCCGGATCGGCTTCGTCGGGGAGCTCGGCTACGAGCTCCACTTCCCGAGCCCGGCCGGCGAGCACCTCTGGGACGCGCTCGTCGCCGAGGGCGCGCGCCCGTTCGGACTGGAGCCGCAGCGCGTCCTCCGCCTCGAGAAGGCACACGTCATCGTCGGGCAGGACACGGACTCCGAGTCGAACCTCGACTCGTCCGGGATGTCCTGGCTCCCGAAGCTGGACAAGGACGACTTCGTCGGGAAGTTCGCGCTCGAGCACTTCCGGCAGCGCGACGTGAACGAGCGCCTCGTCGGCTTCGCGATGGAGGAGGACGTGCTCCCGGCCGAGGGCGCGCAGATCGTGGTCGAGGGGCGCCCCGTGGGGCGGGTCACGAGCGCGCGCCGGAGCGAGGCCATGGGGCAGGTCATCGGGCTCGCCTGGGTTCCCGCGGATCGCTCGCAGCCCGGGACCCGGGTGGAGATCCAGGTGGACCGACTCCGGCGTGGGGCCCGCGTCACCCACGGCGCGTTCTTCGACCCGACCGGGGAGCGGATGCGCTCGTGAGTCGCCCCTTCCTCTCGCCGTCACGCTGCGCGCCAGAGACGCTCGTCTCACCGCTCGCGAGGGCGCTCGCCGACGCCGACCCGGCGCAGGTCGAGGATCTCTCGCTCCAGGGGATCGTCGAGCTCCGCGGCGACGTCGACTCGCTGTCGCCCGGCGACGGCGAGGAGCTCGTACGGCTCACCCCCCGGCGAGCGTTCCTCTTCACCGAGGAGGACCCTGCGGATGTCACCGCCCGCGTCCGCGCGTCCGGCGTGCTCGCGTTCGACGCCACGGGGGGCTACGCCGGGCTGGCGATTGCGAGCGAGCACGTCATGCGCAGGCTCACCGACCTCGACCTCGGGCAGATCCCGACCGCGGGGCCGTTCGCGCAGGTGA
>Ga0233416_10000055_pt1 | contig 31703 bp, 39 predicted proteins | sample Sediment_Towuti__2_FD_188638 | JGI IMG/M metagenome (GOLD analysis project Ga0233416, IMG submission 188638) | Sediment microbial communities from Lake Towuti, South Sulawesi, Indonesia - Sediment_Towuti_2014_0_MG | ecosystem: Environmental > Aquatic > Freshwater > Lake > Sediment | place... | reverse complement strand
CGGCATCACACTTGAAGGTGAAGTATACTCGTCTGAAAGCTCAATAAATGAAAATTCTGATGTTGACCATATTGTAAAATCTTCAGAAATCCTACTCAAATTTGTCATAAGGATTGCTACAGTAGCTACATATTCAGCTGCAAAATCCCTTGTACTAGTTGCATCAATTGAATTTTCAATTATTCCACTAAATCCAAGCATTCTTGCAGTACTTAGCCTATCAATTGGAATACTGGTACCACCAATCGGTCCAGCTCCTAACGGATTCTCATTTACCCTTACATAGGTTGCATACAGCCTATCAAGGTCCCTAAACAGAGAATCTGCATAAGCCAAAAGATAGTGAGAAAAGACACCAACTTGAGCTTGTTGTAAATGAGTATACAGAGGCATCACAGTTTTTTGATGAGATTGGGCTAAAGAAACAAGTGCCTCAATTGTATCAAGTAAACATTTGCATAATATGTTGATGTCATCTCGAATTTTCATTCTAATATCAAGCGAAACTTGATCATTTCGTGAGCGTGCAGTATGCATTTTTCCCCCACTTGCAAGTCCAGCGGTTTTAATAACAAGCGATTCAATTAGTTCATGAATGTCCTCGGAATCTGATATTTTTTCAAACTTTTCTTTTTTTAATTTTTCCAATGCTGAAAGAATTTTTGTTAGATCATTTTTTGTAATGATTTTATTTTCATAAAGCATGATACTGTGAGCTTGGCTTCCAAGTATATCATAAAATGCAATTTCTGCGTCATCAGATATTGATGAAACATAATCAAGAGTAATGTCGTCTAAGCTTTTACTCATTCTTGAACGATACATCATCATAGGATCAGAATGATTATATATATAGCATAGATGCTTTTGCACCCATGACTCAAGACGTGAAATTGTTGCGAGTAAAAATTTTTGATGAGCTATCTAAAATTGTAGATCCTGAAATTAACACTACTATCACTGACCTTGAATTAGTTGATGAAGTGGATATTAACAACTCAAATGTAAGAGTTGATCTACATCTTACTAGTCCATTCTGTCCGGCTGTATTTGGTTTTAAGATAGCACAAGATATTCATGATAAGCTTTTGAAAATTGACGGTATTGATGATGTAAAGGTTAATGTATCAAACCATTTCATGGCTGAACAAATTAACAATCAAGTAAATAATAGTCCAAACCCCAAAAAACAGAATTAGTCACGAAAACCTAACAAATATCCTCTCAGAAGTTGAATACCCATTGCTGGATCTACTCCTTTAGGACACACTTGACTACATGAACCAGCAAAATGACATCGAAATATTCCATGAGAATCGTCGATTATTTTTAGTCGTTCGTCTTTTCCTTTGTCTCGACTATCAGCCACATAACGATAGGCTTGAGCTAATGCTTGAGGCCCAATGAATGAAGAATCAGTGGCCATTGTAGGACATGCAGAGTTACACAAACCACACTTTATGCAGCTTGCAAACTGAATATATTTTTCAACATCTTCTGGAGTTTGTAAAAATTCTTTTTTGCCTGGTTTAATTTCTGATTCTTCGTTGATTATGTATGGTTTTAGGCGCTTGTGAGTTGAAAACATTCTTTCAAAACCCACTGCTAAGTCTTTAATAATTGGAAAATTGTTCATTGGTTCAACTGTGACTACATCAGATTTGAGTTCACTAATTTTTGTAAAACAGGCTAAAGAAGGTCTTCCATTAATTTTCATTCCACATGAACCACATGTTGCTTGTCTACATGAATATCGGACACCAACAGAATGATCCAGATGTTTCTTTACTTCTAAAATAGCATCTAAAACTGTTGTCCATTTTTGATATGGTATTTTGAATTCATCAAATTTTTGTTCAGTGTTTTTTTTCGGATTTGATCGAGAAATTCTCAGAGTAATAGTTTTTGTTGGTGAGATTATATCCTTTGATTCTGTTTTTGGGATTTGTAATCTTTCATCTATCATTTTATACCATTCCAAAACTTGTCATAAATATTGTTCTTGAACCATACAAAATAGTTAATGCCATCGCAGCTATACATCCATAAGTCACGGATTTTTCATATCCAGTTCCTTGTTTTAATTCCAAAAGAATTACTCTTAATCCATTAAAGCCATGAATTGAAAGCAGTATCAAAATTATTTCTAACATTCCGGCATATGGTAAGAACTTGTAGTTTGCAATTACACTTTCATATTGCAATGATTCTGCAAACCCTTGAGTAAGCCTAAACAAAATATGAACTGCTACAAGTGCAACTGATGCAAGAGCAGTTCCATAATGAATTTTCATAATTAGGCTTTCTCGCATTTTATTCACCAAACATAACTGCTAAACCATACATCATTGCTAGAGCTGAAAGAACAATTGCTGAGTAAATTGCAATTTTGTGCCTAACATTTTGGGATTGTGGAATGTATGGATAATCAGGTCTTGTAGGTTTTCCTACACCAATACCACCATGACCAAGCATTACACGTACTCCATTAACTGTATGAAAAACACTCATCCCAATTACAATTGCTAGAATTATGTGACCTTCTGGAGTTTGTGTAATTTGTAAAAATTCTTCCCACCCTACTTTACCTCGTAAGATATTACTTGTTTCATAAATATGTGCAACAAAATAGGCGAGTAATCCAAGTCCAGTTAATCTCATCAACAAATAAGCAAATCTTTCAATTCCATATCTGGTAGGATTTGCCATTCCCTTGACTCCTTCTTTGTTTTCATCTACTTTGGCCATCTAGTACTTCCTCTCTACTGGTTTGTAATGTGTAATTGTAACAGGATGTTTTTTCATTATTGGTTCTTTTGGATCAAAATATGCAAGTGTGTGATGTAGAAAATTTGTATCATCTCTTTTTGGATAATCTGTTCGTGCATGACCACCGCGTGATTCTTTTCTATGAATAGCACCAAGAAGAACAACTTCTGCAACTCTAAACATGGAATCTAGTTCCATAACATTTGTAAAGTTTGTATTATACTCTTTAGCGTGATCATCTACATGTTTCCACGATTGAGTTCTTAATTCACGCAATTTTTTCAAACCCTCCACCAGATCAGATTCATTTCTATAAACATAGGCTTTATCGTTTAGTGTATCGGTCAATTCTTGTCTAATTTCGTAAGGATTTACATCACCTTGTCCACGGAATATTCCATCATAGATTCTTTTTTCTTCAACTTCTACAAGATAGTGAGGAAAAGGAGTCGAATGCTGTTTATTTAAAATGTAATCTACTGCTAATTCACCTGTAATTCTACCCCATACAATGCATTCTGAGGTAGAGTTGGCTCCTAATCGGTTTGCACCGTGAACACTATTACAAGCAGCTTCGCCAGCAGCCCAGACTCCCTCAAGTTCTGTAGCTCCATCAATATTGGTATGAATTCCACCCATCATATAATGTGCTACTGGCCTCACATCCATAGTTTCTTGAGCAGGATCAACGCCTGAAAACTTAATTGAAATTTCTCTAATCCCACCTAATTTTTCCTTGATAAGAGAGTCTCCCAAATGTCTTAAATCCAATTTTAAACACTTTACACCAGTTTCGTTGTCAAAACCACGACCTTCGTTAATCTCAGTCATCATAGCTCGAGAAACAATGTCACGTGGAGCAAGTTCCATTTTTCCTGGTGCATATTTTTTCATAAATCTCTCTCCAACATTGTTAAGAAGATAACCACCCTCACCTCGAGCTCCTTCAGTAATTAAAATTCCAGATGGTAAAATTCCTGTTGGATGAAATTGTACAAACTCCATATCTTTAAGCGCCATTCCAGCTCGATATGCCATATCGATTCCATCAGGCGTTGAAGAAAGTGCATAAGTTGTAAAGCTATAGATTCTACCAGCACCCCCTGAAGCTATTATCAAAGCCTTTGCTTTGATAGTATAGAATGTTCCACTCGAAAGTTCAATGGCAGTAATTCCTAAAAATCGTTGTCCATCATGAATAATAGAAGTTGCAAACCATTCATTAAGAAATTCAATATTATCAAATTTTTGACAGGTATCATATAGAGTTTGCATTTCAAAAAATCCCACCTTATCTGCTGCATATGTTGCTCGTGGAAAACTATAGCCTCCAAAGTTTCGTTGACCAATTCTCCCATCTTCTCTTCTTGACCAAGGCATTCCCCAATGTTCTAGCTGATAAACTTCTTTAGGCATCTCACGACAAAGTCTTTCAGCAACATCTTGGTCTGCTAAAAAATCACTGCCCTTTATAGTGTCATAGATGTGTGATTCAATTGTATCACCCTCATCTTCAAAAAGAACTGCAGCTGTGCCACCTTCAGCAGATACCGAATGGGAACGCATAACTTGTACTTTAGAAAGTACTGTGATCTTTATCTTTGAACTTTTTTTTGCAGCCGCAATAGCAGCTCTTAGACCTGCAAGACCAGATCCGACAATAAGCAAGTCGGATTCAATAGAATCAGTCATGTTCCTCAACTTTGCTCTGAAGTTCGGTTAAATATGTATTCCATAAGGTCGGCTTCGAATAAAATGGTTAGAATAATTAATATGTATCACTAGTGATATCTCTAGTGATGATTACTGAATGGTTTCAGAGAGTTGGAAGTTCAATTCCAAGAGGTTTTTCAAGATATTTCATTTTGGATTTGCTCAAAAAGAAACCACATACAGGAAAGGAGATTATTGATGCAGCTGAAAAACAGAGCGAGGGAATCTGGAAACCATCGCCTGGATTGATTTATCCTCTTTTAGGTAGATTATTAGATGAGGGTCTAATTGAGGAAGCTCAATCGGGAAAGTATCAGATTACTCGGAAGGGAAGATCTACTGCAGATGATTTAGAGTCTGTTAACGATATTATTAAAAAACAACTTGATGTTCTATTTAGACTTGGAAACATCGGACGATTTGTAGCAATGGATGTTTTGGAAAGAGTAGCTGCTTTAGGAACATTGCTTAGCTCTAATGTATCTAATATGACAAAGGAGGAAACTGCAAAATATAAAAAATTCCTGGAATCTGAGCTTCGAAAGATGGAAAAACAAACGGGTATCAAAAAGGGCAAAGAGATTAAAATAGATTAATCATAAATAATTCGCATAATCTACTTCAAATGTTGAAAAGTATTAGAAAAATGCTGAAAAGCAAAAAACCTCTAGTCATTCCTGGGGTGTTTGATGCAATGGGTGCTAAAATTGCTCAAATGGCAGGATTTGAGGCTATGTTTCAAACGGGATATGGTACATCTGCAACCCTTTTTGGAATGCCAGATTATGGTTTTATTGGGTCTACTGAGACAGTAGAAAATGCTCGTCGTATATGCAGAGCAGTAAATGTTCCTGTAATAGTTGATGCAGATACTGGATATGGGAATGCTCTATCTGTGTGGAAATTAGTTAAAGAATTAGAGGCAGCTGGTGCTTCAGGAATATTTCTTGAAGATCAAAGATGGCCTAAAAGATGCGGGCATATGCAGGGAAAAGAGGTTATAAGGAAAGAAGAATATGCAGAAAAATTACAAGCTGCACTTGATGCTAGAGAAACTAAAGACTTCATAATTGTAGCAAGAACAGATGCAAGAGCAGTAGAAGGATTAGATAAAGCAATTGAACGAGGATTATATTACAAAGATGTTGGAGCGGATGTAATTTTTGTTGAAGCTCCTAAATCAGTTGAAGAAATGAGAAAGATTGGCAAATCAATCAAAGCACCATTAGTTGCTAATATGATAGAAGGCGGGGCTACTCCAATTAGTTCTGCATCTGCATTAAATAATATGGGATTCAAAATTGTCTTGTATCCATTGTCTGTTCTTTTTGCAAATACATTTGCATCATTACAGATTCTAAAAGAACTTAGAAGATCAGGGACTACTGCAAAGCTAAACAAAAACTTAGTTAGTTTTGATGAATTCAATAACATTGTTGATTTATCCAAGTTTAAAAAATTAGAAAAGCGATATGGTATTTTAAATAAAAAGAAAAAATCCAGGTAAAGAGACTTATTTTCTCTTTACTTCGATTTCAATTGTGGATACGTTTCTTGTCTTGCCGTCTTTGGACTCTAATGATTCAGAGCCAATTTTGATATCTCCAATTTGATATCCAGCATTTTCAGTTTTTCTTGAAATGATTTGTGCAACATCAACTGCGCGTCCAATGCTCATTCCTCTTGCTTTGATGTTTACGGCAGGTAAGTTTGCCAGCTGAATTAGCGTTGATGTAACATACGCCATTAGTGGTTTCTTACCAATGTATATTGTGTCTCTGTTACCAGGAGACTGTTTGCTTTCTGTAGTCATGCGAGAATAACACATTCACGATAATTTAAATCTAAGATCGATTATATTGCTCAAAATATGGATTTAATGAAGGTTTTTGCTTTTAGGACTAATTAAAAACATGAGTTTATCAGCTAAAAAAATTGCAATGATTTTTGAGTCAGGGACTAAGGATGAAAAGATTTCCATCTTAGAATCGTTGGCAAATTCCAGTGAACCTGAAATAATAAACCAAGTGATTTCCAGATTAGATGATATCGATATTGAGGTTAGGGGAGAAGCATTTAGCTCATTAGTTCTTAATGAAAATAATATTTCAAAGTCCTTAATTCAGAATTTAAATTCAGAAAGTAAAAACATTAGAGGTTATTCTGCACTAGTTCTAGCAAATAGAAGAAATACTAATGCTATTTCAGAAATAATTAATCTTACAAAAGATAAGAGTGGAATGGTAAGAGCATGTGCACTAGGAGCATTAGGATATCTCAAAGCAAATCAAGCAAGTAAAACAATTCATGATTGTTTTTTTGATTCAAATCTGGAAGTAAAAAAAAGTGCTCTAAAGGCAGCAATCGATATTGGAGATATAATATCTAGTGAAGAAATTAAAGAATTGTCAAAAGAAAAAGATCCTGAAATAGAGAAATTATTAGTTCAAGTAAAAAGTAATTCTTAATTTCTATCCGTATGATTCGTATTTTACTTCAAAGCTTCCATCTGCACGTTTTTCGTGTTCAGTGACAAAGCCTTTTGGTCTCATATAGTCCATAACTCCATCAATTGTTCCTTGCCAACCACATACGTAAAAGATTGTATTTTCTTTAGTAATTTTTTCTCCGACAAGTTCCTCCAATGGTGACAGACCTCCTTCTCTAGGTCTCAAAAATGTTTCAACTCTTCCTGTTTGACCTCCCCAAGATCTGTTAAACCATTCTTGTGGACGACTAATTGATGCTCTGTATTTGAAATTCCATTTGTCTTTTCCTCTATCAAGACTATCATATTCTAAATCAGTAAGAAGGTCTTTGTAACTAAGTTCATCTACATAACTTGCACCATGAAGTACTACAATTTCTCTTCTATCCCCAACAGCGTGAAGATGTTGTGCATAGCTAACAAATGGTGCAAGCCCTGTACCACCACCAATACATACAATTCTTCTCTCATCTTTTCTTCCATCTGGTAGTTTTTCATTTATTTTGAGAGCTGTTCCTGTAGGTTTTATCCAATTGATTTCACTTCCAGCCTTTGCATTGAAAAGCTGTGTTGTCAACCTTCCAGGAATAGGTTTTCGTACCCATCTAATAACCAATTCAATATACTTTCTATTCTCAGGATGAGAAGCAATAGAATAAGCCCTTCTAACTATCTTGTTTCCTTCATTTGGATTTGGTAAACCAATTGTAATAAATTGACCAGCTTCATACTGTGGTACTGCTCCATCATTAGGAACTAGCCTCATTATCATTAAGTCTTCTTTAAGTAATTGAACATAAGTAACAGTAGCTTTGTTATCTACGACCACTCGATCTTTGAAGCCTAATGTGGTTAAATATCTTATGTTGATTATTTTTCTAGATTTTTCAAGCCTCAGCTAAACGTTAATAACCATTTGTAAAAATCTTAAGCGGTCAGAGTTTAATTCTGAAAATGTGGGCCGGTCGTCTAGACTGGTAGGATACGCCCTTGGCATGGGTGAGATCGAGGGTTCAAATCCCTCCCGGTCCATTTCTTAAATTCTAAAAAAATAATACTGCACCTGTCTGCCATACATCGGGGACGTAGGTTAGCTTGGTGGACTGCCAGCCTCGGGCGCTGGATGTCATGGGTTCAAGTCCCATCGTCCCCACATTGATTAAGTTCATTGAAATAGGACAAAAAACTAATTGTTTTAATTGACTGTTTCTATTTACCTTGCACATCTAAATCCTGTAACAAATGCCCATGTAGAGATAATTGAAGAATTAAAAAAAGAATCAAAAGTCAAAGTAATGCCTGTAATTTTTCTTAAAAATGGAATTGAGATTAATAGTCGTAGTTTTCCATTTCGTTTTGAAACTAGAAAACAAATGCTAGAATCTGTTTTTGGAAAGTCAATAGAAGTATCTAAGAATTATACATTCCAAGCGCCTTTTTGTAGATATCTTCCACCATTATTATCTCCTAAATCTTGGATGCTTCGAAGACAGATTCTTGAAGGTATAACTGAAGACTACTTTACGTATACTGGAGACAAAGCTGAGGGTTTAATGCTCAAAATTTATCGCCTAAAACCAAAAATAGGAAGACGAAAAAAAGTATCTGCTTCATCTGTGAAAAATAAATTGTATGACGAAATAAAGGGAAAAAATACAGGGTGGCAGGAGGATGTTCCTTCTCAAGTTGCAGAAATAATAAAGCAACATTGGGGCATAATTGAGAAATATGCCAATTCTGATGATGAGACTATTAGGGTCGCTGGTATGAAATTTCCTAAAGATGGTTATTGGTTCAAATAGATTAATTTACAAACTATTTTTTTGTATTAGATTTAGATAAGAATTTTAAGGTAAGTCGGATTTAAAAGTAATTCAGTATGAATCATATTCTTTATCAATAACTCGTTGTTGGTTATTAATAGAATTTGGAACTTTTCGATTTATGGATTATTTTTATTGCAATAGTTTCTGTGGGTTTAGCTATAGATCTTTTCTCTGATCACTTTCATAGGATTTTCAAATTTAGAAAGCAAACTAACGGGAAAACTTCCTATCCTTTTGGTACAGATGTACTTTGGACAATAGTTTGGTTATCCATAGGAGGTCTTTTTACTCTTCTAATCAATTTTGTTCTTGGAACTCCAAAAGCTCTTGAATACATTACAGGTTATGCTTTAGAAAAATCTCTTAGTGTTGATAACATGCTTGTTTTTGTATTAATTTTTACTTCTTTGGGAATTCCACATGTAAAACAACATCGTGTTTTGATTTGGGGAATTATTGGGGCAATATTCATGAGAATTGGATTTATAATAGCTGGAGTTTCCTTGCTTGAAACATTTCATTGGATGATCTATGTTCTAGGAGGTGTGTTACTATTTACAAGCTATAGAATGATTGCAAAAAAGGAAAAAGAATCACTAGATTTAGAAAAACACATTGTTGTAAGAATTTTAAGAAAGTTTATCCCTATAGACCATAAATCTGAAGATCATAGTTTTTTCAAAAAGACTAATGGGGTAATCTATGCTACTCCTATGTTAGTTGCATTAATTGCAGTTGAAACAACAGACGTAGTTTTTGCAATGGATTCTATCCCTGCTATACTATCCATTACCACAGATTCGTTTATTGTAATTACATCAAATATTTTTGCAATTTTAGGCTTGAGGAGTTTATATTTTTTGATTGGAAATGGAATTGAAAAATTACATTATTTAAAATACGGATTGACTGTATTGCTTGCTTTTATTGGAGTAAAAATGCTCATTTCGGATATAATTCACATAGATGTAGTTTATTCACTAATTGTTATTTTTACAATATTGGGGATTACATTCTTGGCATCCATCTTTAGAAAATCAAAGAAATCAGTATAGATTAATTATAGATGATTTCTCTGATTTTTTGTGAAATTTTCTCTCTTAAAGTTTGTATGGTTGGATGGAAAATTTGTTACATTAGATAAAGCAAAAGTCCCAGTAACTACACATGCTATTCATTATGGAACATCGGTGTTTGAAGGAATACGGGCATATTGGAATTCTAATAATCTTTTCATTTTTAGATTAGGTGATCACATTAAACGATTTAGAAATTCAGGAAAGTACTACTCAATTTCTTTAAATTTTACCAACAAACAGATTGAAAATGCAATAATCGATTTATGCAAAAAAAATAAGATGAAAAAATCCTGTTATATTAGACCATTTTATTTTGTTGGGGAATATGGGATTAACCTTCATGTTACTGAGAAAGCACCAACTATAGTAGCTATCTTTATGTTTCCTTTTGGAGATTTATTTAATAAAAAAGGTATAACCGCGGGGGTTTCATCGTGGAGAAAATTTAGTGTCTCTACTACTCCACCCCAGGCAAAAATGGGAGGAAACTATCTAAATTCTATATTAGCCACCCAAGAAGCAAAGAGGAATGGATACGATGAAGCTATTCTTTTGGATAAATTAGGAAATGTAAGTGAGGCGCCAGGAGAAAATATTTTCATTATAAAAAATAATCAGATTATTACTCCTCCTCTTAGTTCATCAGCATTAGCTGGAATTACAAGAGACTCTATATTTCAATTAGCAAAAGATAGGGGATATAAGGTAGTGATTAGAGAAATTTCACGAAGTGAATTGTACATAGCTGAGGAGGTTTTTCTTTCTGGAACTGCTGCAGAAATAACCCCAATAATTAGAATTGATAAAAATGAGATTGGGAATGGAAAAGTAGGAACTATAACAAGTGAGATAATGTCAGATTATACAGATTTAGTAATGAATAGAAATGAAAAATATTCAGAATGGTTGACAAGAGTGTATTAGAATGAATGTAGTACAAATTGGAACAGGAGGTTGGGGGAAAAACCATACAAGAATTTTGTCGCAGTTAGGAGTTCTTTCTGCAGTTTGTGATGCTAATAAAGAAAGGAGTAAAGAATATGCTAACAAATATTCTGTAAATAGTTATGAATCTGTTGATACATTATTAGATTCAGAGACATTTGATGCTGCGTTTATCTGTACTCCAACTTCAACTCATTCCCAAATTGCATCTAAGCTAATTCAAAAAAAGAAAAATGTTTTTGTTGAAAAGCCTTTGACTTATCATTCCGAAGAAGGTGAAGATCTTCTTAATCTTGCAAAGAAAAACAATGTTCTATTAACATGTGGTTATATTGAGAGATTTAATCCAGCAGTAGGGTTAGTAAAAGATTATGTGAAAACAAAAAAATATGGTGAACTTGTGATGCTTGAATTTCATCGTGAAAACAGAATGCCTGCCCACATTAAAGATGTTGGAATAATTTACGATACATCAGTTCATGACATAGATACTGCAATGTGGCTTTTTGATGATACACCTGAAGTTGTTTTTGCAAGAGCTGGAAGCATCAACCATGAGTATGAAGATTTTGCAAGCATAATGTTAGGATTTAAAGATAACAAAGTTGCAATTATTTCGTCAAACTGGATTACCCCCACAAGGGTTAGGAATTTTAATGCTGTTTGTACTGAGGGAATAATCTCTTCTGATTTTATTTCACAAGAGGTAAGAATTGAGACTAAAAATGATACTGAGATTCCAAGGCATGAGATACAGGAACCGCTACTACTTGAGATTCAGAATTTTCTAGGGGCAGTAGAAGGAAAAAATGAGTTAATTGTTAAGCCAGAACAGGCTGTTAATGTTACAAAAATTGCTGAGGCGTCACTTTTATCTAGCCAAAAAGGTACACCAATTTATCTAGAGTTAAAATGAATAAAAAAATGATAGATATTCTTGCGTGTCCTATAGATAAACATCATCCACTTGAAATCTTTGAATCAAAATCAACAGACGATAAAATAGTGGAGGGAGCGTTATATTGTCCTAGTTGTTCTAGGTTTTATCCTATTATTGAAGAAATTCCCATAATGCTTCCTGATGAATTAAGGGATAAAAAACAAGATATTGATTTTCTTAACGATAATCAAGAAAAATTGCCTGCAAAAATAATTAAGCAGGCTTCTCCATGGCATCTTTGATATATTTTGGTTACAAATTTCATATCTGACAAGGCAAAAATTGGAAAAAATGTCAAGATTTGGCATTTTACTTACATTGGAGATAATACGGAAATTGGAGATAATGTAAAAATTGGTTCACTTGTTCACATTGATTATGATGTAAAGATTGGTGAGAATTCTATGATAGAAGGTTCAGTTTACATCCCACCACTTTCTCGAATAGGAAAAAAAGTATTCATCGGTCCTGCGGCTTCACTAACTAATGATCCCTATCCACCAAGCGGAAAAATGATTGGCGTTACTATCGAAGATGGTGCAATAATAGGTTCTCGTGCAGTTATAAAAGCTGGTGTGACTGTAGGCAAAAATAGTGTGGTTGCTATGGGAGCGGTAGTTACAAAAAATGTTCCTGATAATACAGTAGTTGTAGGTATTCCAGCTAAAAAGAAATACTCCAGAAAAGAATATGACAAAAAACAAAAGCAGTGGATCGATATTAAATCTTAAGAGTTGTTCTAAAAATCCAATTCTTAACTTTGGAGAGAATAAAAATCCAAGATATAACCATAGCAATTGAGATAACTGCCTTAATTCCAGAAGAAATTATCAAATTAAACTCACCATAATCAGTAATTGAAATTGGTGCAAGTATAAGAACTGCTATTCCTCCACCGATGATAATTAGAATCCACATTGCAAAGATAAATATAAAAATCGATGAACCGATCATAGTGAAATTCCCATCATTAAAGCTGTAATTATTGATAAGACTCCAGAAAATATTGTGAGCCTAAAAATTACAAAACCAACCTCTTTTTCTGAAAGAGGTTTTCCTCCTGCAAGAATTAGTCTTACTAAGGTAACACTTGCATCCTTATCAGAAGTTGCCTTTAGCATAAAATCTTCTGTTAAGGTAATTGGCTTTGCTTTAATTTCTCTATGTTCTACAATTCTTTTCATACTTGATAAAAATAAGAAAGAGTTGATAATTGCTGGACCAAGTGCAACTGCAGCAATTACTTCTACTTGACCCACTATTGCAATCGCACCATACATTGCACCAAGAGTTAGTGCACCTGAATCTCCAGGAAAAATTTTACTTGGAAATTTATGATATTTATAAAAAGCCAGTGATACAAATACAAGTGAAAGACTCAGAACGGCAATTTCATATTTTTGTAATATAATTAAAGAAATTGTTAAAGCAGTAGCTGCAATTACCATAAAACCACTCGCAACTCCATTTAAAACATCTATTGAATTGATCGTGTTTCCAGTTATTGAGATCATTATTACAACAACAGCAATGTAAAGAAGAGGAATCTTAACTTCGCCAAATAATGGAAAAGAAAGATCAGAATCATATACTCCAAGTACAAGTATTGGGATAGCTGTTGCAGCAAGTGCTATTGGTTTGAACCATCCACTCATGATTTTTTTATCATCAACTAATCCAACAAAAAACGCAAGACTAGTAGTAATTAAAATTGCTATAATCTCCATCATTGGAAAAAAAGAATAAAGAACGATTCCTGAAATTATGATTCCAGCAATCAATGATGGCCCTCCTGGCCTTGCAATCATTGCTCCTCCTTTTCGATGATAGTCTTTAACAGTGCTATTTCGTTTTTCCAGTGCTTTAATTAAAAATGGAGTAATTACAAATACTGAAAAAAATGCGGTCGCTGAAACAATTATGGCTGCTATGATTTGTTGTTCCAATTATCTAACCTTTATGTAATTGTGACTTGATGTTATTTGCAAGTGTTGAACCAATTTTATCAATTTCTGCTAATTTTTTAACTGGAATTTTAGAAAGATCATCTAGCGTTTTTATTCCATGATTATACAATTTTCGTGCACGAATTCTTCCTATTCCCTTGATTTTCACAAGGTCAATTAGTTCCTCTCGAATTCCGTAGATTACCCTTTTTCTTAATATATCTAATTCCTCAAGCAATTCTGCTTTTCCTACCTGTTTAGCTAGCTCACGAAGACAGTAAATCAACCATTCTGCGGTTTGGACCATTCTATGCATGTCTCCAGATTCAATCTTTAGATTATCCGAAAGCGAAATTTCAGATGATTCTGTTATCCATGATTGTAATGCCATTAAACTTCGGGAACAGTCGTATTCTGAGATTGGTTGTATAAGCTCAAAGGAATTATTTTCAAGTATCACACTTAGAGCTTCATAGTCTTTGCTCCGCAACGCGAATTTTGGGAAAAATTCTTCACAATTACTAATTAAATGTAAAATACCAAGAGTATGTTTTTTTCCTTCAGTTATAAGATTAAGTGAATCTCTAAAATAAGTCGCGGTTAAGGGGTCAATGTATAGTTTTGAAACTTTTTTGCCAAAATCAGTTCCAACAAATCTTTCTCCTTTTTTTATGATGAAATTTTCAGACAAAAGAAATTTTGTTGCAATGTCTATTCCAAATTTTATTGTAGGTTTACTTGATTGTAAACCTCCCAATGTTTGCAAAAAGAAGTCTAGAATTTCATCTTTTTTTATACCTGGACTGGTAACAATTAAGCTAAGAATATGAGTTCTTAGAGATTTATCATCAGTTATCTTTGATATTATTGGCTCAGGTTCTCCGTTAACATAGTAATCAATTAACTCACGACTATTATAATTTCCAACTATTATTGCCTCTCCATAATCATCATATTGAGGCCTTCCAGCTCTTCCACAAAGTTGTTTATACTCTAAAACACTAATTGGTCGATTAGCTCCTACACGTGAGTTATATCTACTAATGCTCGAAATTACTACCCGTCTTGCTGGAAGATTTATACCTGCTGCAAGTGTAGGAGTTGCTGCTAGAAGTTTAATTCTACCATTTCTGAATTCAGTCTCCACTGTTTGTCTACAATTTGGATTAAGACCAGCATGATGAAATGCTACTCCTTTTTTCACCAACTCTGCGAGTGTTTTTACTAGTTCAGTATGTTCATTGTGTTCGAGAATTTTTCTTGAAATTTTTTCAAGTTCTTGACGTTCTGATTGTTTTAATAAATTTAGTATTGCATCTGAAGCCTTTGCAGCTAAAGAAGAAGATCTAGTTCTTGTTTCAGCAAATAGTAATGATTGACCTCCTCCCATAACTGATTCTATTCCCAAATCAACAGGTTTGCCTCTAATGCTTGCTTCAACTTCAAATTGTCTTCCATCATTCATAATCACGGAACCTCCATCATAAACTCCCTCATAAAGTGGAACTGGTCTCCAAGTATTTTCCACGGTTTTGCAATCTAACCATTTAGATAGTTCATCTACATTTGTTATCGTTGCACTAAGTGCAACAATCTGTGGTTTACTCTTGAGAATTTTTAATTTTGTCAATACTACTTCCAAGGTTTGACCTCTATCTTCATCACCAATCAAATGTACCTCGTCTGCTATTACTAGCCCAATATCTTCAATCCATTCAGGACTGTGGCGAATAATAGAATCCATCTTTTCGTTTGTTAAAATTAGAATATCACTTTTTTCTAATCCTGCATCAACAAATTCATAGTCGCCAGTTGAAATTTGAACTTTGATCTTCTTTCCAAAATCTAATGATTCTAATTTTTGAAATTCCGAAAATTTTTCTGCGGCCAAAGCTCGTAGAGGGCTAAGGTAAACTACCTTACCTTGTTTGTTTGAAAGATAGTTAATCATAGCAATTATTGCAATAAGTGTTTTACCGCTAGCTGTTGGTGCAGAAACTAGAATGTTTTGACCATCTAATAGACCTGCTTCAATACTATCTTTTTGTGGTGGATAGAGTTCTGAATATCCTTCGTTTTTTAGAAAATCAGTCACTTGTTTTGAGAGTTTTAATTCGGATATCTTCATACTCGGTTATAATGACCGGGTTTTGATTCATAAATAGATGCCTCACGAAGCATCCTTCTAATGTAATTTCTAGCCTCTTCTTCAGTGAATTTGCTTGATTTAACAAGTTCTTTAACAAATAATTTCTCTTCTACTGCCATCTTGTTATCACCTTCAAGAGATTTTAGAACATCCATGAATAGTTGCATTTTTGAAACCTCGCTATGAGCCCTTCCTTGGAGTACTCCAAGATCTACTTTTCCGGTGTTTACATCCACTCCTGCATCTCGAAGCATACTCTCAATCAAGAATATTGCCCGTTCTGCATCTTCTGCCTCTACTTGGTCTTTCATCAAAAGACGTGCTCTTGCTGTAGCCAGTCGAATCAGACCTTCCAATTGTCTTGGGGTCACAGTAATCATTTCTTCAGACTCTACATTTCGCATTTTCATGTAGTAAGCTAGAATCTTATCCTCAGCTTCTTTGGTAAGTGTGGGATTAATTCTCTTAGAGTATGACAGATATTTTGTAAGAATATCCGAATCAATCAAAGAACGTGTATCGTTTCCACCTGGGGTATACAAATTAATGATATGTTTTGCAATTCTAGAGTCTTTTTCCTTAGAAGGGATATCTCTTACAACAAAAATTAAATCAAATCTTGTTAAAAGGGGAATTGGAAGATTTACATTTTCTGTAATATTTTTGAAAGGATCATATTTTCCATACATTGGATTTGCTGCAGCAAGAATAGATGTTCTTGCATTAAGTGTAGCAACTATTCCTCCCTTTGCAATGCTAGCTGACTGTTGCTCCATAACTTCATGAAGCGCACTTCTGTCTTCTGGCTTCATTTTGTCAAATTCGTCAATACATACTAGACCTTGGTCACCAAGAACTACAGCTCCTGCTTCTAGCATCATTATTCCAGATTTATCGCGAACAACTGCTGCAGTAAGACCAGCTGCTGTTGATCCTCTACCAGAGGTGTATAGTCCTCTTGGTGCAATTCGTGCACAAAACTTTAGCATCTCACTTTTTGCAGTACCTGGATCTCCTACCAAAAAGATGTTAATGTCACCTCTAATCTTGGTACCATCTTGAAGTAATCTTTGTGTCGAGCCAGCTATTAACAACAAAATTGCTTCTTTTATCAGAGTATGGCCTTGGATATGAGGAGCAAATGAATCAATTAGTCTATTGTAAATATCGGGATTTCCAGATAGTGACTTGATAATCTTTTCTTCTTCAGGGGATATATCTTCTCTTTCGGTTTTCCTTGAAGTTTTTGATCCTCTTCCTCCAAGAAATTCTATATTATTTCCATCAATTCGTAATCTGTAAAGCCCACTTGTGGATCTAGCGCCAACAAAGTATTCCTGTTCAATTCTGACTATACCTGTTAGAATTATCCTATCTCCAGGTCTTGCATTATCAACTAGATCTTGTTTTATTGTGACGTCTACATAGTGAGGTAATTGTCCTGGTGGCAAATCCTCAGGTAACTCTTGTAATCTAGCAATTTGAAAATCAATAAATCTGCTTTTGTCAGGTTGAATTGTAAATTCTTTACTTGTACATTTGGGATCTACACCACATCTGTATAGAGGAGGTACGGTCATTCCTTTTTCTAAAGTTATATGAAATTCATGATCATTGCTACATTTGTAAGTGATTTCTTTTGCTAATGGTTTAACTTCTGATGATCGGACAACCATTCCTGAAACACTTGTCATTTTATTGATGATTTCAGCATTAATTTGACGAAGACTTCGCTGAACTGGGTAGTTTACTATTCTGGCTCTGATTTCCTCCTTAATTTTTGTAGCATATTGTGGGAATCTTTCTTGTAAGATTTCTTTGATTGCTCTTGCAAAGGCTGCTAGAATTTCGTCTGGATTTTCATTAAATTTTGATTCTATTTGAGGATGTGAAACTAGGTCGTTATAGTCTATTACAATGTATCGAGCGCTTTTTGGCATCATCTGGTCGATTTGTTCAACGTAATTGAATGAGCCTTGTTTATCCTTATGTTGTTTTAAGAATTCTTTTACTTCATCTGATAAAGCTGATTTACTAAATTTAGTTTCTAATGCAGTCATTTTTTATCCCCTAAGATTTGTTTTTTAAAGTCGATTGATGTATTGTAAATTTTTTCATAGAACGAACGTTCCTCCAAGGTCAGCTTTTGACTCAGATCTGCAGTTAATTTAGAAGAGTCGGCTAAATGGATAATTTTTCCTTGTCTTTTACGAACTAGCGAGTTTAACATACTTTCGACTTTATTATAGTCGTCTTTTGGTAATTTTTTCATGTATGAAATCAATCTTACGTAGAAGTGAGGATCTAGTGTTGCAAGTTCAAACTCGCCTTGCACATTTTCTTTAACAGTAGCCTGCTTTAGCTCAACTACCATATCTTGTTCCTCAATGTTTACATGTTTTTCAGATTCAAGAACAGTAGCTATCCATCTAGGAATATTGAGAATTTCACCTTGTTTACCTTCAACATCCACTCCAGCAACGTTTAGTTTGATATCATGAAGAAAAGTGACCTTAACATCCTCTAGGGTAAATCCTGTTGCATGTACCTTTGCTAGCTCAGCACTATTAAGCATATGAGATCAGTGATCCCAGCCAGGATCCTGAAGTATACGATCGATCAAGATCTTTCACCTTTTTGTGAGATCAATTGATCCTGTAAAAAGTCAACTATTTAGTAAAGGTTGAGCATTGGGTAGATCGGAATGTCGGTTTCTGATGTAATGTGGGTTGAAAAATATCGCCCACATAAGATAGCGGATCTAGTAGATCAGAAGGAAATTGTAGGTAGCATACAAGCATTGTTAAAAAACCAATCAGAGATGCCACATCTTTTGTTTTCTGGTTCTGCTGGGGTTGGAAAAACTACACTTGCTTTGTGTTTATCTCATGAGATTTTAGGGCAATATTGGAAGGACTATACTTTAGAACTAAACGCATCGGATGAACGTGGAATAAATATGGTAAGGGATAGAGTAAAGACTTTTTCAAGATTTGCTGGACTTGATACAGAAATTCCCTTCAAGATAATTATTCTAGATGAGGCTGATGAGATGACGGCAGATGCTCAAACTGCTTTGAGGAGAATTATTGAAGACACTGCAAAATTTTGTAGATTTATCCTGATTGCAAATAATATCTCAAAAATTATTGATCCAATTCAGAGTAGATGTGCAGTTTTTAAGTTTTCAACTATTCCAGAAAAAGATGTTATCGAACATCTCAAAGAAATTGCAAAAAAGGAAAAGATAAAGTCTGACGAGAAGGGTCTTGCAGCAATTTATGAATATTCGGAGGGGGATCTAAGACATGCAATTAACCTGCTTCAAGCAACGGCAAGTTTGGGTGCCATAACTGAGGCCAATGTTAAAGCATCAGCAGGCCTTACAAAAATTAGTGATGTTGATGAGGTACTAAAGCTTGCACTTGGTGGAAAAATTTCTGATGCAAGAGATAAGATGATTGAGCTTATCAAGGTTTATGGAATGTCCGAATCTGATTTTTTAAAATATATTAATTCTGCAGTATACAAAACAAAGAACAAGAATTTGAGTGATATTGTTCAGACTATAGCAAAATATGATTTTAGAATACTAAGCGGTGCAAATCCTGAAATCCAATTATCTGCACTTTTAGCAGAATTATCAAAATTTGGAAAATAAAAAGCGCAGAGAGAGGGATTCGAACCCTCGGGTTCTTGCGAACACAGGCTCTCAAGGCCCGCGCCCTACCAGGCTAGGCGACCTCTGCGGAATTCGTTGAATTTAACTAATTAAAAATTGTTTTATTATGCAATTTTTGATATAAGAAATCTATTATCTACAAAAATAATGAAAAGAAAGGTTAATCGTGGGCGTGTGGATTTGCTTGCCCAGATCCTAATTTCTGATAGACTCCTGCAGCTTTTTCGTGATGCTCCAAGTTTGATTGGTCAACTTTGATAGCCTGAGGAGGACATACCGAAACACATGCCATGCACCAAATACAATCATGTTCTCGAATAGGATCTGCTTTATCGGTAAAGTCTTTTCTTTCCTCTTTTACTGAACTTCCTGTTCCTGCAAAAGTTTGACCTATAGCCTTTTCAGCTGGAATATCTTTTTCGGTCCTATACCATTGAAAAACTTGAACTGGACATGCCTCAATACATGCTCCATCAGCAACACAAGAGTCCCAATCGACAGCGACCATCGTTCCACTGACGCCCAAGGGAACTTGTTTTTCACCGCGTGCATTGTAAGCAGCGATACAATTTTCATCTTTGAATGCTTCGGCATTCGTTCTACCTGGACCCCAAACCCAATGAAAATGTTCACCGTCGGAATGGCTAATCTTTCCAATTGGTTTTAGACCTTCAGGGAAGTTTTCTGCAATTGGCATTACATAAATTCGTCAGATTATTATTTAAATTTAGACAAAATTAGTATGAACTAATTAACAAGGAATGACTGACGCCATTTTCTTATAAAAATTACAGATGATTTTGATGTATAATATTTTAAAAAAGAAAGAAAAGAAAGTTTAGTGTCCGGCGTGTGGATTTGTTCCGCCAGCGATTTTAACGAATGTTCCTGCTGCTTTTTCATGGAATTCCAAGTTTGATTGGTCAACAATGATTGCATGTTGAGGACAAGCTTCTACGCAAGCCAAACAATTAGTACAATCATGTTCTCGTATTGGATCTGATTTGTCGGAGTAGTCAAGACGATCGTTTTGTTCAGTTTTTCCTGTTCCTGCAAAGGTTTGACCTACAGCCTTATCAGCTGAAATGTCTTTTTCTGTTCTGTACCATTGAAATGTTTGTACTGGGCAAACTGACATACAGGAGCCAGCTGCTACACAATCATCCCAATCTACTGCAACAGTCGTACCATGTACTCCTAAAGGAACAATTTTTTCGCCATGTTCTTTGTATGCAGCAATGACATTTTCGTCTGATGCCGCTGCACCTTTTTTGCCTTTAGTCCATACAAAATGGAAATGTTCACCATCTCCATGGCTAATCTTTCCCACTGGTTTTCCACTTTTGCAAAAGTCTTCTGAAATTGGCATGAAGTGTTTCAATCCAGATAATATTTAAATCTAGATAGAATTTGTAAAGCTATAACACTGTTTTTACATTTTTTCCTTACGTTCATATCGTTTTGGATTGATCGGTGTTTATTGGATATTATCAAATATGATGTTTATAGAGGTCCAAATATTGGGTTGTATGCTGCTGTCAATGATTCCCATGTCTTTATTCCAAATGGGTTTGCAAAAACAAAGGCAAAAAACTTGGCAGATTATCTTAAGGTAGATTCAGTTTTTACATCAATTGCAAATACAAGATTAATTGGTGCTTTGATGGTTGTTAATAATCAAGGAGTGTTGCTTCCCAGTAATGCCTCGCCACATGAATATGAGCATATCAAAAAATCAACTGGTCTAAATGTTGATGTTTTGGATTCAAAACATAATGCCCTTGGGAACCTAATATGTGCAAATGACAAAGGTGCAATAGTTTCTCCAATGATTCCAAAAGAAAAGATGAAACAAATTGAAGATGTTCTTGGAGTTGAGGTACTTCAGAAAAAGGTTGCAGGGTATCATCAGGTTGGTGTTATGATTACTGCTACAATGCATGGTGGTGTGATTCATCCTGAAACTGATGAGGATGACATTAAGACAATATCAAATGTTTTAGGAGTAAATATTGAACCTGCAACAATTAATGGTGGTGTTCCTTATGTATCATCAGGGATTTTAGCAAACAATCATTGTATTGTGGTTGGCAATCTTACTACTGGTCCTGAAATAATGATGCTAACTAGGGCTTTTTCAGGATAGCTTCAGCGTTTTGTATTAGCTCATCAATTAAAATCTGTTTTTCAGAATGGTCTTGCATATTTCGTAAGACAACTTTGCTTTCTGCAAATTCTTTTGGACCTACTATAATTGCGAATTTTGATTCTACAGCAGCTTCCATCTGTTTTTTTAGTGGTTTTCCAGAATAGAAATCAATTATAATTGGAATTTCTTTTTGTCGTAGCTTTGTAGCAATAGCCTGTGCTTCTTCATGCATTTCATCAGCTACGTAAAGCACACTAGTTAGCTGTGATTCAGTTTTTGGCATTACTCCCTTTTGATCTAATGATAGAATAATTCGCTCTACTCCACCTGCAACTCCAGTTGCTCCCAAGTCATCTCTACCAAATGCTTTTGGGAGTGTGTCGTATCGTCCTCCACCAACTAATGCTCCAATGTCATAATCTGTATCAAATGCTTCAAAAACAATTCCTGAATAGTAATCTAATCCTCTAACTATACCAAAGTTGATTCGGATATTTTTGATATCTCTATCATCTAATGAGAAATAAAGTTGCTTAAGTTCTTCCCAAGCTTCAAGTCCTTTTACATCAAATCTAGATTCTATTTCATGAGGATTCCCTTTGATTGCTGATAACTCTAAGATTTTTTCTAATTTTTCTTTTTCAAATCCCTTTTGCATGTATTCCTTTAAGATTTCATCGTACCTTTTCTTTTGGACCTTATCCATAGCTCTAAAAATTTCTGATACTAGTTTCGGATCATCAGAACCAAATAATTTGGAAACATATGACTCGATTAGCTTCCTATGTGAGATATCAATAATGATATTTTTTAGATTCAGTTTTTCAAAAAATCTTGAGGTGAATTCGATTAGTTCTGAATCGGCTGCCAAGCTAGGTTTTCCAAATATTTCGATGTTCCATTGGTGAAAGAATCTATATCTACCCTTTTGAGGCTCATCATATCGAAATACCCCGCCAAAGCTTGCTAGCTTTGCAGGTAGCTTGAGTGATTTTTGTGAGACTATGTATCTAGTAAGTCCCATTGTAAAATCAAATCTTAGACCAACTTCTCTATCATGCTTGTCTTTGAAATAGTAAATATCATCTTTAATGGTAGAACCACTTTTTGTTTCTAATGTTGATAGAAGTTCAATTGGCGAGGGATCGAGAAAGTGATATCCAAAAAGCTTGGCAGTTTGAATAAAATTTTTGCGTATATAATCTATCTTTATGACTTCATCGTTATCAAAGTCCTTCATTCCTCGTGGAAGATCCATTTTACTGTCACATCAAGAACTACTGATTTAGGCTTTGCGTTAATGTGACTCCTATCATTTATGAATTACAAAAATGATTCCTTGAAATTTTCCCTGATAATAGAATAAGAATGTAGTAAATCTTTCTATCTATTAATACCAGAAACTCATTCGAGAGACAATGAGCTACAAACTTCTTGAACATGCAACAGATGCGTTTATTGAAGTAACCGCAGATGACTTAAAAGAGGCATTTATTCAAGCTGGAAATTCGGTAGTTGAGACTACAATTGATAGAGATTCAGTAGAAGAAAATCAGCAGAAAAAGATTTCTGTTACTGGAAAAGAATTGCGATATCTTTTATTTGATTGGTTAGAAGAAGTAATTTACCAGCTAATTACTGAGGGTTTTGCAATTCATAGATTCGAGTTAGATATCAAAAAAAATAAAGAGTATAAACTAGATGCTACAGCTTTTGGAGAGCCTATTGATCTTCAAAAACATCATTTTAAGGTGGAAATTAAGGCACCCACATTTCATTTAATGGAGATTTCAGAGGGAAAAGAAGTTAAAATGAGATTTCTTTTAGATCTTTAAGTTAGTTTAGAATTTATCTTTTCATGCCAATCTTACACATTCCAATTTTACATATATGACACACAAAGTCATCAGCTGGATTTTGGCATCCACATGAACAAGTACAAGTATAATCATTCATTTTTTCAAGTTGCTGGAAGAATCTCGTTATTCTTTTCTAAAATTTTTCGTTCTTTTTCAAGAATTTTTTTCCTAATTAGTTCTCTTTCTTTTTCACTTAGCATGAATACTATAGTACGTTATAATATAAAAACAAAAATTGAAATTTATAAGATTTGTTTCAAACTTGGGTTAGAGATAAAACAAATCTCTTAATTGATAATATAGAATATTCAAATTGTATATTTCAAACATACAGTAGGTTTTAGCCCATGTTTTTGTAACTACTATATGCCATTAGACCAAGATTTTATCTTAAGGCTAACAAAGTTAATTGGAGAATATGTAACTAATTCCTCATTAGAAAAAGCTTCAAGCGAACAAAGCTACATCTGGGGTTCTGATGATCAAAAGAATTTCTCTCATGGTTGGTTTGTGGGATTTTTGGAAGGAATGTGTTTAGTTCACTTTATCAACACTTTCAATAGAAAACCAAACGAAGAGGAGGAATCTGAAATGGTCGTTTTGGTAAGAAAATATTGTTATAAGATAAAAGAAATGGTTGATAGAAAATTTGAATTAACAATAATTCAATGATTTGATATTTTAGATTTATACAAAGAAGTTAGAAGTAAAAATATCTTAATTTAGAATGGTGTTTATATCATAGAAAAGACTTCATGAGAGGCTTATTAGTCAATAGAATGTTGTTTTCTAAAGTTTGTATACTATTGAATCACATTAGATTCATTGAGTGAACATAATGAACAAAATGAAGATGAGTACAACTCTCAAATAGAAAAAATAGCATCTTTAATTGTTAAAGATAATATTTCTTTAGACGAACAAGATCCAAAAAAACTTGAAAAATATTATCATTATGCAGAATCTAACTTTAAAATGGAGAAAGAACCAGCAGTTCAGTTAGTTAATGAAGCCTTTTTGTATTTGAAATTGCAAAATGCGGAAGATGTAGACCCCATCAAAGAAGGAGATCAATTTGGAGCTGGTTTTAGTTAAGTTAAGAGTTAGTTTGATTAAAAATTAAAATCGTATGTTTAAATTAAACACCAACGAACTATTAGCATCTCTAAATAATTCTAAATTGAATATATTGAAGCAGTATAATGTGAATGTAATTTGTAAATATTGTCATAGAATGAATATGCTAGAGATTTTTAAAATTATTTCAGAAGAAGAAGTGACAAAAAACAGCCATTGCCCATCTTGTGGTGTTAAAGGTGGTATTATCTATGCAAGCTCAATTGGAAAAAAACACATCTTTCATTAATTGAAATTAATTTAAAATAAGCTCTAGTAAATCATAGAATATGTTAGAGATAATATCTTAACAAAATTATGTTTTAATATAAAGCAACGATTGTAAGCAAAAAATTACAAACACAAAGATAACTTATCTTATATGGAATATACTATTGGGTCCTCACACTGAGATAGGTGGGTGAGATTCCCCCTCTGGGCGTGAGGTTCCCATCTAAATTCTATTTTGCTATAAAGAGCAGTGTCTATCATTGTTCATGATTTGGATTTAACCTAGATTAAAATTTGTTATATTACTAAATTCTTCGACAGTTGTATTGTTTAGAATTTTCTTGTTTGTATCAGATGGATCTTCCATAAGTTGTTCAAATCCTACTTTATTTTCATTAACAGATGTTTGAGTTTCAGGAATTGTAAAAATATGATTTAGAATTCCTGTTCCAAATAAAATTCCAACAAATATTACACTTATTGCCAGTGGAGCCACTAATTTTTTTTGGAATTTGAAAAAGTTTAATTTTTTTATGTTTTTTATTTCATTTTCTTTTTCATCTTCTGCATGTGAAGCTAAAATATCAACGATGCCATTCATGGCTTCTTTATCTGATAGTTGATTTTTATCCCATTTAATTACAACTCCAATAATATCATAAATAATATGAAATGCCTTTTCTTGGATATTCATTATGCCGTTCCTAAGAAATTTAGAAAATAATTCCACATAACATGTTGTTTGTAAGTTTTTACAACAGTTTTTGAAATAAAATACTCTAGTTGTTTATAGAACAAAAGTACTAATACGATAATTAATAATCTATTTTCTCAATTCTTGACTGAACCCCTCTTGCTTCTAGAAAATGACCTAAGAAATTCTTCAGTTGTTCTGCGATTCTATATCCTGCAGCTCCCTCCAACATTCCTGATGTTTCAATTATAAAAGACATTTCAGGACTTAATTGTATATTAAAAAAAGTCCATCCAGCTCGTGAAAATGGTTCACTAATAATGCACCCATTTTTTACATTACAAATGCCTTCAAGTTCTGCCATTGCTTTTTTTACAAGATTTATTTCATCCTTGTATTTTCTCGTGCTTAGCTGAAATAGTGGTTTCATCTTTTTTGTATTTTTTTATAGTTTAAAAATTCTTAGCGGGGGATCCAGACACTGAGAGTGGAGATTATATCCCCTTACTTTTGGGCGTGCAGGATTCCCCCAAATTTTTGAAGGTGGTGGGTATATAACAAACGCGTAGAAATTCTATCAATAGTTCAGAAATTGAACTTTATAGAAAAATGACGATAATAAAAGTAATTTATGATGAATAAGATCATTTTCTGCATGTTAGATGATGAGATAGAACGAATAAAGGCAAAAAAACTTGCCGAGATGATAAAAAAACAAAATGAGATTAGAGAATTAAATGAAACAGGAGTTATTGATCTTGATTCATCTAACTTTAACCAAACCATTGCTAGTGAAACGCCGACTTTGGTAGATTTTTGGGCAGAGTGGTGTGGTCCATGCAGAGCTATGCATCCAGTTTTTACTAGATTAGCAAAAAAATTCAAAAAAATTCGATTTGCAAGGTTAAACATTGACCAAAACTCTGAGATTGCAACAAGATTAGGTATTCAGGCTATTCCAATTTTCATCATGTTCAAAAACGGAAGACCTGTGGACAAGGTAGTTGGAGCAGTAGGTGAACCAGGAATTAATCTAATTGCTCAAAAGTTTTCTTGATATGTTAATATACGGATAATTATCGAATATGAGTAAATGGAACAAGGTACCGTAAAGTGGTTTAACCGAACAAAAGGCTTTGGTTTTATTGAAAGAGAATCTGGCGACGATCTGTTTGTTCATAAAACAGCAATCGTTGAAGGAACACTCAATGAAGGAGACAAAGTAGAGTTTGAAGTCGGGGAAGGACAAAAAGGTCCTAATGCTACTAACGTAAGAAAAACAGCATAGTAAGAAAAATTTTATTAATTTAAGATTATATTTTTTATTTTACTTAAATTAATCTCATTTTTATTTTTTTATTTATTTTTATATTTAGTAACCATAAATTGGATTTGTTACTCGGATAATTTCCACGATCTCATTTAGTACTTTAAGTTCATCTGAGTTGAGTTTATGTTTGAATTTTTTGAGATATTGTTTAGCATCGTCAGGTGGAGGAAGAGTATAGAAAACATCATCTTCTTTGATTTGTCGTCCTATGGTAATATTTTGTACAGAACAAGCCACTTCTTGCCCAGTCTTTGCAACTTCAACAGTTTTACTTTCATGTTGTAATTGGTGAATTACACCGATTTTTTTTCCAGTCTTATTCATAAAAGCAATTTTTTGTCGTAAGGAACCCACATCAACTCTAATTCCAAATACCGCAGGATTACTATTTCGAAAGATGTATCCTTTAAGAAATGTAAACTTACCAATTGGAGTAAGTTCAGAAAAGACAGAATTTTCAAGATCTGCGTTATCATCATCAACCCATTGTGCATAGGAATCGATCAAACTATAGATAATTTTATCATCAAAGATCCGAATGTGATAGTTTTCAGATTCAGTTTGAGCTTCAGGTGTGATTTTAACATTAAACGCAAGTATTACTCCTAGATGTCTATGATTTTCTTTTACAGCTTTTGCTTCCATTACATCACGTCTAGTAACAGAACCAATATCCGCAAGAGATATCGGAATATTTTTTCTTCTTAGCATTTCAGTTAGAGCTTCAAGAGAGCCAATTGTATCACATTTTAAAATTATTCCCTTTGTTTCTGTCTTTATAAAAACTGATTTCATCTCAGATTCTAATGATTTTTTGAGATTCTCAGATTCAGCTTCATTATTAGTTACATAAACGGTACTTCCTGGTAACACCCCATCCAGATCTGGTGATGCAATTTTAACTCCCGCAGCAGCATATACCTCACTAATTGGCTTGAATTTATCACGAGGATCTCGCATTTCGTCTAAAGGTTTTGGTAATAACAAAGACTTTGGTTTAGTAACAACTACGGAGTCTCTTTTTGCAATAATTAGATAGTCATCTTTTTTCAGATGTCCATCAATTAGAATGATATTGGCAGTTGGTCCCAATCCAACTTCGTCATTTACTTCAAGCACAATCCCGTGTGTTGATTTTTCTTCTTGGGTTAGTCTTTTTTGTAGAAATTGTTGCGCTAAACCAATTAAAACTGCCAAAAGTTCAGGGATTCCAACTCCTGTCCTGGCACTAACAGGTATGATTGATATCTCTTTTTTAAAATCCTGTATTCGATAAAAAGCTTCAGATTGATATCCTAGTACGGAAAGAGCTGCAACTACATCATAGATTTTCTCATCAATTGATGTCTGCACAAAAGGATCTTGTTCTTTAATGGCTTTTGAGATAAAAGCAGTATCAGTACTTTTCCATCCAGAGATCATATCTGTTTTGTTTAGTGCTACAACAAATGGTACTTTACGGCTCTCTAGAATCTTAAGACTTTCATTTGTTTGTGGCTGAAAACCTCGGTTTGCATCTACTACTAGAATGGCAATATCTGCAGCAGAACCGCCACGTGCTCTTAGATTTGTGAAAATTTCATGGCCTGGTGTATCAATTACAAGTAAACCTGGAACAGCGTGATCTCCAACATTAAGTTTCTCATACAGGTGTCCTGTCATTTTTTTGATTGTTTCAGTTGGAAGAAAACTTGCACCAATATGCTGTGTAATTCCTCCTGCTTCTCTTCCTTGAACTCCTGTACCACGAATTTTATCTAGAATTGATGTTTTACCTGAATCTACATGACCTAGTACTGCAACTATTGGTTGTCTTATTCGCAACCCTAATCACTCGAATACTACCTTCACTTCCTTTTCAAAGCTTTCTTTGGAATCAGAAGCATGGACAATATTGTCAGTTAGTCCTAAACCGAAATCACCACGGATCGAACCTGGCGTTGCCTCAAAAGACTTTGTTGAACCAATCATGATTCGCGTTGTAGCAATGGCATTATTTCCTTCAATAACTGCTACAACCACTCTTCCTGATGTGATAAATGAAACTAGTTCTCCAAAAAATGGTTTTGAACTATGATCGGAATAAAATTTTTGAGCCATCTCCTTGGTAAAGGTGAGCATTTTTAATTTGATTATCTTAAATCCCTTTTTCTCAAAACGTAAGATGACCTCACCTACTAACCCTCTATTTACTGCGTCAGGCTTTACAATGAAAAGTGTTTGTTCAGTCAATTTACTTCTTGACTTTTATTCCGCCTTTAACGTACTTTTTTGTCCACTTTAATTTTCTAGGATCACGCTTTAGTACAAGCATGTTTTTTTTGCATTTTGATGAACAAAACCATAGCACAGTTCCATCGTTTTTAGCTAACATAGTACCTGAGCCTTTGGCTACTGGTCGATCACAAAAACTACATGGCTTTACTAGTAGACTCAATTTTCAAATCACCTAATCTTCTTAGCTTCACGTTCTGTTTCTCGAAGGATCAAAATATCTGACATTCTCACTGAACCCTTGACATTTCTTGTAAGAACTCGACCTTTATCTTTTCCATCCAATATTTTTACTCTAACTTGAATAACTTCACCTGCAATACCTGTTCTACCAACAATTTGAATTATTTCTGCAGGAGTTAGTATTTCGTTTTGTGAAGTACTCATTTAACTGACTTTCCACCCTTTACTTTAGAAATTGATTCAATTACTTGATCAACTATGTGTTGGGCGTCACCTGAATCTAAAATTGCTGCAGCAGCTGATGTAACATCAATACCAAGTGCTTTTCCAAGTTCTTGTTTGCTTGGAACAAATGCATATGCTGCTCCTTGTTCATCGCAAATTATTGGAAGATGTGCAACTACCTCTGGTGGCTCAACGTCTTCAGCAATTACTATAAGTTTGCTAATGCCTCGTTCAATTGCCTTTGTAGCCTCATTGGTTCCCTTTCTTACTTTACCACTTTGAGAAGCAACTCTTACTGCCTCTAAAATAGGACTTACTAGGTCTTGTGGAGTCTCAAATTTTACGTAATATCCTTTAGCCATTTACATCACCCAATGGGATCATCTTCATTCCAAGAATGGAATCGATTCGTTTTAAAAGTGTTATCTGTCCAAAATTGATTTGATCTTTTGCAAATACTCTGAAATTAGCTTGTCTAGTTTTTCTTTAGAGCTTGCCTCGGCATAAACTCTTATGATAGGTTCAGTTCCGCTCGGTCGTATCATTACCCAGTTTTGAATATCAAAAGTGATTTTAATACCATCAGTAGTATCGGAATCTGGATTTTCTTCTTTAAGTTTGCTAATAATTCTATATGATTCCTCTTTTGAACATGAAACCTTAGTCTTAGTTGTAAAAGAGGTAGGTAAAAGATTAACTAGTTCAGACATAGTTTTCCCAGATTTAGCAATTAAGTTCAAGGCCAAAGCTAAAGTCATTGCACCATCTCTGACTTGGTTATGTTTTCCATACATGAATCCTCCATTTTCTTCAAATCCAATCAAGGCATTTGTTGCAATCATCTTCCTTGATACTTCAACACTTCCAACTTTTGTTCTAATTACGTTTGCATTTGAAATTCTAGCAATTTTTTCTATACTAGAACCAGAGTTAAGACAAGTGACAACAGTTGCGTTGGGGTTATTTTCTAAAATAAACTTTGTAAATAATAGAGCCGAATTGTCACCAGTCAAGATTATTCCTTTATTATCACAAAAAAGACTTCGATCACCATCACCATCAAATGCTACACCAAAATCAGATCCAGTATTTTTTACTGTATTAGAAAGCACAGATAGGTTTTCTGGAGTGGGCTCAGAGCCACGACCTGGAAAAGATCCATCAATTTTTTCATTAATTGTAATTACTTGACATCCTAATTCCTTGCAAAGTTGTGGTGCAGTAACTGCTTGAGCTCCATTTCCAAGATCTAACACTATCTTAAATTTTTTTTGAGTAATTAGTGAAGAATCTACGTGAGATTTTATTCCATCAAAATATGTTTCAATTGCTAAGATCTCGTTTTGAGTATGTCCCCATTTTGTAGATTTAGTATCCCATTTTTTTTCAAAATAATTCTCTTCAATTACCAGCTCATCTTCTCTGGATATCTCTACGCCATCACCTCCTACAGGTTTAATTCCATTATATTGTGAAGGATTATGAGAAGCTGTAATCATAATTCCACCTACATATCCAAGTTTTTTTGTTGCATATTCAAGACATGGAGTTGGTACAAGTCCTGCATTTTTACAATCAAGTCCTGCATAATTTAATGCAGAACAAACAACTTTAGCTATTACCGGACTAGATTCTCTTCCATCGTATCCAACAAGTATTGGGCCTTCTTTGAAGTATTTTGCAATACAAAGTGAAATGTCATGAATAAATTCTAATGTGAGATCTTCTCCAAAAATTCCACGAATTCCATTTGTTCCAAATAATTTTGCCATGATACTATCTCTCAACAATAGATAAATTTGTGTTTAAAGGGATGTGGGATGCGGGAGTTGCCAAGCCTGGTCAAAGGCGCAGGGCTTAGGACCCTGTCTCTTAGGGGTTCGTGGGTTCGAATCCCACCTCCCGCATTAATTCTAAAAATTATAAGTATGACATTTCAACAACGTTTGTGAAAAAGACAATAGTCGGGATTACAGTCGTTGGAAAAGATAATGAAGGAATAGTTGCTGCTTTTACGAACTTTGTATTTCAACAGAAAGGAAATGTTGAGAAAGTAAATCAGAATGTTATCAAAGGATTGTTTGGAATGTATCTAGAAGTATCAT
>Ga0233416_10000054_pt1 | contig 31734 bp, 31 predicted proteins | sample Sediment_Towuti__2_FD_188638 | JGI IMG/M metagenome (GOLD analysis project Ga0233416, IMG submission 188638) | Sediment microbial communities from Lake Towuti, South Sulawesi, Indonesia - Sediment_Towuti_2014_0_MG | ecosystem: Environmental > Aquatic > Freshwater > Lake > Sediment | place... | reverse complement strand
CGGGCCATGCCCGTGATGCCTTTGGGTGCTCCTTCCTGACAACCAATCGCGGCGATGGGCCGCTCCTACAGCATCGATTCAATCGCGGAAGTTGGTGTATTTGAGCGGCCGGTCGGTTTTCATGCCGCGCACCAGTGCGATGGCCGCCTGCAGATCGTCGCGATTCTTGCCGGTCACCCGCACCTGATCGCCCTGAATCGCCGCCTGCACCTTGATCTTCGACTCCTTGATCGCCTTGACGATCTCTTTGGCCAGCTCCTGACTCACGCCGTGTTTGATGGCGATCTTCTGCCGCTGGGTGCCGCCGCTCGCCCCTTCGCGGTTGCCGTAGTCGAGGCATGAGGGCTCCAGATTCCGCCGCACCAGCTTGGCACGCAGGATCTCGCCGATGGTGTTCAGCTTGTTCTCGTCCTCGCCGACCAGATGGATCGCGCCGTCTTTCAGCTCGATCGACGATTTGCCGCCGCGAAAATCGAAACGGGTGGTCAGCTCCTTGTGCACCTGATTCACCGCATTATCGACCTCCTGCATATCGGTCTCGCTGACAATATCGAAGCTGGGCATGGGGGCTCCTTGGGCGGGGTGTCGGTGTCGTCGAATGCGAACGATACTCCCGGGAATCTTCCGGGCTACCCTGTTGCCCACCCCGAGCCGCAGTCGCTATGGAGCCAGTCGGGAAACGAGGAGTACGCATGGATCAACCCGGCATTCGCTGGCAGCAGCGGTTCGGCAATCTTCAGACCGCCTACCGCCGCTTGCAGCATGCCATTGCCGTCAACGAGGAGCAGCCCGGCAACGAGCTGGTGCAGATGGCCCTGATCAAGGCCTTCGAGATGACCTTCGAGCTATCGTGGAAGACGATCAAGGACTACCTGAAATTCAACGGCATCGACGCGAAACTGCCGCGTGAGGCGATCAAGCAGGCCTTTGCTCACGATATCGTCGTCGATGGTCAGATGTGGATCGACATGCTGGAGGATCGAAATCTGATGGCCCACACCTACGACCGCGACCGGGCGCTGCTGGCGGTGGAGCGCATCGTCGGCCGCTATCGGTTTGGACTGGCACAACTGCACGACTATTTCGCCGGGCGCCTCTCTTCGTGAGCTTCGGTCTCGATGCGTCCACTCTGACAGCCATCGACAGCTGCCTGCGCTCCTTTCCCGAGATCGAGTGGGCGAAGATTTACGGCTCGCGCGCCATGGGCAATTTCGAGCGCGGCTCCGACATCGATCTGGCCTACTCGGCGAAGCGGGACTGCTCGGCCGACCTATTGGAGGCGCTCGACTCGCTGCCCACCCCCTACCTCTTCGATGTCACCCACTACCCGACCCTTGCGCACGTCAGGTTGCGGGAGCATATCGACCGGGTCGGTATCGAGATTTATCGGCGGGAGGATGGCGTCGCCGGGGTGTAATCCGGGGCTTTACGCCGCCTTCAGCGGTCGGATGTGCGGTTCCACCAGCGGCCAACTGTTTTGCCGTGCCAGGCGCAATTCGTAATCCATCTGCAAGCCGAGCCAAACCTCGGGCGAGGTGCCTAAATATTTGGCTAGGCGCAGTGCGGTATCGGCCGTGATGGCGCGGCGGCCGGCGACGATTTCACTGATGCGATTGGCCGGCACATCGATGTCGCGCGCCAGCTTGTTGCAACTGATGCCCAGCGGCGCCATGAACTCCTCCAGCAGAATTTCGCCCGGCGGAATCGGCGGCAACATCTCTTCGTTCATATCCGTCTCCTAATGGTAATCGACAATCTCGACATCGAAGGCATTGCCGCCCTGCCAGCGAAAGCAGATGCGCCATTGCAGATTGATCCGAATACTGAAGTACCCCTCGCGATCGCCCAGCAATACCTCCAGCCGATTGGACGGCGGCACGCGCAGATCGTCGAGCGAGATGGCCTGATTCAGATAGAGCAGACGCCTGCGCGCCTGTCTCTCGATGCTGCGTAACTCCGGCACCGCCCGGTCGTTAAACAGGGCCTCCGTTTTGCGGCATTTGAAGCTTCGGATCATTGACGATCAAGGTAGTCCGCACATGGTGATATGTCTAGCGTACTAATGAAGTCCGGAGGTCGATTGATTCTGTAAAAGATCAACAAATAAGAGAGCAACCTCAAAAGCCTAACGTCTGAATTGAGCGGCCTGCGCGGCCTTTCGCGCAGGTCCGCTCGAATGGCGGGTCAGGTTTCGCTCTTTTGAAGGGCAATCTCGATGCGTCGGTCAGGAACAACCCACATGATCGCAACGGCAACATAAATTAACTGTGCAACCCATGTAAGCCAAAAAGCCGCAATTACTGCGATGACGTAGAGCACCAATGAGGCTTTGCCCTTCCTATCTTTCCCCACGGCAGCCTTGAGTAGGGATTTCTCTCCCTCAGAAGAAATGATTGCATGCTGAAGTATGAAAAAGGCACAAGCGGCCATCAGCAGAACCATGCCGTAAAGGGCGCTGGGTAATGCGGCGAAGTGGTTTTCGCCAAGCCAGCCGGTAGCGAAGGGGAAAAGTGAAAGCCAGAAAAGCAGATGCAGATTTGCCCAAAGAACAGAACCAGAAACCCGCTTTACGGTATGCAACATGTGATGGTGGTTATTCCAGTAGATACCGACATAGACAAAGCTAAGAATGTAGCTGAGAAAAACCGGGAACAGGGGTAACAAGGCATCAACTGTTTCCCCGTGAGGCACTTTCATTTCGAGCACCATGATGGTGATGATGATGGCAATGACACCATCACTGAACGCTTCAAGACGGTTTTTTCCCATAAATCATGCCCTGTCAGAAAAGTGGAATTGCTCGAAGAAACCTAAGGATGCTCTGAACAATTCAGAGCATCCGTGCGGCCCATGGATGGGCCGCCAAATCGGGCACGGAAGTGCGCGATGTGTAAGCCCAGCCAAAACCGCGCTTTTGGCTGGGCGTTCCTGAACAAGGGCAGGACGCACTTGTTCAGAGTATCCCAAACAAGTGAACCTACTGATCAGCATATCCACACCTATCGGAGGATGTACTGCACCTCGGGGTTGCCATGCCCGGGTGGGTTCGCATCCAGAATCGGCACTCTGGAATAACTGACTCGATTCCTGCATTGGTCATCCCCCCTCGTTCGTCGAGCGGCTGTACGCAAATTGCCGAAGCCGGGAGGTGTTGGCAATGGGGCTTACCGCAAAAGCGATCGCCAGCAGCCAGGCACCTCAATCGTACCTGAGCATCGAACGCGGCAGCTGCGGATCTCTTCCCTCCAGCAGATCGGAGAGCGTCTTTTTGAAGGCATCGGCCGGGGGTGGGCAGCCGGGGAGGTAGTAGTCCACTTTCACTACCTCGTGCAGCGGGTGGACCTTGGAGAGCAGCAGCGGCAGTTCGACATCGTCGGGGATCTGCGGATTGACCACGCCGACGCCGTGCAGATAGGCCTCCTCCAGACATTCGCGCAGCCGGTAGTGGTTGCGCATCGCCGGCACGCCGCCGTTGATGGCGCAGGAGCCGACGGCGATCAGGATGCGGCAGTTGTCGCGGAATTCGCGCAGCACATGCACGTTGTCGGCATTGCACAGGCCACCTTCGACGAGGCCGATATCGCAGGGGCCGCAGTGTTTGATGTCGGTCAGCGGCGAGCGGTCGAACTCGACATGCTCCAGCAATTCCCCCAGCCACTCGTCGATGTCGAGAAAGGACATATGGCAGCCGAAACAGCCGGCCAGCGAGGTGGTGGCGACGCGGATTTTGTTGCCGGCAGGGTTACTCATCGTGGTGCGCCCCCTTGGCGAGAATCACCGGCTCCAGCTCCGGTTCGCTCACCGAATGGCCGTCGTATTTGCGCTGGCCGATCGGGGTCTCGTATCCGTGGTCCTTGATCAGGATGGCGCCGACCGGACAGATGTGGGCGGCCAGATCGTCGATACTCAGGTCGGTGTCGCCGAGCTTTCCGGAGGGGGAGTTGGCGATGATGCGCCCCTTGATGCCGCGCCCGCTGATGGCGAAGACATTTTTCCCGTCCACCTCGCGGCTGGTACGCACGCAGAGGGCGCAGAGGATGCAGCGGTTGCGGTCGAGGATCACCGCCGGGTGCGAGGCATCGAGTTCGCGGCGCGGATAGAACTGCGGATAGTGGCCGTCGAGCATGCCGAGGTGATAGGCGACCGCCTGCAGCGTGCAGTCGCCGCTCTTTTCGCAGGCCGGGCAGAGGTGATTGCCCTCGACGAAGAGCATCTGGGTGATGCTCTTGCGCACCTCGTTCAGCGCCTTGGTGTTGCTGGCGACATTCATACCGGTGGCTGCCGGGGTGGTGCAGGCCGAGGCCGATCGGCCGTCGATCTCCACCGTGCAGAGCTTGCAGCTGCCGTGCGGCGACAGCCCCGGCCGGTGGCAGAGATGCGGGATGTAGATGCCGGCGGTCAGCGCCGCATCGATGATGCTCTGGCCGGGGGCGAAGGGGACGGCAATGCCGTCGAGCAGGAAGGTGTTGGCTGCGTTGCTCATAAGAGGTGCGCCTCCGGATCGTCGCGGTGGGTTAACGTGCGCGCCTCGCCCAGTGCCGCATCGAGATCGAACCACGGCTCGTAGCTCTTGCCGACCAGTCGGCTCTCCAGCAGCGCCGGAAAGCGGGTCGAGAAATCGAGCAGCGGATTGGCGGCGGTTTGCCCGAGGCCGCAGTGGGAGCGGCGGCGGGTGAGCGCCGCCAAACGCAGCAGTTCGTCGAGATCGTAGCGGGTGCCATGCCCCTCGCAGATTTTGTCGATGCCGTTTTGCAGCAGGCTGGTGCCGACGCGGCAGGGTGTGCAGAAGCCGCAGCTCTCGTGCGCAAAGAAGTGCAGGTTGGCGCGCACAATCGAGAGCAGGTCGCGATCGGGGCCATAAACGGTGATGGCGCCGCCGGTAGCCAGATCCTCAAAACCGAGGTGCCGATCATAGTCGGCCGGGCCGACCAGCGCGCCGGAGGGGCCGCCCACCTGCACCGCAATCGCCTCCTCGCCGCCGCATTCGAGCAGCAGCTGACGCAGCGTCAGGCCGAAGGGGAGCTCGTAGATGCCGGGCTGGCGGCAGTCGCCACCGATGCTGAACAGCTTGCTGCCAGTCGATTGCTCGCTGCCCTGGGAGGCAAACCAGCTGCCGCCGAACTGCACGATGCGGGCGGCAGCGGCGAGGGTTTCGACATTGTTGACCACCGTCGGCTGACCGTAGAGGCCGTGGGTGACCGGAAAGGGGGGGCGCAGGCGCGGAACGCCGCGCTTCTCCTCCAGCGATTCGAGCAGCGCCGACTCCTCGCCGCAGATGTAGGCGCCGGCGCCGACCACGATTTCGATGTCGAAGGCAAAGCCGGGCAGATGAGCGATGGAATCGCCGAGAAGTCCGCGCTGGCGACGGCGGCCGAGCGTCGTTTCAAGTTGAGCCAGCAAAAAACGGTATTCGCCGCGCAGATAGAGATAGCCCTTGTTGGCGCCGATGGCGTAGCCGCAGAGGGTCATCCCCTCGAAGAGCATCTCGGCCTGCTCGGAAAGCAGCAGTCGATCCTTGAAGGTGCCCGGCTCCCCTTCGTCGGCATTGCAGACCACATAGTGCGCCAAACCCTGCGCATCGCGGCAGAAGCGCCACTTTTTTCCGGTCGGGAAGCCGGCGCCGCCGCGCCCGCGCAGCCCGGAGCGTTCGACTTCGGCGAGTACCCCATCGCGGCCAAGGCGAGCGGCGGCCGCCACCGCCTCGCCGGGTGCGAAGGTCTCCTTGAGCAGCAATCCGCGCCGATGCACCGGATTGGCCACGGCGAACCAATCGGCCGGCCAGTCGGCGAGCGGCGTCTCCGCCTCGATCAGGTTGGCGATCCGGGCGCAGCGGGCGGCGTCGATGCGGGTCAGCGTGCGACCGTTGATCAGTGCTGCCGCCCCCTGATCGCACATGCCGATGCAGGAGGTGGTGTCGATGCTGACCAGGCCGTCGTGCCGGGTGGCGCCGACGCCGACGCCGAGCCGCTGCCCGAGCTGGCGCAGAAATGAGGCGTGGCCGCGACCGCAGGCCGGGCAGCCGGAGAGGCGCAGGTCGAAGCGGCCGCGCGGCAGGCGGCTGAAAAAGGAGTAGAACTCCACCACCGATTTGACCTGCGCCACCGGCAGATCGCACTTGGCAGCGATTTCGCGCATGGCGGCATCGGAGATGCAGCGGAAGCGCTGCTGCTCCTCGAAGAGCAGATGCAGAAGGTGGGGGCGCGATGGAAAGGTCATGATCTCAATCCCGGCGGCGACGGCGACGTTCAAGCGGCATAAGGAGCAACTGTTCGCCAAAATTCACAATAGCCTCGCAGAGAAAATCACGCGCAGCCTCATCCAATACTTTGTTTTGGCTACGCAGCAGCGAAACGGCAGCCATGCTTCCCTTGGTCAACGTGCGCATCGACATTGGGTTCCCGCTATGGTGCGCCAATCTGGACGGTTCGAGTTGCAGCCGATCGACGATGATCTGCGCTTGCGCCACCATCGCCAGCTCACGCAGCAGAACCAGATCCTCCTCGCTCCAGTTGTGCGGTTTCAGATCGATGGCGCAAAAGGAGCCGATAGCCTGATTGTTATCGGCAATCACCGGAATGCCGGCATAGGCAATCACCCCAAGATCGCGAATGGCCAGATTGCTGCGCAGCACCGGATGGACATTGGCATCGCCGATCACCAGCTCCTCGTTTCCTGAGACCACCCATTGGCAGAAGGAGTGGGTCAGCGGTGTATGGCGCGTAGCCGCCAGTTCGCGGCTGAGGCCAAAGTGACTCTTGAAAAACTGGCGGTCGTGATCGACCAGGGAGAGCAGCGCGATCGGCACGCTGAGGATTTTTGCCGTCAGCAGCGTCAGCTGATCGAGCCCACAGCTCTGCTGCGTATCGAGCAGGCCGCTTTCGGCAAGCGCCGTGAGTCGTTCCGGGTTCTGAATGGCATGCGCGGGTGCCGTGGTCACGGAGACAATTGTCCCCATCGCTTTCTGCACGGCTGAATCGATACTTGTTGTTTTGAGCGAGGCAATATCGAGGCAGATCTGCGCACCGGCCTTGAGCATGTCGTTGCGCTGGCGACTATCGCCTTTGACCAGTGCAATCACCGGAATCGAACTGGTGTGAATCGATTGCCGGATGCGTTGCAGAGCGGTCTGGCCACCGCCGGGCAGGTCGGCATCCAGCACAATCGCTTGCGGTCGCTCGCGCAAGGCGATGCTGATGGTGAAGAACGCATCGCGAGCGGGAAAGACCTCCCAACCGCGTTCGCGATAATTTCGAACCAGCGGTGCCGAGAGCTTCTGGTCGTTGACAGCAATAAGCATCTTGAACTGACCGGCCACAAAAACCCCCTATCAAACCAAAGTGGCCCCCCCTACTATAGTTTCCCTTCCGGGAAAAGAGGTCACCGTTCACCTGCGAACAAATGCATCCGGCCCCTGTTCGGGCTGCCAGGGTGACGCAGGGATGCACTGCGCATTTCGCAGCACCACTAAGGATACTCTGAACAAGTGCGTCCTGCCCTTGTTCAGGAACGCCCAGCCCAAAGCGCGGTTTTGTTTGGGCTTACAAATCGGGCACTTACGCGCCCGATTTGGCGGCCCATCCATGGGCCGCACGGATGCTCTGAATTGTTCAGAGCATCCCTAATCCCGCCGCCGTTTGCGCCGCTCCTGCGGAAAGTGCTGCAACTGCAGGCCAAAGGCTTCAATGCGTTCGTAAAGCAACTCGCGCTCATCCTCACTCATCACCGCGCCGCGCCGCCGCAACAAAGAGGCGGCGCCAACCATCGCTTCACACAGCGTACGCATCGACAACGGGTTGCCGACATGACGCGGCAGTGCATCGGGCATATGCTGCAGATGATCGAGGATCAGCTGCCCCTGAGCGATTCTGGCAAGGGCCTGCATCGCCTTGAGGTCACCTTTGCGCCAGTCGCGCCCCTTCAGGTCGATAGCACATAGAGTACCGATATTCTTGTGATTGCTGTTGGTGAGAGGTACACCGATATAGGCAATCTCTCCCAAGTCGCGCAACGTCAACGCATCGCGCACCGCCTGATGCGCTTTGGCCGAACCGAACTCCAGCCGCTCTTCGCCGGTGACGACCCACTGACCGAAGCGATGGTCGAGCAGCTTGCAGCTCTCTTCGCTGCGGCCATCGCCAACGCGATATTCGCTGCGCACACGCAACTTCTCCCAATCCACAGCCTGAAACAGTACAACCGGCACATCGACCACCGAGGCAATCAGCGCCAGCAGGCGATCAAGCATGGGACTGGGGGGTGCATCGAGATATTGAATCTCGCTTGCAGGCAGAGGCTGAGCCACCCGATCGGTTGCAGCGGCTTTAGTTGCAGAAGGGCTCCTCTTTGCATATCGACGAACGGCAGCCTCGATCGGCGTCAGGTTGGCCGGATTCGCCTCCAGACAGAGGGTGACACCTTCCATCAGCCATTCGCCGACATCTTCGCCCGGAGCAAGCAGCAACACGACCGGAATATCGGCAGTGGCAGGCGAGGCGCGCAGCTTTTTCAGTGTGACAGCCGTGCCGCCGGTGAGGTGGCTGCAGATCAGGATCAGCTGGGGCTGCTCCTTGAGCGCCTGCGCAAGGGTCCGTTCGTCGTCGCGGGCAGGAAACACCTCCCAATGGCGCTCGCGAAAATACTTGAGCAGGGCCAGCGAAAGGTTGCGATCCCGCACCGCCACCAACAGTTTCATTGCCTCGGTCAATGCCTCTCCCCTTCGCAACGAGATCAGAGATTTGCCGGAGGATAGCGTAGCGCAAGCGCGGCGCGTACAGCCGGCGGCACCAGCGAGCCCACATCGCCGCCCATACTGGCGATCTCGCGAATAAAGCGGGAGGAGACAAAGGTGTACTCCTCGCGCGCCATGACAAAGACCGTTTCGATGCGTTCGTCGAGGCGGCGGTTCATGGTCGCCATCTGAAATTCGTATTCGAAATCGGAGGCAGCGCGCAGGCCGCGCAGAATGGCTTGCGCTTGCTGTTGGCAGGCAAAATTGACCAGCAGACCATCGAATGCCACCGCCGACACGCGCGGTTCGTCGGCAAAGGTGGCACGCACCAGATCCAATCGATCCTGCAGCGAAAACATCGGCCCTTTGCCGCCGCTCTCGGCCACACCGATCACAATGCGATCGAAGAGTTTCAGGCCGCGCTGTGCCACATCGACATGCCCCAGAGTGATCGGGTCGAAGGTGCCGGGGTAAATAGCGATGCGATTCAATGCTGCTCCTCTGCGACGACCGACGGCTGCAACAGATGCAGCGATGTCTCGCCGTAACGACGAACTTTGGCCGCCTGCCAACAGCTTGGCCAGAGCGGCGAAACGCGGGAAGACTCCTCGATCACCAGAAGCGCACACTCGATATGGTTGCGTTGCAGCCAGAGAGGAATCTGCTCGCTCCAACCCTGTGCATAGGGCGGATCGGCGTAGACCAGATCGAAATGGCTGCCGGCCAGAGGCGCCAGCGCTTGCGGCAACTCGCCGTCGAGAAGGCGCCAGCGCGATTGAACGCCGAAACGATTGCGCACCTGCTCAAGATGACGGCAGGCGGGCGCGCTGCTCTCTATCGAGAATACGCTATCGGCGCCACGCGACAGCGCCTCCAGCGCCATCAGCCCGGAGCCGGAGAAGAGGTCGAGCACACACTTTCCCGCCAGCGGGCCGACCATCGAGAAGAGCGCCTCGCGCACACGCGACGGCGTCGGCCGCAAGCCGGGGAGATCGGGAACCTGAAAGATGCGGCTGCGAAACTCGCCGCCCGTGATGCGAATCAAGCGGGTTGAATCACCACTTGCGTTCGAAGGAGGCGAGGCGGCGGTTGAGCACCTCCTCGGAGCTCGCTTCGGAGGGTGCCACCTGATCGACGGTGAAGGTGATATCGATCGAGATGCGCTGTTCGGTCTCCGGCCAGAGCAGGCTGTGGTTCCAGGTGGAGTGCACCTTCTCGGCCCAGGTTTTGGCCTGATCGCCGCTCACCGTCGGCATCAGAATGGCAAAGCGTCCCTGCCCCATGTTGGCGATCAGATCGAACTCGCGCAGCGACTGCTTGATCTTCGTGCCGGTTTCGCGCGCTGCCAGCTCGGCAAACCAGTCGGCCTGACCGCGCACCAGCGAGACGTAGTTGCCAATACCGAAGACAATCAGCGACAGCGGCTGGTTGTAGATGCGCGAGCGGGCCGACTCCTGCCGCAAACGGTGGCGCAGATAGTTGCCGGTCTCCAGCTCGCTCACCGGATTGCGGTAGAAATATTCGCTCAAACGCTCGGAGCGCATCAGCGCGGTATTGACGCGCGCAATGAGTTGCTGCGGCGTGACCGGCTTGGTGATGTAGTCGTCGACGCCGAGGCTGAGCCCCTTGATCTGATCGTCGAGCTCGTCGAGAACACTGAGAAAGACGAAGGGGGTGAGGTTGAACTGCTTCTCCTTGCGCACTTCGCGGTAGAAGGCCCAGCCATCCATGTTCGGCATCATGATGTCGGTGAGAATCAGGTCGACATGCCGGCTCTTCACCAGTTGCAGCGCCTCGGCACCATCCTGCGCTTCGATGACGCGGAATCCGCCCTGCTGCAAGAAGTGGCTGGTGATATCGCGACTGGTCCCAGAGTCTTCGACCACCAGAATCGTCTTCATCATGGCTGTGCTCCTCCCAAATTCGGGCCGATGCGCACCACACTCCATTGCTCTGGATCCAGATAGCGGCGGGCGCATTCCTTAAGGCCGCCAAGAGTGATTGAATCGATTCTGCTCGTCCAGCCCTCCAGATAGTCGAGCGGCAGGCTGTAGAAGCCGATCATCGAGAGCAGTGCAACCCGCTCGCGGTTGGAGTCGATGCGACGCACGAAGCCGCCGGTGAGGTTGGCTTTGGCCACTGCCACCGCCGCCGGGTCGATCTGGCCGGCATAGAGGCGGGCGAGTACCGAGCGTACCACCGTTTCCGCCTCCTGCGCCCGGTCGGCGCGGGTTTGCAGCTCGATCAGGAAGGGACCGGCGACCGTCAGCGGCTCGAAGTAGGAGTAGATGCCGTACACAAGCCCACGCTTCTCGCGCACCTCGCCCATCAGCAGCGAGGAGAAACCGCCGCCGCCGAGAATATGGTTGAGAAGATAGGCGGCGAAAAAGTCGTCGGCGTGGCGCGACGGCCCCAGATGAAGCAGCGCCACCAGTGTCTGCGTGGTTGGCAGCTCGATGTCGAGGCGCGCGGCCGCCATCGATTGCGGTGCGGCAATATCGCCCAACGCTGTCGCCGGCGCCCCCTGCCAACCGGCCAGTTTTTCGGACAACAGCGATTCCAGCTCAGCCAGGGTGATATCGCCGGAAACCGCCAACACCGCTCCCTGCGGCTTGAACTGCGCTGCATAGAGCCGCTGCATATCGGGAATCTCGATGCGTGCCAGAGTGTCGAGGGTGCCGTTTTCGCTCTGGCCGTAGGGGTGGTTGCCGAAGAGCAGATGCATCCCCTCCTCGGCCAGATGGGTGGCTGCCTCCTCGCGCGCTTTCAGCTTTGCTGCCATCGAATCGTCGCGAATCAACGCAAAGCGTTTGCCATCCCAGCCGGGATGGAGGAGCGCCTCGGCAAAGGCGTCGAGCCCGGAGGGCAGGCTGTCGCGTACGACGGTGAGCGAAAGGTTGAACTGCTCACGATCAGCGCCGGCGCCAAGCTGGATTGCCTCGGCGTCGAGGCGCTCTGCCCATGCCTGATGGGCCGTTTTGCCGGTGTGGTCGGTGAGCATGGCTGCGAGCAGGGCGGCGGTGCCCTCGCGACCGGACGCATCGAAGCGGCTGCCGGCCGGCAGAGTGAGCTGCATGCTCACCATCGGCACATTGTGTGCCTCGATCAGCAGGATACGCAGACCGTTGGGCAGCGTCTTTGCCTGAATCGGGGTCATAGCCAGCGCCGGTAGCGGCGCCAGCAGCAATAGCAATGCGAGCAATCGTTTCATCGTTTTGCCTCCGGCTCGAGCAATCCGCTGGTGGCCAGCTCCGGCCGCAGCCAGCGCCCCACTACCCGTTTCACATCGTCGGCACTCACCTTGCGCACATGCGTCAGCCACTGGTTACGATGTTCGGCGCCGATGCCGGTGGCCTCGAAGGAGCCGATCAGCTTGGCGCGCAGATAGAGCGAATCGCGCGAGAAGATGGCGGCCGCCACCAGATTGCGTTTGCTGGCAGCCAGCTCCTCCCCGCTCGGTCCCTCGCGCCCCAATCGCTCGATTTCGCGCCAGAAGGCGGCCTCGAACTTGTCGCTCTCCTGAGCAGGGCCAAGAGCGCCGTAGCCGCTCCAGAGGTCGAGCCCCATCGCGAAGGGGTCGTAGTTGGCGCCACTGTCAAAGGCGAGGCGCTGCTTCTCCACCACTTCGCGCTGCAAGCGGGCTGTGCGACCACCGGCAAGGATGTGCGTTGCCACGGCCAGGGCGGCGCAGTCGGCGTCGTTTTGCCCCGGCTGCCAGGCGGGCACCGGCATTACCACCACCAAGAGCGGCAGCTGCGCCGGCAGGCGCACCGTGACCCGCTTCGGCCCCAGCGGCGCCGGTTCAACCGGATTGAATCGGACGCTCTGCGGCCGTTTGGGCAGTTTGCCGAAGCTGCGTGCCACCGCCTTTTCGACTTCGGCAAAGGAGACATCGCCGACCACCACCACCGTGGCATTGGCCGCCACATAGTGCTGGCGGTAGAAGTCGCGCACATCGTCGATGGTCAGCCGCTCCAGATCCTGCATCCAGCCGATCACCGGATTGCGGTAGGGGTGCAGTCGCAGCGCTGCCGCCGACAGCTCCTCGATCATATGGCTGTTGGGATCGTCCTCGGTGCGCATGCGCCGCTCTTCCTTGATTACCTCGATCTCGCGCGCGAACTCGGCGGCATCGAGCTTCAGATGGCCAAAGCGCTCCGCCTCCAACGTCAGCACCTCGGGGACATGCGCCGCCGGCACGCTCTCGAAATAGGCGGTGTAGTCGGTGGAAGTGAAGGCGTTGTCCTCGCCGCCCATGGCAGCAATGCGCTCGGAAAAGTCGCCAGGCTTCAGGCGATCGGAGCCCTTGAACATCATATGCTCGAACACATGCGCCAAACCGGTTTTGCCCGGCAGCTCGTCACGCCCGCCCACCGACAGCCACACCTGCACCATCGCCACAGGAGCGGCATGATCCTCCTCGACGATCAATTTCAGACCGTTGGGGTAGGTGACGGATTGAATATCGGCAGCATTCGCCGGCAGCGACAACAGCGCAGTCAACAATGGCGTAATCAGACGCAGCATGGCGGCTCCTTGCGATTCGAATGGCGAGCGACTGTATCCGCCGCACCCGACAAGAAGAAGCCTATTTGGTGCGTGCCATAGATACCGGTTTGCCGTTGACGCAGAGGCAGTGCAGCTTCGCCCACGTTCGACACGCGGAGGAGCAGCATGCAGGCAAGTCAGCATTGGGACGATGTGTATGCCAGCAAAGGAAGCGACAACGTCAGCTGGTTCCAAGCGCATGCCGAACGTTCGCTCAATCTGATCGACGAGCTGGGCATCGACTTCGATGCGCCCGTCGTCGATGTCGGTTGTGGCGGCGGCACTCTGATCGACGATCTGATGCATGCCGGTTGCACCGACCTGACCGCTCTGGACATCTCGGCAGCCGCATTATCGCTGGCAAAGGCGCGGCTGGGGGAACGGGGGGCGTTGGTGCGCTGGCTGCATAGCGATGTTCTGGCTGCCGATTTGCGCTCCCGCCATTTCGCCCTTTGGCATGATCGTGCGGTCTTCCACTTTCTGCTGCTACCCGAGCAGCGGCAGGCATACGTCGCCAAGGCCGCTGCCTCCGTGCGGCCCGGCGGCTATCTGATCGTGGCCGCATTTGCCGAGGATGGGCCGGAGCAATGCAGCGGGCTACCGGTGGTGCGCTACACCGCCGGGCGACTGGCGCAGCAGTTCGCGCCGCACTTCACGCTGCGTCGACATGAGTTGGAGGCGCATCCAACACCTTTCGGCAGCGTGCAGCAGTTCGTCTACTGCCTCCTGCAGCGGCTGTGAGATGCCATTGCCGCAGGTTTGCCACTACAACTCGCCGCACTTCAACGAGCGTCCGCCGACTGCGACAGTCGATCTGATTGTGCTGCACGCGATTTCGCTGCCAGCGGGCGAATTCGAACTTCCCTATGTACGCGACCTCTTTCTCGGCAGGCTCGATCCCGCTTCGCACCCCGCTTTCGCCGATCTGGCCGGTCTGCGCGTCTCCGCCCATTTCGTAATCGATCGGCATGGAGCCATCCATCAGTTTGTACCCATTGCGCTGCGCGCGTGGCATGCCGGCATCTCCAGCTGGCAGGGGCGCGAAAACTGCAACGATTTTTCGCTCGGCATCGAGCTGGTCGGCGACGAGCAGCACCCGTTTACAGCCGCGCAGTACCGGGAGTGTGCCCGCCTCTGTCGCGCCTTGATGGCGCGCTACCCTGCCATCGATGCCGGGAGGATCGCCGGCCACAGCGATATCGCCCCCGGGCGCAAATGGGATCCTGGCCGGCAGTGGGATTGGCCGCGCTTTCGCCGCACATTGCCCCGCATTCGCCACATTGATCTGGAGATCGCATGAACGTCGCAACCGAACATCTCTGGCTAAACGATTTCCCTGAATTGGCCGCCATTGTCGAGCCGCACTGGCGGCAGCAAGCGCGGCAGGTTCACCGGTTGCGGGTTCCGGCGGGCACGCTCCTTTTTCGCGACGGCGATCGCTGCCAAGGCTACGTCTTTGTCGTTTCCGGCTCGGTGCGGGTGCAAAAGATTGATCTGCAGGGGCGCGAAATCGTGCTCTATCGTGTCGAGCGCGGCCAAACCTGCATGCTCACCACCGCCTGCCTGATCGGCAATCAGCTCTATCCGGCCGAGGGGGTGGCCGAAAGCGAGGTGGAGCTGGCGATGTTCACCCCGGCGCAGTTCGAGCAGGCGATTGCCGAGTCGGCCGGTTTTCGCCGCTATGTGCTGGCGGCGATGGGGCAGCGCATCGCCGATCTGATGCTGCTGGTCGAGGATGTCGCCTTCGGCCGCATGGATGTGCGTCTGGCGCGGCTGCTGCTCAAGCGCGGCGGCGAGGCGATCAGCGCCACACATCAGGAGCTGGCCACCGAACTGGGAACGGCGCGCGAAGTGGTCAGCCGGTTGCTGAAAGATTTCGAACGCAAAGGGTGGGTTGAGCTCGGTCGTGGCCAGATCGCCCTGCGGCGGCCGCAGGAGCTGGTTGCTTTGCATGAAGAGTGAGCAACAAAAAAGGAGGCCGGCTGGCCTCCTTTTTCGGGTTTGATCCGATCGGGATCAGTTCTTCGACTTGTCCACGATCTTTTTAATCCACGGCATCATCGCACGCAGCTTCTCGCCGGTCTGCTCGATCGGATGCGCGGCGTTGAGGCGGCGATAGGCGGTCATCGAGGGGTAGTTGGTCTGCCCTTCCATGATGAAGGCCTTGGCATACTCGCCGGTCTGGATGCGATGCAACGCCTCCTTCATCGCCTTGCGCGACTCGTCGTTGATCACGCGCGGACCGGTGACGTACTCGCCGTACTCGGCATTGTTGGAGATCGAGTAGTTCATGTTGGCGATGCCGCCCTCATACATCAGATCGACAATCAGCTTCAGCTCGTGCAGGCACTCGAAATAGGCCATCTCCGGCTCGTAGCCAGCGTTGACCAGCGTCTCGAAACCGGCCTTGACCAGTTCGACGCAGCCGCCGCAAAGCACCGCCTGCTCGCCGAAGAGATCGGTCTCGGTCTCATCCTTGAACGAGGTCTCGATGATGCCGGTGCGGCCGCCGCCGATGGCGGAGGCGTAGGAGAGGGCGATCGCCTTGGCATCGCCGGTGGCGTCCTGATGGATGGCGATCAGATCGGGAATGCCGCCGCCGCGCACGAACTCGGAGCGAACGGTGTGGCCGGGGGCTTTCGGGGCGATCATGATCACGTTCAGGTCGCTGCGCGGCACGATCTGGTTGTAGTGGATGGCGAAGCCGTGCGCGAAAGCGAGGGTGGCGCCTTTCTTCAGGTTCGGCTCCAGCTGGTTCTTGTAGAGCTGCGACTGGAACTCGTCCGGGGTCAGCACCATCACCACATCGGCAGTGGCCACCGCCTCCTCGACGTTCCTGACGGTCAGGCCGGCGTTGGTGGCCTTGACGGCCGAGGCGGAGCCGGGGCGCAGTGCCACGGTGACATCGACGCCGGAGTCCTTGAGGTTGTTGGCGTGCGCATGACCCTGCGAGCCGTAGCCGACGATGGTCACTTTTTTGCTGCGGATGATCGAGAGGTCGGCATCCTTGTCGTAGTAGAGATTCAGGGCCATGGGCATCTCCTGCATGCGAAGTGGGAACGAATTCGAAGGCGCGGCAATATAATCGCATCTTTCGCCGCCCGCACCCCCTTTTCGGATGAATTTGCATCGTTCCCCCCATGCGCGCACTGGCTCCCCCTGATCCGGCCCACCTTTGTGGCCAGAATCACACGCACGGCAGCGTTGAGACGCTGTCCTGCGCCGCAACCGAAATGGCGGCCGACCGATCGGTCGGCGTTCATATTCGGTTTAGATTTTCGTTCTAGTTTGCTGCAAGCGAGCGCACCGTGCGCACCGTTAAGGATGCTCTGAATTATTCAGAGCATCCGTGCGGCCCATGGACGGGCCGCCAAATCGGGCGCGTAAGTGCGCGATGTGTAAGCCCAGCCAAAACCGCGCTTTTGGCTGGACGTTCCCGAACAAGGGCAGGACGCACTTGTTCAGAGTATCCTTAAGGAGTCCCGCATGATTCGACCCTCTTCCGCCATCGCCGCCGCTTTGCTGGCGCTCGGCCTTGGCGCCACCGCCGCCCACGCCGCGCCGTCCGCCGGCAAGAACCCGGCGCCCCTGTTCCCGACCGAGCTGGTTCTGGCCGGTGATCGCACCGACTACCTCTACCCCTCGGTGGCCGGAGAATTCCTTGCCTATAACCGTCGTGCCAAAAATCACTTCGATGTAATCCGTACCTCGCGCAGTACGCCCACCATTGGCGGCGTTGCGGTTGAGGCGCCGCTCTCTGTCGAGTCGCTGCGTTACGGCGTGGCACTGGCCGACGGCTCGATCGGTTATGTCAGCGATCGTCTGGAGCCCTCGACCTGGATCCGGCAGGCGCGCGGCGACGGCCACATCTCGATTGCCAACATGGGCTCGCAGAAGGGCGGTCTGCTGCAACTCAATCCGCACGCATCGTGGGATGGGCGCATTTGGGCCTTCGAGACGGCTCTCGACCACGGGCGTCGCGCCAAGCTGGCCAACGAATACGCAAATGTGATGGTCGATCATGAGCTGATCGGCCAGAACTGGCGCCAGCACAACTCCGACTGCTACCGCATCAAGGTTGGCTATTCCGCTACCAAAAGCGGCAACAGCAACGAATTTCCGGCGCCGGTGGTCTTCATCTTCGACCGCAACAACAGCCAGCTGACCATGATTCCGGATGCCTTTAATGCCGCCATTTCGCCCGATGGCAAGAAAATCGTCTTCGTGCGTCAGAACAACGGCAACTACGATCTGTGGATGCAGGATGTCGATGGCGGCGATCTGGTGCAGCTCACCGATACCCCCTTCGGCGAATTCGAGCCCGCCTTCAGCCCGGACGGCAAACGTATCGCCTTCGTCTCCAACCGCGACAGCGAGGGCAACGTACGCGCCACCTCCATTTATATCCTCGATCTGGCCAACGGAAAAACCACCCGTCTGACCAATGCGGCAGCCACCGATGGCGGCCCGGCATGGCGCAACGATCACACCGTTCTCTTCCATTCCGACCGCGATCCGAAGAAGCCGCAGGAGAACAGCGTCGGCTACTGGTCGATCTGGCAAGTGTCGCTCTGATTTGCTGAACAAGGAGTCACGAACAATGAAACGAACACTCTATATTCTGACTGCCATGTTGCTGGCCGCCCAACCGGCGCCGGCTGCCGAGTTCGGCAGCTGGCTGCAGGAGAGGGGCAAGAGTGCCGAGGCTGCCGCCGAGCCGAGCGACGGCGCGCAACTGGTCACCCTTGAACCGGGCGAGAACGAGCTCTTTCCGCGCATCTCGCCCAATGGCAACAAGCTGATGGTGATGGTGGAGAAGGGGAAAGAGCAGTGGCTGGCCACCCGCTTTGCCAACAACGGCGATCCGCTGGCGCTGGTCAACCGCGATCCGCAATCGCTGCTGAGCGCCCGCTGGAGCGATGCCGACCACTTCAGCTTTCAGTCCGACCGCGCCAGCGGCGTCGGGCTGTGGGTAGTGGCCGGCGATGGACAGGGGCTGATCCGGCGTGCGCAGGAGCTGCACGGCAACGTGGTGCAGGCTGTACTGCTTCCGGATGAGTCGGCCACCATCGCCGTACGTTTGACCAGCGAAGGGCAATCACCGGGCACCAACCGGTCGACGGCTCTCGATCTGCGCGACATCAGCGGCGCGCAACGTTTCAATACCTGGGAGTTCAAGGGCTATCGTGGCTATGTGGTGCGCATCGGCCGCGATGGCTCCGAGAAGGTGTTGGCCGAAGGGGTCAATCCCGCCATTTCGCCCGATGGCAAGCGAGTGCTCTTTTCAATGCCGGTCGGACGCAGCAACCATCTGTACATGGTCGACGTCGACGGCAGCAACCTGACCCAGCTCACCAGCGATCGCTGCAACGATGTGCAACCGGCGTGGAGCCGCGACGGCAAGTGGGTCGTTTTCGCCTCCAATCGCGGCGAGATCGACATTCGGGATCCCAACGCCAAAGCCAATAACTGGGATATCTGGGCCATAGGCGCCGACGGACGCAACCTGATTCAGTTGACCCGCAATAAGGCGCACGATGGTGCTCCCGATGTCGGTACGGACGGCAAGGTCTATTTCCACTCCGATCGCGAGGTGACGCGCGAGCAACGGCAAGAGCGGCAGGTCGCCACGGCTGTGCGCGGATTCCACATCTGGACAGTCGATTTGCCGAAGAACTGATCGTTCGCGGATATGCGAATGAGGACGGGCTGCTCGATGAGCAGCCCGTTGCTTTTCGGGATCAACCTGGAAAAAGCAGTTCACCACGAAGAACACAGAGAACACGAAGGAAAGAGAACGGATTTCATCAACGTTCGCAATCACCCGTCGGGTGGCGCAGAAAACCCTCGGATGTTTCTTCAACTTCGTGCACTTCGTGGGCTCTGTGGTGAGCTCAACTGCCGTTTTTAGGATCAAGCGAATCGCTGGCGCAGTTCGCGCCAGCCCTAAGGATACTCTGAACAAGTGCGTCCTGCCCTTGTTCAGGAACGCCCAGCCAAAAGCGCGGTTTTGGCTGGGCTTACAAATCGCGCACGTACGCGCCCGATTTGGCGGCCCATCCATGGGCCGCACGGATGCTCTGAATTGTTCAGAGCGTCCCTAACGTCACGAATAGAGTTGCTCCAGTATCTCGGCGTAGCGTTCGTAGACCTTGCGTCGTTTTACCTTCAGCGTCGGGGTCAGCAGCCCGTCGGCCAGGGTCAGAGGCGTGGCGAGCAGATGAATGCGCCGCACCTGTTCGTGCTGCGAAAGTGGCTTCAGCAGAGCAGAGATATCGCTCTGGATGCGTTTGCGCAGTTGATCGCTCTGCAACACAACCTGCCAGTTGCTGCATTCGATCCCCTGTGCGCTGACCCAGTGGCGTCCGGCCTCTTCATTGATCGCCACCAACGCCACCAGATAGGGGCGGCGATCGCCGTATACCACCACCTGATCGATCATCGGATGCGACGCAAGCAGCGATTCGATACGTGACGGCGCCACATTCTCGCCGCCGGAGTTGACGATAATCTCCTTTTTGCGGTCGGTAATGCGAAGGTATCCCTCCTCGTCGAAGGCGCCGATGTCGCCGGTGAGCAGCCAGCCGTCGACCAGCGTCTGCGCCGTCGCTTCCGGCTGTCGCCAGTAGCCGGCCATCACATTGTCGCCACGCGCCATGATCTCGCCCTCGTCGGAAAGGCGGATCTCGACGCCGCGCACCGGGATACCCACCGAACCGATCTTGCGCGCATGCGGCAGATTGGCGGTCAGGATCGGGGCCGATTCGGTCAGGCCGTAGCCCTCGATCACCGGCAGCAGCAACGCCTCGAAGAAGCGGGCGACACTGGGCGGCAGCGGTGCGCCGCCGCTGATGATGCCGCGCAGACGGCCGCCGAAACGGGCGCGCACCTTGCGCCCCACCATCTTGTCGAGAATGGTGGCGCGCCCGCGCCGGATGAAGTTGGCCGCCTCGTGCGAGCCGTTCCCATAACGTTCGACATAGCTCTGAAAGAGCCAGCGACGCAACGGCGGCTGCTTGGCAACCTGTCCCTCGATGCGGCTCTGCATCACCTCCAGCAGGCGCGGCACTGTCACCAGAATGGTCGGCTGTGCCTCGGCCAGATTGCGCGCCACCGTATCCGGTCGTTCGGCAAAGGCGACCGAAATCCCGGTGGTGTAGACGAAGAAGTGCCCCCCCATCCGTTCCAGACAGTGCGCCAGCGGTAAAAATGAGAGCATCTTGTCGTCGTCGCGCAGCGGATAGAGGTGCAGCGCGGCGGCAACATTGGTCAGGAAGTTGCCGTGCGTCAGCATCACCCCTTTCGGGTGGGCGGTGGTGCCGGAGGTGTAGACCAGCGAAGCGAGGGTATCGCGGCCGATATGGGCCAGACGGGCAGCAATCGCTCGCGCATCGATGGTTGTGGCCAACAGCTCGGCAAAGGGGGTGACCCCTTCGGCCTCCTCCAGCGCATAGATGGGCCCGAGGTTCGGACAGTTCGGCGCCGCCTGGCGCAGATGGCGCAGAAGATCGCCGCCGGAAACAATGGTCGCCACCGCTTCGCAATCATTCAGCACATAAGCGATGTCGTCGGCGCGATAGCAGCAGTAGAGCGGAACCGAGACTGCACCGATGGAGAGTATCGCGTAGTCGGCAATCGCCCACTCCGGGCGATTCTCCATCATGATCGCTACCCGGTCGCCCGGCTGGATGCCGGCAGCAATCAGGCCGCTGGCCACCTGCAGAATGCGATCGTGCAGTTGCCGGTAGGTGACGGGAAGATAGTCGCCGTCGTGGCGGTACCACTGGGCGGGGCGGATCGGGAAGGTTTCCGCGCACTGAAAAAAGGCGAAAGGCAGGTTGTTGGCCGACTCGACGTGCGCCAGGGTCATCAGGTGCATAGATGCGACCTCCTCCACAGCCAATGTGCGTCAAGAGGGTATCGGTGCGGCAAGTTCGGTGCAATCATGGCCGGCATGGAGTGCAATGGCGCAGCAACATTGCCGGACAAGCGGAGGAGACATGATCCACGACGAAAATTGCGATGTGCAGCCGCTGCTCAATGCGGTCGAGGCGCGAATTCTCGGCAGCCTGATCGAGAAGCAGATGGCCACCCCCGACTACTATCCGCTCACCCAGAACGCACTGCTGGCCGCCTGCAATCAGAAGACCAATCGCATGCCGATCATGAATCTCTCGGCGCAACAGGTGGGGACAGCGCTTGCCGCCTTGCGCCAGAAGGGTTTGGTCACCGCCCGCTTTGTCGCCCGCACCGATCGTTTCGAGCAGCACCTGTCGCGCAAGCTGGGACTATCGCGCAAGGAGCAGGCGTTGCTTGCCGCCATGCTGTTGCGCGGACCGCAGACCCTGGCCGAGTTGCGCATCCAGGCCGAACGGCTGGTGGAGATCGATTCGATCGACGAGATGAACGAGCTGCTGGGGGTGCTGATCGCACGCGACGAACCTTTGGCCCTGCGTCTGCCGCGTGGCCCCGGCCAGCGCGAGGATCGCTATGTCCATCTGTTGTGCGGCATGCCCGAGCATGCGCAAAACGACGATGCGCCCGACCAGAGCGAGTACACCGATCGCCTCTCCCTGCTGGAGGAGCGCGTGGCAAAACTGGAGGCGGCGTTGGCTCGCCTCAGCGGCGAGCATGAGAACTGATCAGGGCTGTTGCCGACGATAGATCGCCAGTGCGGCGGCAAGTGCACCGATAAAGAGCGCCAGCAGCAGTGCGATCTGCGGCCAGACGCTGGCGAGATTGCCGCCGCGCACGAAGATATCGATGAAGGCTTCGTGTCCCCAGTGCAGCGGCGACAGATCGGCGAGGGGGCGCATGAATTCCGGCATCATGAAGACCGGCACCATGATGCCGCCCATGGCAGCGCCGATTACCACCACCGTCGGTCCGGCTACCGTCACCTGTTCGTGGTTGTTCGCCAGAACACCCAGCAACAGGCCTAATCCGGTTGCTGCCAGACCCGCCGCCAGCCCCACCGTCAGCAGCGCAATCCAGTTCACATCCAGGGCCAGTGCCGGCACGCCGAAGAGCGGCAGCACAAAAGCGCCGAGCAGCATCAGCAGCAGCAGTTGCATCAGGCTGATCACGCTGTAGGCGGCGATTTTGCCGGCAAACAGCGTGGCCGGCCGCACTGGCATGGTCGAGAGGCGCAGCAGCGTGCCGTCGCCACGCTCGCGGATCATTGCCGCCGCCAGCGGCAGAGCGATGAAGAAGATGGCGAACATGGTCCACGCCGGCACGTTGTGTTGCACCGCGTTGGGTTTGAGGTTGCTGCGCGCCGGGTTGGCGAATGCATGGGCGATGGTGGCAGCGGCATCGGCCTGCAACTGCTCGGGGCTCATGCCACTCTCCATCCCCCCCAGCATCCCCATACCGGAAGCGTTGGCCATGCCGTCGAGCAACCGGCGCAGCTCCTCGCCCTGCACCACCTGCCGCACCGCCGCCTCGATGGTGTGACGCATCTGCGGCTGCACGCCGGGATCGAACCAGAGCTGAACCAGTGGCGACGGCGCCTCGCCATCTCCCCCCTCCAGCCGACGTACGGCGGCATTGAGTTGCGCATCGGCGTCGGCCGGCACCGACACTCCCGCCGGAAAATCGCCGCGCCCAACCCGCTTTTCCAGCTCGCGCCCCTGTGCCTGTGGTTGTTCGATCAGTTCGAAGAAGCCGCTTGCCCGCAAGCCGCGTTGCAAATCCTCGGCAAAAAGCGAATTGCCGCCGTTGTGGAAGAGAATGCGGATGCGGCTCTGGTTGGAGCTTTCGAGAATGTTGTTCTGAATCAGGGTAATGATCAGCACCAGTGCGGCCGGCATCAGGAAGAGCAGCAGCAGTCCGGCGCGATCGTGGCGCAGAATGCGCCACTCCTTGAGGATGGCGGCAGCGAGCTGGGCAAGCCGAGCCATCAGTCGCGCAGCTCGCGGCCGGTGAGATCGAGGAAGAGCTCGGCCAGATTGCGGCAGTGCGACCGCTCGGCCATCAGTGCGGTGCGCTCGCCCTCGGCGATCACCTTGCCCTCGTTGAGAATGGCCAGACGGGAGCAGAGCTGCTCCGCCTCCTCCATATAGTGGGTGGTGTAGATCATCGTCACCCCTTCGGCATTGAGCGTACGCAGGCAGTCGAAAATCATGTTGCGCGACTGCGGATCGACCCCCACCGTCGGCTCGTCGAGCAGCAGCAGGCGCGGTCGATGCAGCAAGGCGGTGACAATATTGGCACGCTGGCGCATCCCCCCCGAATAGCTGGCCACCGGCCGATTGGCGAAGTTCTCCAGCCGTGCCACACCAATGCAGTAGTCGATGCGCGACTGGCGTTCGGCGCCGGTCAGACCGTGCATGGCGGCGAAGAACTCGAGATTCTCGATCAGGCTCAGGGTGGGGTAGAGGGCGCTGGCCTGCGGCACCAGCCCGATGCAGCGCTTCACCTCCGGTCTCCCGGCCGGGTGGCCGCAGATCTCCACCTGCCCGGCGGTGGGGGGGAAGAGGGCGGAGAGGATCGAGATCAGCGTCGTTTTGCCGCTGCCGTTGGGGCCGAGCAGTCCGAAAAACTCGCCCTCGGACACATTCAGATCGATGCCGTTCAGAGCCTGCTGGCCGTTACGGTAGCGTTTGTGCAGGCCGGCAATGCGAACACTCATCGCTCAGAGCTCGCGCACGATGGTATCGAGGCGGCGAAAGATCGACTCCTCGCGCGTGGCGCAGGTGCGCAGGATTTCGCCCAGTTGCGGCCAGATATTTTCGCTGCCGGTGCGCTCCTTGACGATGCGGGCACCGCCCAACGCAAAGTGGCGCCAGTCGTCGCCGACCTGCGTCAACTCTTCGGAGAGGGAAAGCAGATCGGGGCGCTCCAGCAGTGTTGCCGCCTCCTGCAGAAAGGCGGCATAGACATAGCGAAAGCCGGCGCCGCCGGTGCCGATCTCCTCCTGCATGCGAATCACCTGTCCCAGATGCAGGTTGGCCGCCCTGCTGCCGTAGCGACGCGGCCACTCCGGCAGCTTGTCGGCAAGATAGCGGATGCCGCGCACGCCGAAGACCGGAATCGGGATGCGTAGCATCTTGTTGCAGCTCTCGCGGATGCCGGCAACGGCTGCCGGACGAAGGCGGGCCAGATCGGGAGTGCCGCAGAGGTGGTAGAGGGCGCCGTGCGGCGCCAGCGGCCCGCGCGCAAAGCGCGCTTTTTGCAGATCCTTGGCCGCGCAGCGCACCGGTTCGTCGAGCACCGGATCGCTGATCAGGTACTCCTCCCCCTCTTTGCCGAAGATGACGATGTTGTGCGCATTGAAGTGAAAGCGCAGACGCGGCGGGAAATAGGGAAGCCAGTAGACCCCCACCTGCGCCCCGACCGCCTTGCCGCGCCCCAGCATCGCATCGAGCTCGCGCATCGCATTGGCTTCCGAGAGGTAGCGGTGGCGCTTCACTTTGACGCCAAGGCGGTTGGCGGCGCGCTTGAAGATGCCGCCGGGCATGATGCGGTAGGTGGTCAGCGGCAGGTGGTCCACCTGCACGAAGGGCATGTAGCCGAAGAAGATGCCGGAGCCGATGCCGAAGAGCAGAGCCTCGGAGAGCTCGACCCCCTGCTGCAACATCAGTGCCTGTGTGGCGCCGCTCTCGCAATGGGCCGAATGGCGATGGGGAAAGCTCATGGGACTACTCCTCCGCCTGCACGCTGCGCTCGGATTGATGCAGGCGCCACACCATGCCCAAACCGACAGCCGCATACCCCTTCTGTTTCACCAGCGGGCTGTCGGCGACCACGCCGGGAGCGAGGGTGCGCAGACGCAGGAAGAGTCCGGCCTTGAAGTCGGGGGTGAAGCGGTGATTCAGCGAGCTGTCGACAAACAGCGAATGCAGGCCGCTGCGGGCGGCATAGGCCGGACGGGCGGCGGTGGCGTAGGCGGGGGCGACGCCGTAGTAGTAGTCGTTGTACTGGCGCGAACCGATCAGGGCGCCGAGCTCGATGCTGCCCGACCAATCCTTGCCGGGGCCGAACGCCTCCGCCTGCAGATGCAGGCTCGGTTCGGCCACCCAGCCGACGTAGCGCGAATCGATGTCGAAAGCGGCGCGCAGCGGCAGATGGGTGACGATGCGGTTGTCCACCTCGCGCCGCCAATACCAGTTCAACTGCGGCCCCACCTGCCCGACCATCTTCACCTTCGGCATTCCCTGCCGCGCCGCATTTTTGTTGCGCACCGGCAGGCCGAAGCCGAAGTCGAGATCGAGGGTGAGCCGCTCGGAATCGAAAAGACGTCCGCGCAGACCCTCGCGATCGGCCTTGAGGATCTTGCCGCGATAGACGATGTAGGGAAACGCCAGCGGAATGGCATAGCGCTCGTTGCTGCCCATGTATTGCGGCAGCGAGGCGAAGCCGGCGGCCACGCCCGCTTCCCAGAGCGGCTTGGCTTCGGTCTCGTAGGGGTTGGCAGAGGCGAGGGGAGAAGCAAGGAGCGCCGCCATCAGCAGCGCGACGGGGGTTGTCGAAGATGTCCGACGAGCCAGACACGTCAGACGACTCTCCCCGCCTCTCATCCGATTCCCGAATGGCGCAGCAGGGCGTCGATGCTCGGCTTGCGCCCGCGAAAGTCGCGGAAGGCGGCCATGATGTCGCGGCTGCCGCCAATGGAGAGGATCTGCCGGCGGAAGCCGGCAGCTGTGGCGTGATCGAAGAGCCCCGCCTCCTCGAAGGCGGCATAGGCGTCGCTGGAGAGCACCTCCGCCCACTTGTAGCTGTAGTAACCGGCGGCATAACCGCCGGCGAAGATGTGGCCGAAGGAGTTCTGGAAACGGTTGAAGGGGGGCGGGATCAGCACCGCCACCTCGCGCCGCACCGCATCGAGCAGCTCCTGCACCGATTGCGCGCCGCCGGGGGTGAACTCGCTGTGCAGCAGCAGATCGAACAGCGCGAACTCGATTTGGCGCAGCATCTGCATTCCCGACTGAAAGTTCTTCGCCGCCAGCATGCGCGCAAAGAGGGGGCCGGGCAGTTGTTCGCCGTTCTCGTGATGGCGGCCGATCATGTCGATCACCGACCGCTCCCAGCAGAAGTTCTCCATGAACTGGCTGGGCAGTTCCACCGCATCCCACGGCACACCGCGAATGCCGGAGACACCGGCCGTTTCGATCTCGGTGAGCATGTGGTGCAGACCATGGCCGAACTCGTGGAAGAGGGTGGTCACCTCATCGTGCGTCCAGAGTGCCGGACCCTCGCCGATCGGCGCTTCGAAGTTGCACACCAGATAGGCCACCGGCAGCTGCAACGAGCCATCGGCCCGGCGGCGACGGATCAGGCATTCGTCCATCCAGGCGCCGCCGCGCTTGTGCGCGCGGGCATAGGGGTCGAGCCAGAAGGCGGCCACCTGCGCGCCGACAGCGTCGAAAATCTCGAAGTAGCGCACATCCGGGTGCCACTTCTGCTCCGCTTCGGCGGCGCGCACCGTCAAACCGTAGAGCTTTTCGACCAGCTGGAAGAGGCCGGCCAGCACCTGCCCCTCGGCGAAGTAGGGCTTCAGCTCCTCCTGCGAGATGGCGTAGGTCTTCTGCCGCAGCTGCTCGGAGGCGTAGGCGACATCCCAGGCCGCCAGCTCCTCGATCCTCAGCTCCGCCCGGGCATAGGCGCGCAGCTCGCCCATTTCGGCTTCCGCCATCGGGCGGCTGCGCAGCGCCAGCTCGCGCAGGAACACCACCACCTCGTCGGCGGAGGGGGCCATTTTGCTGGCCAGCGAATAGTCGGCGTAGTGGGCAAAGCCAAGCAGACGTGCTGCCTCGGCGCGCAGCGCGAGGATCTCGTCGATCACCGGCGTATTGTCGCGCTCACCCTCGGCGGCGCGGGTGGTGTAGGCGGTGTAGAGCTTTTCGCGCAGCTCGCGCCGTTTGGCGTGCTGCATGAAGGGCAGATAGGAGGGGATATCGAGGGTGAAGAGCCAGCCTGCGAGATCGGCGGCGCGCGCCCGCTGCGCCGCTCCGGCGCGGATCGATTCGGGCAGACCGTCGAGATCGGCGGCATCAAGCAGATGCAGGGTGAAGGCGCGCGTCGCATCGAGCAGATTCTGCTCGAAACGGGTGGCGAGCTCGGAGAGGCGCATCCGGATGGCGGTGAAGCGCTCCTTGGCAGCACCGTCGAGCTCGGCGCCGGCGAGGCGGAAGTCGCGCAGCGTATGACGCACCACCTGCTTTTGCTCCTCATTCAATCCGGCAAAGGCGGTGGAGTCGTGCAGGGCGCGCACGGCGGCAAACAGCGTTTCGTTCTGCGCCAGCTCGCTCTGCCAGAGGGTCAGCTGCTGCAACCCCTCCCGATAGACCGGGCGCAATTCGTCGGAATCGCAGACGGCATTCAGATGGCCCACCGGACCCCAGAGGCGGGAGAGGCGCTCCTCCATCTCCTCCAGGGGCGCCATCAGGCTCGCCCAGTCGTTGCCCGGATTGGCCAGCAGCTGCGCCAGCTCCTGCCGGTTTTGCGTCAGCACCGCATCCAGTGCCGGCAACACGTGCGCCGGCCGAATTTCGGCAAAGAGTGGCAGCGGGGAGGTGAGGCCGCGCAGCAACGGATTGTCGGACATCGCACTTTACCCTTGGCGGTTGTAGAGACGATCGAGAATGGCGCGCCCGCCGGCGGCCAGCAGCTTCTCGGCCAGAGCCACGCCCAGTGCGGCGGCGTCGCTTGCCGCCCCCTCGATCTGGTCGCGCAGCACCAGCGAGCCATCCACTTCGCCGACCAGCCCCTTCAGCGTCAGCCGCTCGCCGCTGAGCGTCGCATAGGCGGCAATCGGCACCTGACAGCCGCCCTCCAGATGGGCGAGGAAGGCGCGTTCGGCGCGGGTGCGGGTGACCGTCTCGCCGTCGTTGAGCCGATCGACCAGCGCATTGATCGCATCGTCGCCATCGCGCGTCTGAATGCCGAGCGTCCCCTGCGCCACCGCCGGCAGCAGCAGCTCGGTGCTGATGAACTGGTGCATCTTGTCGGTCATCCCCATGCGGCGCACGCCGGCGGCGGCGAGGATCACCGCATCGACCTCGACGCCGAGCTTGGCAAGGCGCGTCTGGATGTTGCCGCGAATGGAGACGAACTCGAAGGTGGGGAACTGCTCCTTGAGCTGCGCAATGCGGCGCAGGCTGGAGGTGCCGATTTTGGCACCTTTCGGCAGGGAGGAGAGAGCGCCGCCGGTCACCGTGGCCACCGCATCCTGCGGATCCTCGCGCTTGGGGTGGGCGCGGATCGAGGTGCCGGCCGGCAGCTGGGTGGGCACATCCTTCATCGAGTGGACGGCAACATCGGCACGGCCGTCGAGCAGCGCCTCGTCGATCTCCTTGGTGAACAGCCCCTTGCCGCCGATCTGCGCCAGCGGCACATCGAGAATCTTGTCGCCCTTGGTGACGATCTTGACCAGCTCGGTGGTCACCGAGGGATCGAGGCGCGAGAGCTCGGCGGCAACATGCTCGGCCTGCCAGAGGGCGAGCGGCGATTTGCGGGTGGCGATGCGGATATGCATGGAGCGGACAACCTCCGGCGAATAAAGAAGCGCAGGTTAGGCGGCCGGCGGCCGCAGGTCACGCGGCGATGTCGGAATTGGGGAGGGGTGGTGGGCCCACCAGGACTCGAACCTGGAACCAGCCGGTTATGAGCCGGCAGCTCTGACCATTGAGCTATAGGCCCGCAAAAGCGAGGAGGGCAAATGCCCCCCCTGCCGGATCAGCGGACGAAGGTAAGCCAGTCGCGATGCTTGGCGCTACGGCCGTGCACCACGTCGAAATACTTCGCCTGCAAGCGCTCGGTGATCGGACCGCGCGAGCCGGTGCCGATCAAGCGACCGTCGAGCTCGCGCACCGGGGTCACTTCGGCGGCGGTGCCGGTCATGAACACCTCGTCGGCGATGTAGACCTCGTCGCGGGTGATCCTCTTTTCGCGAATCTCGTAGCCCTCTTCGCGCGCCAGCTCGATCACCGTGCCGCGCGTGATGCCGTCGAGCGCACTGGTCAGATCGGGGGTGTAGATCACCCCCTGCCGCACGACGAAGATATTCTCGCCGCTGCCTTCGGCAACGAAGCCGTCGGCATCGAGCAGCAGCGCCTCGTCGTAACCGTCGCGCATCGCATCGGAGAGGGCGAGCATCGAGTTGATGTAGTGGCCGTTGGCCTTCGCCTTGCACATCGAAATGTTCACATGGTGGCGGGTGTAGCTGGAGGTGCGCACGCGGATGCCGCGCTCCATTCCCTCGGCCCCCAGGTAGGAGCCCCACTTCCAGGCGGCGACAATCACATGCGTCTTCAGGTTGTCGGCGCGCAGCCCCATCCCCTCCGAACCGTAGAAGACCATCGGGCGCAGATAGGCCGACTCAAGACCATTCTCGCGCACGGCGGCGATCTGCGCCTCGATAAGCTGCTCTTTCGAGAAACGCATCTTCATGTTCATGATGTGCGCCGAGTTGAAGAGGCGATCGGTGTGCTCCTGCAGGCGGAAGATGGCGGTGCCGCCCTCGGCATCGTAGGCGCGCACGCCTTCGAAGACGCCCATGCCGTAGTGCAGGGTGTGGGTCAGAACATGCACCTTGGCCTCGCGCCAGGGCACCATCTCGCCGTCGAACCAGATCCAGCCGTCGCGATCGGAAAAGCTCACCTTTCTATCCTCCATGCCGCCCGCAGGCAGGCCGTCAGTTGTGCAGCAGCGCCAGAAACCGGGCGCGTACCTCGTTCATTCTCTGCCGCAGCGCTTCGACACTCTTGATCGGGGCGTGCCGACGCAGCGTCTCCCATTCGGAGGCGCCATCGCTGGCCGGCAGACGCCCGACCGAAGCCCAGAGCTGCACCCGCAGCGCATTCTCCATCGACCGGTAGGCGACGAAGGTGTCGGCAAGCAGCGGGGCCGCTGCCAGCCACGCTGTCGGCGCGCCGGCCGGCAGGTTGCGCAGCGTCTCGGCCGTGCCGGTATGGCGGCCGCCAAATGCAAGCCGGGCATACTGGGCAAGGAACTCGATATCGACAAGGCCGCCCGGATCCTGCTTGATGTTGATGGTATCGCTACTCTGGCTGGCCAGATGCTCGACCATTTTCTGCCGCATCGCGACCACCTCGGCCGCCAACTGCCGATAGTCGCGCGGCAGGCGCAGGATCTCGTCGATGGCTGCCATCACCTCACCTCGCGCCGCTGCCGGCCCGCAGACGGCACGCGCGCGGCAGAGCACCTGATGCTCCCACGGCTGCGCCGAGTTGAGCTGATAGTCGCGGAAGGCGGCGAGCGTGGTCACCAACACCCCCGAATCGCCGGAGGGGCGCAGGCGGGCATCGAACTCGAAGCCGGCGCCGAAGGGGGGCTTCTGCGACAGATATTGAATCATGCGCCGGCCGACGCGCTGCGCCCAGTCGCGCTGACTGCGGCCGCCCTTTCCCTCCGATTCCGGATCGGGATGCGCCAATACAAACACCATATCCAGATCGGAGACCAATCCCATGGCGCGACTGCCATGTTTGCCCAGCGCCAGCGCCACCAAGGGAAAATCGGCCGGCAGAGCAAAACGGGCCAGCGCGAGGCGCAGCGACGCCTCGGTGGCGGCATCGGCCAGATCGGCCAGCCAGCCGCCGATCAGCAGCGGATCGCCGTCCTCGGCTGCCGCCATGGCGGCTGTGATGCGCCCCTGATCGATCAGGCGCGCCAGATCGGCGAGAAACTGCTCCTCATCCAGTTTGTCTGCGTCGAGCCGGTTCAGCCCGCCAAGCAGCGCCGCGATGCGCCCCTCGCCCTGAGCGCGGTCGAGCGACCACTCCAGCCAGGAGGGATCGCGCACCAGATGGTTGGCCAGATAACGGCTGGCCGAGAGGGCGCCGATCAGCCAGCGCAGCACCCCTTCGTGCGAGGAGAGCAGATCGATCCAGGTGGCGCGGCCGCCGATGCGCAGGATCAGCTCGCCGAAACACTCCAGCGCCTGCACGCCGTTGGCATCGTGATCCCATTCGGCCATCGCCAGCGCCAGAATCCGCTCCACCTTGCCGCGACTGCGGTCGGGCAGCAGGCCGCGCCCCAGCTGCGCGGCAATGGCGCCTAGTGCCGCCACCGCCCGCTGCCGCTCCTCCTCGGGAAAGAAAGGGAGCCGCCGCTCCACCTCCTCCGCCGGCAGCTGCAACCAGTGCGTCAACTCGCCGCTCGTCGCCACCTCGGCGAACTGCTCCTCGAAGTGGCGCTGCACCGGCGCAGCCGCCGCCACCATCGCCATGTCGGGCGAGGGGAGCAGTAAGGCCCGGTGCAGGTAGTCGGCATAGTCGGGCGGCAACAGATGCGTTTGCGCCCCATGGCGCGCCTGCAGCGCATGCTCGATACGCCGCCAGAAGCGGTAGCTCTCTGCGAGCTCCGCCGCCGCATCCGCCTCGACGATGCCGGCGGCGACCAGCGCCGCCAGCGCCGGCATCGATCCAGTCGGGCGCAACGCTTCGTTGCGGCCGCCATGCAGCAGTTGCAGCGATTGAATGAAGAATTCGATT
>Ga0233416_10000053_pt1 | contig 31745 bp, 28 predicted proteins | sample Sediment_Towuti__2_FD_188638 | JGI IMG/M metagenome (GOLD analysis project Ga0233416, IMG submission 188638) | Sediment microbial communities from Lake Towuti, South Sulawesi, Indonesia - Sediment_Towuti_2014_0_MG | ecosystem: Environmental > Aquatic > Freshwater > Lake > Sediment | place... | reverse complement strand
CGTGCTCGTCTCGCTCGCGAGCTCGAGCGCGCGGGACGCGCCGCGCGGGCTCGACTTCGTCTTCAACGCAAATCGGATCAACGTCGCCACCTCGCGCGCGCAGTGCCGGGTCGAGGTCGTCTGCTCGCTGCGCCTGCTGGACGCCGACTGCAAGTCGGTGGCCGACATGCGGCTCGTGAACGCCCTCTGCCGCTTCGTCGAGCTGGCCGAGGCTATGCAGGCGTGAGTACGCCCTCGCGGTCGCCCGCCTCGACCTCGATCCGCGGGAGCGTCACGACGATCTTCCCGTCCTGCTCCAGCTCGACCGAGGTTCCTGGCTGTGAGGCACCATGGGCTCGTGAGCGGGTGGCTCTACGCGGCGACGGGCGACGAGGTCGCGCGGCTGGACGAGACGGACGGCCGCTGGCAGGTCGAGCGGACGCTGGAAGGGAGCGGCGCGCAGTGCATCGCCGTCGACCCGCACGACGCGGACACCGTGTTCGCCGGGCTGCGCGACGGAGGCATTCGACGAACCGGGGACGGCGGGCGAACGTGGGTCGACTGCGGGCTCCCTGCGCCGGAGGTGTTCTCGGTCGCGGTCAGCGCCGCCGACGGAGCCGTGTACGCGGGCACGGAGCCGAGCGCCCTCTACCGCAGCGACGATCGCGGCGAGACGTGGCGCGAGCTCGAGAGCCTGCTCGAGCTTCCGTCGCGTCCGACCTGGAGCTTCCCGCCGCGGCCGTGGACCTCGCACGTGCGCTGGGTCGCGCCGAGCCCGCACGACGCTTCTGTGATCCTCGTCGGGATCGAGCTCGGCGGCCTCATGCGCTCGACCGACGGCGGCGAGACCTGGCAGGACCATCGGCCGGGCGCTCAGCGCGACGTCCACTCGCTCGCGTGGCATCCGCGCGTCGCGGGGAGGGCGTACGAAGCCGGCGGAGGCGGCGCGGCCTGGAGCGAGGACGGAGGCAAGACCTGGCACGCGGCAGACGAGGGCCGGGATCGCCACTACACGTGGTCGGTCGCGGTCGATCCGGTCGATCCGGATGTCTGGTACGTATCGGCGAGCACCGGCCCGTACGCGGCGCACCGCGGCGGGAACCCGGAGGCCGGCATCTACCGCCGGGCGGGCGACGGTTGGCGAAAGCTCGACGGCGGTCTCCCCCAGCCGCTGCCTGCGATGCCGTACGCCCTCGTGGCGACCGAGGATCGCCTCGTCGCCGGCCTCGCGAACGGCGACCTCTACGAGAGCCGCGACCAAGGGGACAGCTGGCGCACGTTCGACCTCGACGGGGGTCCGCTCCACCGAGTCGTCGCGCTCTCCTACGCACCCTGAGCGGATCGCCACGGTGGGCCGGAGGCGGCGGCTGTGCCGCCGCCCGCCCGGCTCCTTCGAACGCTCGAGCGCAGCGCGAGGGCCCGCAGACCCTGCGGGCCCTCGCGTGAGCTCACTCCGGATAGAACCGGACGAGCTCGGGAGGTCCGCCGGCGCCCCACTTAAGCCGGAACAGCGTCCCGCTGCCATAGACGTGGTGCGACGCCGAGGCCGCCTTCGCCGACACCGGGACGTATCTCGGCGGCGCTCCGGTACCCCATTCGAGCTGGACGCCGTCGACCGGCCGAGCCACGTCTGCGTTCCCGGCCTGACTCGTGCCTGAAATAGCGGCCACCGCAACGGCTCCGGCGCCGACGATCGTCACGATGCGCTTCTTCATCGTCGGTCTCCTCTTGATGGTGCGGGTCATCTCGCCTTCTCCTTCCGCTCCTTGGTGGCCCTGGAAACCACCTGACCCGAGGCTAGGGAGAGACCGGTTCCGCCGAAACGGGCGAGCCACCCGTGTTTGAGGGCGCGACCTCCCGTTCTTGAGCGGAGGCCAGCGCACGCTTCCAGGCGGGAGTCCACGACGAGGTCGAGCCGGACCACGTCCTGGCGACGATGCTCTTCACCGACGTGGTCGGCTCGACGGGGAAGGCGGTGGAGCTCAGCGACCGCGCGTGGCGCGAGCCGCTGAGCGAGCACGACCGCATCGTGCGCGCCCAGCTCGCGCGCTTCCGCGGCCGCGAGGTGAACATGACAGGCGACGGGGTGTTCGCGAGGTTCGACGGGCCGGCCCGAGCCCTTCGCTGCGCATGGGCGATCGCCGCGGAGCTCGAGGCGCTCGGTCTGACGGTGCGAGCTGGCGTGCACACGGGTGAGATCGAGCAGGTCAACGGAAACGTCAGCGGCATCGCCGTCCACATCGGAGCGCGAATCGCCGCGGCCGCACGACCGGGCGAGGTGCTCGTGTCGAGCACCGTGAGGGACATCACCGCGAGTTCCGGCATCGTGTTCGACGAACGCGGCGAGCACGAGCTCGCGGGTGTCCCCGGCTCCTGCGCCCGTTCGCCGCCAGGACCTGAGCGCAGACTTGTGCGGCGGCCACGGCGCTCAGGACGAGGAGATCATGCGACTCTCTGCGTGGGGGAACCCTGGTTCCCCCATGAGCCCCCTCCTCACTCCAGGTGGGCCGGGGTGGATTCGAACCACCGACCTTGGGATTAAAAGTCTTGCCCGAACGGTTGCGGCGAACCGCGACGAACTGAAAGACCATGCAACGACTCGGGGTCGAGGCTGCAACGAACTGCAGGATGCTGCAGGTGCCGGAGACGAGCCGGTACTCCCAGCCGTACTCCCGGACCGGACAGTCGCACGCCCGCGCCAGCCCACAGCCGGAGCATGGGTGGACGACCACCACGGCACTCGCCGCCGTCCGTCTCGCGACTCGTCACCACTTCCGGCCCGGCGATAGCCGCGCCACAACGCCGCTCTATGTCGTCGTGAGCTCCCACTGTTCCTCGTGACGCACGCTCTCGCCGGGCCTGAGCGTCTCCAGCGGTCCGAGCGTCTCGAGCTCGAGGAACTCGGAGCAGGAGTAGACCTGGACGTTCGTCGCGAGATCCGCGTGCGGGAGGTCCGGGAGGGCGTTGTGTCCGGCCCCGAGCTCGACCTGGACGTTCGCGTAGCCCTTGACGCTAAGTTATCCGCATGGCCTGAGCAACAAGGAGCAACCGCAATGGCAATCTCACTCGAAGATCGACTCCTCGCACATGAACTGCTCGCTCGCCTCGACCACGCGGTAGACGCCCAAAACTGGGACGAATACCTCGGCTACTTCACCCCCGACGCGCGGATGGAGCCCGGCTTCGCGCCGCCGGTCGAGGGGCTCGACGCCATCCGTGGGTTCCTCGTCGCCTCCGAGGGCGGCACCCGCGGCAAGCGCCACATCGCTACGAACGTGGTGCTCGACGACCTCGGCGACAGTGTCCGCATGACGTCGTACCTGCTCGTCGTCGAGCGGGAGGACATCCCCAAGGTCGTCGCGACCGCGCGGATCGTCGACACGTTGATCAAGCGCGAGGGGACGTTCAAGGTCCGGCGTCGCCAGGTCGAGGTCGACCCCGGGATGTTCAAGGCGTTCCAGGCGGCGCAGGGCTAGAAAGGAAGAGAGGAATCATGAGCACCAACCAAATCGTGGCGGTCATCGGAGCGACGGGGATGCAGGGGTCGGGCGTGGTCGAGGCGCTCGCGGCGCGCGGGAAGTTCCGCGTCCGCGCCCTCACCCGCGATCCAGGCAAGTATCGCGGCCCGGCCCACGAGGTCGTAGCGGCGAATCTCGGCCAGCCTGAGTCCCTCGTCGAGGCGTTCCGCGGCGCGCACGCCGTCTTCTCGGTGACCAACTTCTGGGATCAGGGCACCGACGAGGTGGCGCAGGGGACGAACGCCGTTGAGGCCGCGAAGAAGGCCGGCGTGGAGCACTTCGTGTGGTCGACCCTGCCTGACGTGGACGGCATCAGCGGCGGCGCGATCCACGTGCCGCACTTCACCAGCAAGGCGAAGGTCGACGCGGTCGTCGCCGCCGCCGGGTTTCGCCATTCGACCTTCGTCGAGCCGCCGTTCTACTTCCAAAACCTCGTGAGTGGCCTGGCGCCGCAGACCCTCGAGGGCGGGCGCAAGGGCTGGGTCCTGCCGTTGCCCGCGACCGCGCGCTGCGTCCACATGGGCGACATCTCCGAGCTCGGCAACCTCGTCGCTGGCGTGCTCGAACGCCCCGAGGCGAGCCACGGACGTCACCTCTCTCTCGCGGGTGGCATCTACTCGTTCGACGACGTCATCGGAGCGCTGCGCGCGCTGGGCCACGAGTACGTCTACGAGCAGGTGCCCTACGAGATGTTCGCGACGTTCTTCCCCGGCGCGGAGGAGATGGCCGCGACGTTCCGGTGGTTCGAGCGCTACACGTACTTCGGTCCCGACGCCGGGACCAAGCTCGCGGGCGCGCGAGAGCTAACGGTGGCTCCGTTTACGCCCTTCGCGGCGTGGGCCGCGGCCAACATGCAGGGCGGCTGAACGCCGCTCTATGTCGTCGTGAGCTCCCACTGTTCCTCGTGACGCACGCTCTCGCCGGGCCTGAGCGTCTCCAGCGGTCCGAGCGTCTCGAGCTCGAGGAACTCGGAGCAGGAGTAGACCTGGACGTTCGTCGCGAGATCCGCGTGCGGGAGGTCCGGGAGGGCGTTGAACCGCTTTGTGAAGCGACAGCCGCCGAGCTCGTACCAGGCCGACCCGGCCGACACGAACGATCCGACCTTGCACGGTGCGTCGATCTCCTCGTCGGCGGCTACCCGCACCTCGTTGTCGTCGATCTCGAGCCGTGGATCGTCCCACGACGTGTACGGCCAGAGGACGATGTTGCGGTTCGGGAGCTGCTGGGCCTCGGGTGAGCCGGGCTCGTGCGGGATGGTCGCGCGGCCCCCAGGGGCAAGCTGGGTCAAGGCCCACGCAGCCACGGTGCGGGCTTGCGGTCCGGGATTCGAGAGGGTGTGCGTCACCGTGACCGCCGTGCGCCCGTCGATCGGTGCGATCCGAAGCGAACGCTCGAGCCCCTCGTGGGTGAGCGCTCCGCCGCTGACGACAGCCGCGTCGTCCTCGATCTCGATGTCGACCGGGATGTCGTCCGGTGGCTGCTCAGGCTGTGGGCACTCGGGAGCTGACCAGAGCCGGTGGCCTCCCAAGAGGCGGTAAGGCCTGCCGTGAACCGTCTCCCAGCTGGTGTTCGGAGTCCAGGCAAAGAGGTTGCGCCCTCCTGGTGCCGAGAACGAGATGATGCGCGGGCCGGCGTCGCGGAGGATCTCGAGGACGACATCGGGGCTCTGCAGCACGATCGAGCGGTGTCCGTCGAAGACGCTCTCGACAATCTGGAACGAGGTCACGGGACGCGGACCGGTTCGGGCTTGACCAGCGCCTGCTGCTGGAACGGCATCTTCGGTGTGTAGAGGCCGGGGGTCGCCTGGTCTGCGTGGTAGACCTCAAAGCCGAGGTAGTTGCCGAATGCTTCCCAGAGGACGTTGCCCACGTGGCCACGTGTGATGCCGACGTGGTGGGGGAAGTGACGTAGGAGGACGTCGCGGTAGAGCGCCTGGAGCCCGTCGATCCGGCACCAGCCGTACCCGCCGAACGTGCGTGCCTCGTTCTCCTCGATCGCGCCCTCGGCGATGACGGCTTTCCAGGTGCCGTCCGGGTCCTGGGTGACACGTGCGAGCGTGAGTGCTCCGGGGTCGGCGACGAACTCGACGGTCCCGACGGAGTCCTCGTAGGCGGCGGCACCGGAGCCGGCGATGATCTCCTGGACGCCGATGCGCGGCTTCTCGGTCGAGAACGCGGCAGGCATGACGCCGCAGTGCCAGACGTTCACGAGCTCGTCGTCGTCGTTGTGGAGGTTGTTCCAGTCGGCGAGCGCGGCGGGCCCGTCCGCGGCGAGCAGCAGCGCGTGCATGGACAGCGTGCCGAGGATGTCCGCCTCGCAGGCGGCCGGGATCCCTTCGTTGCCGAGCCGCGACATCGCGAGGCACGAGCAGGCGCCGTAGTTCGCCTGGATCGACGTCCAACACTGGATCGCCAGGGCATCGAGCCGCTTCTCTGTCGACCAGCGGCGAAGGAACAGCTCGAGGCGGGCGAGCCGGGCGAGGACGGGGTCGGTCGTGTTCCCAACGTCCGCATAGCCACGGATCGACTCGACGAGCTCCACGATCTCGGGGTCGTCGTCTGCCATCTTGTTCGCACCCGCAAGCGCCTCTGAGAGATCGAGAACGACCGTGGTGGGGCCGAGGCGCTGCAACTGCTTCTCGTCGAAGCGACAGGTCCAGAAGTCCTCCGGTCGTGCTCCGACCTGCCCGTAGCGGGCGCTTCGGATTCCTCCGACGACCCGGCAGACCGCGATGAACCACGCGGCGTCGCGTGCAAACTCCGGGTCTCCCGGGAACAGGATCGGCCGGCTCCCCACGGAGTAGCGCACGCCGGTCTGGCGCAGCCCCTCCCCGATCGAAAGGAGCCCACAGAACGAGTCTCGTCGCGACATCTTGGGTGTCAGCACGCCCTCTTCCTGACAGCCGAACAGGAAGACGGGCACGTCGAGCTTGGTGTCGCGGATAGCAAGCGCTACCGATTGCTCGTCGCCGAAGTTGACCGCGCCGACGACGATCCCGTCGACGTCTGCATCCCGGAAGAGCCGCGCCGCGACCATCGCCTCGTCATGGTTCTGGACGCACCCGGCCGTCGTCTGCTCGGCACTCGGGACGATCACCTCGACCCCTAGAGCGCCGAGAGCCGTGATCGTCTCGGCCCGCATCGCGGCGGCGAGCTCGGTCGAGAAGAAGCCACGGTTGGCGGGGATAAACCCGAGTCGTAGGTTCGCCCGCTGAAACGCCGTCATCTGTCCTCCTCGGTCATCGGATGTCCTTGCCCGTACGTCGTGTGGTAGCGGCCGTACCACTTCTGGATCTCATGCTCGGGAAGCGCGACCGGATCCCCGATCTGGCTCGCGAGCCAGACCGTTCGGGCGACGTCCTCGACCATCACGGCGGCCTTGAGCGCGGCCGAGACCGAAGCCCCCCACGTGAAGACGCCGTGCGATCCGAGGAGGATCGCGGGTGCGCGCGTGCGATGCTCGAGAATCGCCTCGCCGATGTGGTCGCCCTGGTTGTCGACATAGGGCGCGCACGGGATCTCGCCACCGAACTCGTCCGCGATCGCGGTCAGGCACGCCGGGATCGGACGCCCGACGGCCGCGAATGCGGTCGCGTAGTTGCTGTGGGTGTGAACGACAGCACCGACGTCGGGAAGGTGGCGGTAGAGGAAGAGGTGGTGGGGAAGGTCGACGCTCGGCTTCAGCCCCTGCGTCACCGGCTGTCCGGTCGTCACGTCGACCTCGACCACGTCGTCGGGGGTGAGCGTGTCGTAGTCGACCCCGCTCGGCTTGATGTAGACGCGCGCTCGGTCCTGGTCGATCGCGCTCACGTTGCCCGAGTGCATCGTCACGAGACCCGCAGCGGGCAAGAGCTTGTTGCCGCGACACACGTCGAGACGGATCTCGTCTGCGTTCACGATGCGATCCCGCCGCGGATGTCGATGAGCTCCTTCATCACGTGGCCAAGCCTCGCAGGCTGGTCACGCCCGAAGGCGTCATGGAGGAGCCGGTACTGCGCGTAGAGTCGCTCGTAGACCCCGACCGCGTCCGGGTGCGGGCGGAACGCGATCGGCGTGGACCCGACCATCGCCTCCTGCGCGGCCTCGGTGGAGGGATACACGCCCGCTGCGACAGCCGCGAAGATCGCAGCCCCCGCGGCAGACGCGTTCGCGAACCGCACGAGCCTGATCGGGCGTCCGAGCACATCCGCATAGAGCTGCATCGCGAACGAGTTCTGGGCGATCCCACCACTTACGACGACGTCCTCGATCGGCGTGCTCGAGCGCTCGATCTGCTCGAGGATGATCCGCGCTCCGAATGCGGTCGCCTCGACCAGAGCCCTGTAGATCTCGGCGGCGGTCGTGGCGAGCGTCTGGCCCAGCAGCAGCCCGGAGAGCAGCGGGTCGACGAGGATCGTGCGATTGCCGTTGTTCCAGTCCAGTGCGAGGAGACCGCTCTGACCAGGGGCGAGAAGCGCTGCCTCCTTCGAGAGATCCGCGTGAGACCTGCCGCTGCCGGCAAGCGCGCGGTCGACGAACCATTCGAACAGGTCGCCTACTGCCGACTGCCCTGCCTCGACGCCGATGCGGCCCGGGATGACGGAGTCCTCGACGACGCCACACACTCCTGGAATCGGGCGGATCACGTCATCAGAGAGGACGGTGCAGTCGCAAGTGCTCGTCCCCATGATCTTGACGAGACGCCCGGGGACGACGCCGCCTGCAACGGCCCCCGCATGCGCGTCGAACGTCCCCACGGCGACCTTGACGGACGCATCGAGCCCGACGCGCGCGGCGAGACCCGGCTCGAGGGTGCCGGCAGCCTCGCTCGAGCACTGGACATCGTCGTACAAGCGACCACGCAGCGCGCCGAGCCCGGGGGAGAGCTCACTGAGAAACGCCTCGTCCGGCAACCCTCCCCAGCGACGCGCATAGAGCGCCTTGTGACCTGCCGCCGTCGCACCACGGGACATCTCCAGCCCGGTGCCGGTTGCAAGCGCGGGAACCAGGTCCGACAGCTCGCACCAGCTTGCAGCAGCCGCGAACACCTCCGGAGCGACACGACTGCACCGGAGGATCTTCGCCCAGAACCACTCCGACGAATACGTACCCCCCACGAACTCGAGGTACGGCAGCCCTCGTTCCGGGATCAGCGACGTGATCTCCGCGGCCTCCGCATGCGAGGTGTGGTCCTTCCACAACCACGCTAGTGCCGCCGGGTCGGCTTCGAATCGTGGATCGAACGCGAGCGGTGCGCCACGCCCGTCGAGCGGGAGCGGCGTCGAGCCGGTCGTCGCAACCCCCACGCCGACGACCCGACCATTGTCGAGGCGCCCGTCCTCGCGAAGGCGCACCATGACACCCGCCAGCGTCGCCTCCAGGGCCTCGACGTAGTCGCGAGGGTCCTGGCGGGCAACGTTCGGATCCCACTGATCACCAATGACGCCGCTCTCCCCGCGCGCGTACGGATGGGCGGCCTCCGCAACCACGTCGCCGTTCGCGGCGTCGAGCACGACCGCACGGGCGGACTGGGTGCCGAAGTCGAGGCCAACCGTGAACACGGTCTCGGACGTTTCGGCTGTCTCGGGTGCAAGGGTCATGACGACACCGATGCGCCGTCCCCGGGCGAGCAGGTGATGACGGTCGGGAGACTGGCGGACGAACCAGCAAAGCGCTCGGCGACCCGTTCGCCGATGGCGGACGCGCCCTCCACGGGCACGAGAGCGACGATGGCGCCGCCGAAGCCGCCGCCCGTCATCCTGGCCGCGTAGGCGCCCTCTTCGCGAGCGAGTGTGACCAGGAGGTCGAGCTCCGGGATCGACACCTCGAAGTCGTCTCGCAGACTGGCGTGACCTTGCTCGAAGAGCGCTCCCAGTGCCGGGAGATCGGGTCCCTCCGGTCGTTCCAGCGCCGCGACGACGTCGACGACGCGACGGTTCTCCGTCACGACATGGCGGAGTCGAGAGAGCAGGACGCCGTCGATGCCGGACGTCCGCGCGAGCGAGAGCACCAGGTCGGGATCGTCCTTCGCGGATCCGGGTGGCAGGGCGGCGAGCGCCGCCTCGACCTCGTTTCGCCGCTCGGCATACGGGGCGCTCTCGAGTCGGCGCTTGACACCGGAGTCGACCACGAGCAACGCGAGTTGTGGCGAGATGGGCACGTCTCTGTGTGTCAACGAGGCGCAGTCGAGCAGCAACGCGTGGTCTGCTCGGCAGAGCACGGACGCGGCTTGATCCATGATCCCACAGGGAACGCCCACCGCCCGATGCTCCGCGCGCTGCGCGAGCATTGCGAGATCCATTCCTTCCAGCGGCTCGCCGAACGCGGCCGCGAGCGCACCGGCCAGGGCCACCTCGAGCGCAGCGGACGAGGAGAGACCCGACCCGACCGGGAGATCGGACTCGATCACACCGGAGAAGCCGCGGAGCTCGAGCGCTTGATCGGCGAGCTCCGCGACGACCGCGCCGACGTAGCGAGCCCACCCCGACTGCTCGACGTGCGGGTGGCGGAGATCGATCTCGGCGACGCCGGCGAAACCCGAGCTGACGATGCGGACGGTCGGTCTGTCCCAGACCTCGCCGGTCACGGTGATCGCCAGCTCGAGCGCCGCCGGAAGAACGAGGCCGCCGGCGTAGTCGACGTGTTCGCCGATCAGATTGACGCGACCAGGCGCACGGGACTCGATCACGGCGACTCTTCCGGAGGGTCTCGCGCCCGACGATCCGCCCGGACACGGCATCGACGAGGTCGCGGTCACGGATCGCGTAGGACGGCGACGCCGAATGGTGGTAGGACAACGGTGCCGAGGTGCTCGTCTCCGTCAAGCACGCTCTGCGTTTCGGCGCCGACGGTCACCTCAGCGGTCTCCTGCGTGTGATTGAGGAGGAAGAGGAACGAGCGATCCTCGGCGCTGCGACGAACGACCTCGACCCCTTCCGGGGCATCGAGCTCCGGCTTCAGGCCCGTCTCGGTCGCAAGCAGGGCGACGAGCGCGTCCATTCCCTCCCTGTCGAGCTGCGTGCCGACGTACCACGCGGTCGACCGGCGCGTCACCGCGGGTCGCCCGGCAAGCCAGCCGCCGTCGAACGTGGCGACCGGCTCGGCGCCTTCGAGCTCGACCGAGTCGCTCCAGAGCTCGCACGAGTACGCCTGACCGTCGAGGATGACCGACCCGGACTCGCCCTCCCCATGCGGGCAGAACTCGGGGACCACGAGCCCCAACAGCGCCCGGAGCGCCGCCGGGTAGCCGCCCAGTCGAACGTGGTCGTTCTCGTCCACGATCCCGCTGAAGAACGACACGACGAGCGTTCCACCGTCGGCCACGAACCGGGTGAGGTTCTCCGCACCGGCGTCGCGCAGGAGGTAGAGATTCGGCACGACGACGAGCTTGTAGCCGGACAGGTCGGCCTCTGGATGGGCGAAGTCGGTCGTCAGGTTCCGCTCCCAGAACGGTCTGTACCAGCGGCCGACGAGGTCGCTGAGCTGCAGATCGTGCGACGGCATGCCGGCAGTCTCGAGCGCCCACCAGCTCTCCCAGTCGATCGCGATGGCTACCTCTGCGGCGACCCTCGTTCCGCAGACGTCCGTCAACTTCGCGAGCTCGCCTCCGAGGTCGACGATCTCCTCCCAGGTTCTGGTCGCGGTACCGGCATGCGGCACCATCGCGCTGTGGAACTTCTCCGCCCCCGCGAACGATGCGCGCCACTGGAAGAACTGGATCCCGTCGGCGCCTCGCGCGAGTGACTGGTAGCTCCCGAGCCGCATCTCACCGGGAGCCTTCGGCGCGTTGCGCTGGCGCCAGTTGACGTGGTTCGGCGCCTGCTCCATCAGGAGCCAGGGCTTGCCGCCTCCGAGTGAACGCATCAGGTCAGCGACGCGTGAGCGCCACTGGGCGCCGTCGGGATCGGCCGGGTCGGGGTAGATGTCGTCGGCGACGAGATCGACGTGCTCGGCCCAGGTCCAGTAGTTCATGTGTTTGAAGAAGCCCATGAAGTTCGTGGTGATCGGCACGTCCGGGGTGTGACGCTCGAGGATCGCGCGCTCCCCGAGATACAGCTCGAGAATCGCGTCCGAGCAGAAGCGATGCCAGTCGAGCTGCTGCGACGGGTTGGCGAATGCGGGTGCCGTCCGGGGTGGGTTGACCTCCTCCCAGTCGCCGTACCGTTGGCTCCAGAATGCCGTGCCCCAAGCGCTGTTGAGCCGGTCGACGGTCTCGTAGCGCTGCTCGAGCCACTCCCGGAAGTGCGCAGCGGAGCGATCACAGAAGCAGGCCGGGACGTGGCAGGCGTACTCGTTGTTCACGTGCCAGAGTGCGAGCGCGGGATGGCGCGCGTATCGCTCTGCCAGACGCTCGACCAGCTCGCGCGAAGCGTTCCTGTACGCAGTGCTCGATGGGCAGTAGTGCTGGCGACTCCCGGGCCAGAGCGTCGTGCCGTCGGCCGTCACGGGAAGGCTCTCGGGGTGGTGGCGCGCCAGCCACGGCGGCGGCGAAGCGGTCGCCGTGGCGAGGCTCGCGAAGATCTCGTTCTCGGCAAGCAGGTCGAGCACGCGGTCGAGCCAGCCGAAGTCGTACACACCGGGCTGGGGCTCGAGCAGTGCCCACGAGAAGACGCCGACGGTGGCGAGGTTCACGCCCGCCTCCCGCATCAGTCGAACGTCTTCGACCCACACGTCCTCGGGCCATTGCTCGGGGTTGTAGTCACCTCCGAACAGCACGCGAGGGACAGCTGGGAGGAGACTCGTACTCGTAGACATGACAGCCCCTTCGCGTCGCTTCGTTATGGCTAGCCTGTCTGATAGGTTCAGTCTTGTCAAGGCGCTTCAACACCGAAGGAGGGTTCGGTGCCGCTGCTGTTCGACATGCCGTACGAGCAACTCGTGCTCTACCAGGGCACGAACCCGAGGCCCTCGGACTTCGACGCCTTCTGGGACCGTGCACTCGAGGAGCTCGATGCGGTCGATCCGCGGGTCGAGTTGCAGCCGGCGGCGTTCCAGACGTCGTTCGCCGAGTGCGAGCACCTCTACTTCACGGGTGTCGGGGGTGCACGCATTCACGCGAAGCTCCTGCGCCCCCGCGACAGGGCACGCCCGGCTCCGGCGGTCGTGACGTTCCACGGCTACACGGGCGACTCGGGGGACTGGGTCGACAAGCTGCCGTACGTCGCGATGGGCTTCACGGTCGCGTCGCTCGACTGCCGCGGCCAGGGCGGTCTCTCGGAGGACACCGGAGTGGTGCGGGGTTGGACGCTGGATGGGCACATCGTCCGCGGTCTCGACGATGCACCCGAGAAGTTGTACTACCGCCAGGTCTTCCTCGATACGGCGCAGCTTGCTCGAATCGTCATGGCGATGCCTGAGGTCGATCAGGATCGCGTCGGCGCGACCGGCGGGAGCCAGGGCGGCGGACTCGCTCTGGCCTGCGCCGCCCTCGAGCCTCGCGTCCGCCGTGTTGCGTCGGTCTTCCCGTTCCTCTGCGACTACCGCCGGGTCTGGGACATCGACCAGGCAAGGGCCGCCTACGACGAGCTTGGCGGCTTCTTCCGACGCTTCGACCCTCTGCACGAACGCGAAGAGGAGATCTGGACACGGCTCGGCTACATCGACGTGCAGCATCTGGCGCCACGGATCGAGGGCGAGGTGCTCATGTCGGTCGGGTTCTCGGACACCGTCTGCCCACCCTCGACGCAGTTCGCGGCCTACAACAAGATCCGGGCGCCGAAGTCGCTGCGGACGTACCCGGACTACGGGCACGAGTCGCTGCCGGGCAACCCGGATGCGGTCTTCGAGTTCCTGTCGCAGCTCTGACCCGCTGACCCGCAACACCTATCTGATAGGTTCGTCTCGTGACTAGCGACTCTCGCCACGAGCCCGCGCGTGCCGTCGTCAGCCTGACGTACGACGATGCACTGCCCGTGCATCGGGACGCTGTCGCACCGGAGCTCGCGCGACTCGGGCTCTCGGGGACGTTCTACGTTCCGGCGGCACGAGACGACCTCCATCTCGCCCTCGAGGCCTGGCGGGCGGTCTCGCGCATGGGACACGAGCTCGGGAACCACTCCTGCTGGCACCCGTGTCGGACGCGTCCGGACTGGGAGTGGAAGCCGCCGTATCGGCTCGAGGAGTACACGCCCGAGCGTGTGCGCGACGAACTGTTGCTCGCGAACCGCATCCTCCACCTCGTCGACGGGCATGCGCGTCGAAGCTACGGCGCAACCTGCGGCGACACCGACTGCGGCCCGAGTGCCGAGTCGTTTCTCCCGCACATCGCCGACTTGTTCGCAGTCGTGCGCGCCGGTCGAACGACCGAGCCGGTTCGTGGCCCGATCGGCCCCGTCGTGCCGTTTCTCCCGGCCGACGGCCTGCGCGCAGAGGACGTGATCGCCGTGATCGAGACGATGCGCTTCGACCCAACGTCATCGCTCGTGATCGGATTCCACGGCGTCGGCGAGGGAACACACCAGAGCTATGTGGACGCCGGCGAGCACCGATCGCTCGTAGTTTGGATCGCCGCACAGAGGGAGTGGCTCGACGCGGTGCCGGTGATCGAGGCATCAGGGCGCCGCACGGCCCCCTCGGCCACTACGTCACCGTTGACGTCACCGTGACGGGAAGCGGCTCGTCGCGCACCTGGCGCTGCATGAGCGACTCTCCAGTCACCGGGTCGAAGAAGTAGCAGCGCTCGGGCTGAAGACCGAACCGGACACGCTTTCCGAGGTGCTCTCGCGTCCCCGAGGGCAGACGTGCCGTGAACGTGGCGCGCTTGTCGGTCGCGAGCAGTGCCTCGCTCTCGCCGTCATGGATGCTCTTGATCTCGTCGGTCTCCACCGGGGCGGCCTCAATCGCGAAGAACACCACGACCTCGGCTCCGAGATTCTCCTCGACGAGCACCTCACTCTCGATCGACCACGCCGGACCCGAGCCCGACTCGACCAGCGTGAGATGCTCGGGGCGGACGCCGAGGATCACACGCTCCGGAAGCCGAGCCGCTTCGGAGCCCAGGTCGGCGAGTGGCAGGGCGAACTCGGCGAAGCGGAGTGCTCCATCGGAGATTCTCGCTTCGACCATGTTCATCGCGGGCGACCCGATGAAGGCCGCCACGAAGAGGTTCACCGGCGACCAGTACAGCGCCTGCGGTGTGTCGACCTGCTGGATCCGACCCGCGTGCATCACCGCAGCACGCTGACCCAGCGTCATCGCCTCGACCTGATCGTGCGTGACGTAGACCGTCGTCACGCCGAGCTGTGCATGGAGCCGGGCGAGATCCGCACGAACCCGGACACGGAGCTTGGCATCCAGGTTCGAGAGCGGCTCGTCCATGAGGTAGACGAGAGGCCGCCGCGCGATGGCACGGGCCATGGCGACTCGCTGCCGCTGTCCGCCGGACAGCGCCTGCGGGCGCCGGTCGAGCAAATCCTCCAGACCGAGGAGGTGTGTTACCTCCTCGACACGGACATCGATCTCGCTGCGCGCCGTCTTCCGAACCTTGAGGCCGAACGTGATGTTCTTCCGGACCGTCATGTGCGGATACAGCGCGTAGTTCTGGAAGACCATCGCGATGTCGCGCTTCTTCGCATCGACGTCGGTCACGTCGCGGCCGCCGATCACGATCGCTCCTTCCGTGATCTCTTCGAGACCGGCGATGCAGCGCAGGAGCGTCGTCTTCCCGCAGCCCGATGGTCCGACGAGAACCATGAACTCACCGTTCTCGATCGTCAGGTCGACTCCGTCGACCGCGCGGACGCCGCCCGCGAATTCCTTCACCACCGCCTGGAGATCGATCGTGCCCACGGCTTCCTTTCTCTCGGCCTGCACTGCGGTCATCCCTTCACACCGGTCGTGACGATCCCCTGCGTCAACCGCTTCTGCAGGAGGAAGAACACGATGAGCACGGGCAGGGTGAACAGGAACGATCCCGCGAGGGTGACTGCCGGTAAGACGATCTGCAACCCGGGGTCGGTGTATCCGCCCGCGATCTTCGGTCCTAGCGGGAGCGTCTGGTCGGGAAGGAGGAGTTGCGCGTAGAAGTACTCGCCCCACCAGCCGGTGCCGAGGATCACGAAGCCGACGACCAGGGGGGCGATCGAGTTCGGCAGGTAGATCTGTACGAACGTCCGGATGTGACCGCAGCCGTCGAGCGCGGCGGCGTCGTCGAGCGCCTGCGGGAAGCCCGCGTAGAACTGGCGATAGAAGAAGATCAGGAACGCACTGCCAGCTATCCCCCAGATGAACCACGGCCAGCGCGTTCCGTACATGTTGAGCTTCACCACGACCCAGAAGAAAGGGATGAAGATGATCGAGACCGGGATGAACGTGGTGGCGAGCACGAACAGGAACGTCATGTTCTTGCCGGGCGCGCTCATGCGGGCGAAGGCGTAGCCTGCGAACGCACTCGTGAGAACTGCAGGAACCGTTGCGATGAGGGTGATGACGACGGTGTTCCAGAGGTACGTTGCGAACGGGAATGCCCCATCCCAGGCATAGCGGTAGTTGTCCCAGCGCAGATCCTCCGGGATCGGCGGGCCGCTGACTCCTGCGCTCGGATCCCGCAGCGACGCGAGAAAACCCCAGACGAGCGGGGCGACGAACAGCACTACCAGGAAGACCACGAGAACGTAGAGAAACGCGCGCTCCGCAACGCGCCACCACGACATGCGCTTGCGCCTCTTGCGGGGCGCCGGCATCGCAGGCGAGACCGTCGTCATCGGCGGTACTGCTCCTTCGCGTTGAAGACCCAGAAGCGTCCGCTCAGGAACACGACCGCAGTTACGACCAGAAGGAGAGCAACGAAGATCCAGGCGATAGCCGCCCCGTATCCGAAGTCACCTTCGATGAAGATCCGCTGCAGCGCATAGATGTTGATCGTGAGGTTCTCGGGTGGAACCGCTGATCCCACGCCCTGGCCGAAGAGGCCCGGCGCGAGCAGGATCGGCTCGACGTAGATGTTGGCCGCCCCCACGATCCCGATGACCAGCATGAACATGAGCATTGGCGTGAGGAGCGGGAGCGTGATCCACACGAACCGCCGGAGGGCGCCCGCGCCGTCCATGCGCGCGACCTCGTACAACTCCTCCGGAATGCTGCGAAGACCTGCAAGGAAGATCAACATGCCGACGCCCGCCCCGCCCCAGATGAGGAGCAGGATCATCGTCTCCTGCGGGTAGTCGAGGAGCCAGTTGACGTCGCTCGGGCCGCCCAGCGCACCGAGCGCACGGTTCAGCAGTCCGCCGTCCTCGGCGGTGATCGACTTCCAGATGAACGCCTTCGAGACGACCGGGATCACGACCGCGACGTAGAAGAGCGTTCGCCACACCCCGAGGAGCTTGATCCCCGAGTTGAGGATCATCGCAAGGCCAAGCTGCGTGCCAATCCAGAGAGGCACGACCGTCAGCATCAGGATCGCTGTCCGCTTGATCGCGTACCACATCTCGGCGTCGTGGTAGGCGCGGTCGTAGTTGTCGACCCCGACGAACTTCAGGCCATTGCCGAGGTTCACCGTGGTCAGATTCGTGAGGGACATCGCGAACCCGAGGACGAGCGGGATCGAGGTCAACAGCAGGAACCCGAACAGCCACGGCGAGAGGAAGCCGTAGAAGGCGAGCGTTTCCCTCGTTGATCGGGACGCTCGCCTTCTACGGCTTCTGGAGGGCGTGATGGGTACGGGGTCGGCTGATTCCACAGTGCTCTTCAGTCGGCCGAAGCCCGTTCAGACGAGTGCTATCCGCGCTGGCCCACCTCGATTGCGATGTTGGAGTCCCGTTCAACCCGCTTCATGAACTCGTCGAACGAGATCTTCCCATTGGCCGCATCCAGAAGGTACTTCTGGTATGCAAGGGCGACCGCGGTCGAGTCCCCGAGCCCCACGAGATACGGGTTGTACTGGAGGACGACCTTCGACTTCGGGAGCTCTGCGAGCAGCGTCTTCTTGGCGTTCCGCTGGACCGCAGTGGCTTCGGGCAGCCGGTCGAGGAGCGACAGCTGCGCCGGGACACCCCAGCCCCCTGCGGCTCGTTCGCGCGCCGGCTGTTTGCCCATGTACCACTCGAAGACTTCCCACGCCGCCTCGGGGTTCTTCGTCCGCGCGCTGATGACCCAGCCGGTGGCGGTGATCGTCGGGTCGAGGGCCTTGCCGTTCTTCCAGACCGGCGCCGTGAGCATTCGAGCGAACGAGCTCGCTTTCGCGTTGCCGGTCATCATGCCGTTGAACCAGTAGCCGTACTGCGTCATTGCGACCTTGCCCAGTGTGAAGCCGGGACCAGACCACCCGTCGGGGTTCGGGTTCGCCGGGCTCAGGTCCATCTTCCGCCGCGAGTAGCCGTACGAGTAGCGGAACGCCTCCAGCGCCGCCTTGTTCTTCGTGATGTTGATCCGCTTGAAGTCCTTGGGGTACAGGCTTCCACCGACAGCGGCGAGCTGGACCATCACGTGACGATCGATCCACGCATAGCTGTTGGCCACGTCGAGAATCCACTTCACGCTCTTGTTCTTGGCCTTCAGCTTGTTCGCGATCTCCCAGAGGTCTTCGTACGTCCACTTGTCGGTCGGTCCAGGGATCTCGATTCCCGTCTTGCGGAACAGGTCCATGTTGATCCAGACGGTCTCGTCCGGCGACCAGTCCTTGACCATGCCGTACCGGGGGCCGACGCCCTGTTTGCCGTTCTTGAATCGGTAGTAGTCGTTCGCCGGCGTGAGGTCAGCGGGGCGGACGACGTCGCTGTTCGCGAAGAACGGGTCGAGGTTGAGCAGCTGGTTCCGGCTCGCCCACTGTGGAACGAGCGGCGCACCTGTACGCCAGATGTCCGGCGGCTGTCCGGCGGCCATCATCGCCTGGAAGCGTGCGGGGTCAACGGGAATCTGCTCGATCTCGATGTTCGGATTGAGCTTCTGGAACTGCTCGACCTGGGCCTTCGACAGCTCGCCCGTCGTCGCCATGACGACGACCTTGGTCGCGCTTGCGCGCCGAATTCGTGCTCCGGCACTGCTCGCGCCGGCGAGCGAGCCGACCGTGGCCACTCCGGCGGCTCCGATGGCGCCCTTGACGAGCGCCCTACGTGAGATTGGTGCTCCGAGCGGATCGGTGGTCATGACCTTCCTTTCGGTTGACCTCCGGCGGGTTCACCGCCGACCGGAATAGGTACTTTTCTTCTGCCTGCCTGTTCTCTGCCTGCCTGTCTGATAGGTTAGACGTGACGCTATCGCATTCGGTTAGTGATTGTCAATCGGGATCAAGAGAGTTGGTGCGGAACCAACAAACCACCTCTTCGGGCAGTCTGATAGGTCAGGGTGCAACATGACGAGCTCCGTTCATCAACAACAACCGGAGTTGACGGCAAGACCGGGTGTCGACACCGCCATCGCCGGCATCGAGGACATCATCTTCCGCGGGCTGGAGCCCGGTGCGGAAGTGCCGTCCGAAGCGGAGATGGCAGCGTCCTTCGGTGTGAGTCGATTGACCGTGCGGGAAGCGGTTCGCGCGCTCGAGGCACGAGGGCTCCTCGAAACCCGAAAGGGGCGACGATCGCGGGTGGCGGTCCCGAGCGGGATGCTCGTCGGCGACTTCTTCAGGACAGCCGTGCGCCGCGACCCACTCGCGCTTCTGCAGCTCCTCGAGGTCCGCCGCGCGCTCGAGGTACAGACGGCCTCCCTGGCCGCGCGCCGCGCGTCGAGCGGTGCCATCGCCGGCATGGAGATGTCGATCGCGGCGATGCGCTCCGCCGGTGAGGACCTCGAGGCGTTCCACAACGCGGACATTCGCTTCCATGAGAGCCTCGCCGCCGGCTCCTCGAACGAGATGCTCGTCTTCCTGATCGAGGCGATGGCAGAGCCGCTTCGCACGAGCCGTGAGCGCAGCCTCACGGGGCACATCGAGCGAGGAGGCAGCATAGAGGACGTCATCGAGCAGCACGAGGCGATTCTGGACGCGGTCAAAGCCCGAAGCCCGAGGCTCGCAGAGCTTCAAATGCGCCGCCATCTCAACTCGACAGAGGAGGATCTGCGCACCAGGCTTCTGCATACCGCTCCGTCCGAGACTGGGCCGTGAGAGTCGTCGAGATCGTCACGACCGTCGTGGGAACGCCGTGGCGGGAGCTGACTTTCGTCGAGCTCGTCACCGACGACGGCCGACGTGGGGTCGGCGAGGTCCGGATGCTCAACAAGACGGATACGTTGCTCGCCTGCATCTCGGAGCTCGGTCAGCGCTACGTCATCGGCACCGACCCGTTCGAGCGCGAGACCCTGGCGGCGAGCATCCAGCGGGTGGACTACAGCCGACCCGGCGAGGTCACGCAGTCCGTGCTCGCCCTATTCGACATGGCGTGCTGGGATCTGATGGGGCAGGCGTTGGGCGTTCCTGTGTGGCGGCTTCTCGGTGGGCAATGCCGCAATCGTGTCCCGGCATACGCCAACGGCTGGTACCAGGGCAACCGCGACGGCGCCGCGTTGGCCGACGCTGCACGTTCGGTCGTCTCGGCCGGGTATCGCGGCCTCAAGCTCGACCCGTTCGGAAGCGCGTCCGGGTCGCTCCCGCGCTCCGAGCGACGGCGTTCGGTCGATCTGGTCGCTGCCGTCCGCGACGCGGTCGGTCCCGACATCGAGATCATGGTCGAGATGCACGGGCGGTTCTCCGCCGACGTCGCCGCCGAACTCGCCGCCGACCTCGAGCCGCTCCAGCCCGCCTGGGTAGAGGAGCCGGTCGCACTCGACATCCCTACAGGTCTCGCGCGCGTTCGCGGCGCGACGCGGGTCCCGATCGCGACAGGCGAACGGATCCACCTTCTCTCCGACTACCGCACCATCATCGAGCAAGGACTCGTCGACATCGTCCAGGCCGATCTCACCCACTTCGGAGGCATCACAGGTCTCCGGCGACTCGCCGGATGGGCGGAGGCCTACGGACTGGCGCTCGCTCCACACAACGTCGGCGGCCCGGTCGCGACCGCGGCGAACGTCCATTTCGCCATCGCCACTCCCAACTACCGCATCCTCGAGCACTTCAACGCGTTCGCCGATCCGTGGGTGAACGATCTCGTCGATCCGACCCCCGAGATCGAACTGATCGATGGCTGCTTCCGGCTGCCGACTGCACCTGGCCTCGGCGTCAGGCTCGACCGCGAGGCATGCGCGGAGCACCCCCGTACGCATGCGCGGCTTGCACTCTTCGCGGACGGGTGGGAGGACCGTCGGAGCCAACCGCTCGTAGCCGCGGATGCGCACACCGCTACCGAGGCGTGACACGCCTCCATCGGGCCTCAGGCGATCGACCCGCATGAGAGCTAGACCTTCTCGCTTCAGGTCTCGCCGAGCCACAGGACGTCTGGCACACGAGCCCGCCGAGGGGAGATCTCGGTGTGCCTCACCCCGGACACTCCGAAGCCGGCATCGAGCCTCTTGACCCTCTCAGAGGTCGCCCCGATGAGTGACTCGCTGCACCACGTCGCCTCTCAGCTGCGCTTCTCGGCCGATGGACGATCCCTGTGCGTGGACTGGGACGCCGCCATGCAGACCGGTCCTGACAACGGACGTCGCTTTCTTCAGACCGACTTCATCACCCGGTCTGCCCGCGATGTCTTCCTCACCGACGACATGCTCCGCGACCTCCTCGCTCTTGCGCCGCGCGTTGCCAGCGACGAATGCCTGCTCGCCTTCTTCTGGTACTGCCGCCATCGCGTCCTGACGGACGCCACGCTCATCGACTCCTGGGAAGCGCCGTGGCCTGCGCTGGACGACTACCTCGGCGCGGAAGCGGGTTTGCTGAACGTGCTCGTCATGCTCTCCGCCGTCCCCGAGATGCTGGACGTCTACCGCCGCCTCGGTGTTCCCGCCGACCTCTACCGCGACACCATCAGCGATCTGCGGCGCTGGATTGAGACCGACTACTACCAGCATCGCTACCAGCGTTTCGGCATCACCCCCTGGATCGCGCGCTGGCTCTGTCATCACTGGCGCGGCGTCATCCTTCAGCTGGGACGCCTGCAGTTCAGTCTTGGCGCGTTCACAGGGCGTCTGAGTGCCTTTCGTCATCGCCAGACGCGGCGGGTCATCGCGCTCTCCGAGGCGGGCATTCGATACACGTCCGAAGGCAGCATGTGGCGTGAGTGCTGCGGGCACGATGCAGGCGCCTGGACGTCGACGTTCGAGCGCACGACCGGCTCCGTCACGGGCAATCCCATCACGCCCGACGGAAGGGCGCACCGGGCGCTCTGCAGCTTGCAGCTCGCTGACTGGGAACCGGTGCTCTCACGCGACGAAGACGTGCTGGTCTTCCATGTCCCCGTGGGCGCGCCACTGACGTTCGACATGTGCGGCGACTCGTTCCACCGCGCCCTTGAGGCCTTCCCACGCTACTACCCGGACTTCCACTTCCGCGCCTTCTTCACGAGCACCTGGATGATGGACCCACGCCTGCAGCAGCTCGTCGCCCCGGAATCCAACATCGTCCGCCTGCAGCGCGAGATGTATGTCTACCCCGGCCTGCAGGGCGACAACAGCCAGTACTACGAGCGCATCTTCGGCTGGGGCACCACCGACATCAATCAGGTGGAGTGGAAGACGTCACTCCAGCGGGCGGTCGGCATCTACCTCAGCAACGGCGGACACTTCCACGGCGGCTACTGCTTTCTGCTGAAGGACGACTTCGATTGGGGCACGCAGACATATCTGAGCATGGCATCAGCGGAGCTACCGTGAAGATCGCCCCACATGGCGCCTGGGTCGTGCAAGGTGCCTCGGTCACTCCCTGGAGCGCAGAGTGATCAGCTCGAAGTTCCAGTGGAAGGACGGCAGGCGCATCGCACTCACGTCGTCCTGGGACGACGGCACCGAGCATGATCGGCGTCTGGTCGCGATCCTGAACCGCTACGGGCTGAAAGCATCGTTCAACCTGTGCAGTGGCAAGTTCGGGTTGAACGCCGAGCAGAGCGGCTGGAAGGAGTTCATCGCGGCTGACGAGGTGGCAGCCCTGTACCAGGGTCACGAAGTCTGCTCGCACACCGTCAATCATCCGCGCATGTGGAGCGTGCCCGTCGACCAATTGCGCTGGGAGATCCTGGAGGACCGCGCCCGACTCGAAGCGCTGGTTGGCTACCCCGTGCGCGGCTTTGCCATCCCGTACAACTGGCCGACAGGTATGGGCTGGACGAGGGAGTTCGTGCGTAGCTGCGGGTTCAAGTACATGCGCAACTCCGAGTCAGTGCCGCAGTTCGAACACCCATCCGACTTCATGGACTGGCATCCGACCGCCCATTGCAGTGCAGACCTCCACACCCTGTGGGCAGACATGCTCCAACGGGACCATGACCAGCCTGGTCAACTGTTCTACGTTCATGGGCACAGCTACGAGTTCGAAGACGAGTGGGGATGGGACGTGATCGAGGCATTCGCCAGACTCGCCAGTGAGACAGCGGGCGTGTATCACGCCACCAAGGGCGAGATCTACGACTACGTCACTGCCTGGCGCAATATGGATTGGTCACTGGATGGCGCGCTGGTGCGCAACAACAGCGCCCTGCCACTCTGGGTTCTTCACGACGGACGTACTGTCAAAGTCGAGAGCGGGCAATTGCTTCGGTTGGGCAACTCGTGAAGAACAAGCGAACGTGACACGTCTGCTGTCGGCAGGCGTCGTTGTTCTCCCGGAGACCGCGCTGCTGACACCGCGCCAAGCCTTTCGGGCTCAGTGGGTGATCGGTACTCTCGTGGCGCTCGGAGCCTCTTGCCGACGAGGTGTGCATGAATCGCTTGCGGACACGCGGGATCGTCTTCGATAACGACGGGCTCCTCCTTGACACCGAGCCGTGTTGGACGCGGGCGCAGAGTGAGGTCTTCCGACGGCGGGGGAGCGTGTTCGACCTTCGGGCCAAGCAAGCGCTCGTCGGGACGGCGCCAGAGACGGCGGCTGCTGTGCTCGAGCGACTGCTTGCCGCGCCGGGTCACGGTGCGGAGCTGAGCGCGGAGCTCTACGCCCTGGCTCTCGATGAGATCGCCGCCGCCGCCACCCCCAGGCTCGGAGCGGTCGAGTTGATCGCGGAGCTTCAGGGCCGGTTGCCGCTGGCGGTTGCGTCGAATGCGCCGCGGCATCATCTCCTTGCGGGTCTCCGTCGGGTCGGGCTCGAAGATGCCTTTGATGCGATCCTCGGCGTCGACGACGTCGCCGAGCCCAAGCCTGCACCTGACCTGTATCTGTCCGCCTGTGCGGCGCTTCGGATACCCAGTCGCGATGCGATTGCGTTCGAGGACTCACCGCCGGGAGTCGCCGCCGCGCGCGCGGCAGGACTCTTCGTGATCGGGATCCCCTCGGTCCCCGGCATCACTCTCGACGCCGATCTCGTCGGAACGTCTCTCGAGGATCCGGTGGTTCGAGCGACTATCGGACTCCTGCCTGCTTCGAGTACGCACCCGCACGAGCGGATGGACTTGCTCTGATGGGCCGGGTTGGATTCGAACCAACGACCTTGGGATTAAAAGTCCCCTGCTCTACCAGCTGAGCTACCGGCCCGGGCCGAGCCAGTGTAGGGCCTGCGGCGCCGAGTCCTTGGCGTTCTCGAGCGCGGTCGAGCACCGTTCTCGACCACACGAGCGATGGCACGAGGGAGGGGACGCCCGGCGCTCTACGTCCTCCCGGGCGCGGCGTAGAGCCGGGAGGAAGCGACGCGGCGGTAGACGCCGGCCTCGCGCTCGAGGAGGCCCTCGTCGACGAGGAACCGGCGAAGAGAGGCCGGATCGTCGTAGAGGGTGAGCAGGCGCCCGTTGACCTCGCGCTCTTGGTACTCGCGGCCCGGCTCGAACCGGGAGGCCACGTACTCGAGGACGAGCCTCCGCTTCCCCGCGCGCGCCGGGAGCTCCGTGATGCGGCCGTCCTCGCCGGCGAAATTGCGGAGCACGGCCGCCTGCTCCGGAGTCGCGTCCTCGAAGGTGGGTCGTCGACGCGGAGCGGAGGCGGCGCGGGCCGCCTCGGAGAAGGCGCGGAGGCTCACGTCCAAGCCTTGTGAGCCCTCGACGACGATCCCTGCCCCGACGAGCTGCGCGAGCGCGCGGGCCGCCTCGTCAGCGGAGAGACCCGCCAGCTCCGCGACGGCAGTGACCGAGGTCGCCCCGAGAGCGACGGCTGCGAGCACGCGCAGCCTCCGTTCGTCGGCGAGGCGGCCGAGGACGAGGGCGGGCATGGGCGGTTCGGCAGTCATCGCCAGGCACCGTAGCGCGCAGTAGCTCTACACGGGTTAGGGGACCCGGGTGGGTACGGCGCACACACCGAGCGCCCTGGCGCCGAGGCCCGCATGTTGACGGAAGGTCTCGGGTTTCTGACAGAGGGCCGGCGACGGCCGGCCCTCTGCAGTCGGTCAAAGCTCACGCCGCGCAGATGGAAGGGTGGGTTCCAGCCAGAGGCCGGAACCCACCCGTCAATCGCTAATGCTCGGCGGCTGCGAGCGCGTCGACCAGCCCGTGGCCGAAGAACGAGGTGTGCCCGTCGTCGCCGTAGCACTTGTAGCGCTCGTCGGCGGGGCTGAGCGGCTCCCAGTTCGGCGGACAGTCGAGATGCTGAGCAGTCCGCTCCACCGCGGCCTTCACCGCACCCGGGCCCCAGTTCGGGTGGTTCTCGACGACGAGCGCCGCCACACCCGCTGCGTGCGGCGAGGCCATCGACGTCCCGTTCAGGTACACGTACCCGGCGCCCGCGTCAGTGGCGGTGATGCCCGGGAAGAAGACGTTGAGCGGGTCGAAGCCAGCCCAGATCTCCGAGTTCATCGGGACGGCGCCCAGCACGGCGTCCTGGACGGTGCCCGTCGCACGGAAGTAGTCGCCGCCCGGAGCAGCGACGTCGACCCCGACCGACGAGTAGTCGGCGATCCACAGGTCGTAGTCCGGGTAGCCGATCGGCCCAGTGGCGGAGACCGTCAGCGTCTCCGGCAGCTCGGCCGGAGCGACCTGGCAGTTGTTCTTGACCTCACGCTCCTCCGCCGTGTCCGGTGGCCAGTCGGGGCTGATGTCGTCGATGACGGGATGGTGCAGGTCGGCCTGCTCGTTCCCGGCCGATGCGACGATCACGACCCCGCGCTGCTGTGCGTAACGTGCTGCTGATTCCATCTCCCGCAGGAGCGACCGTTGCTCGGCGTCGCTCTTGCAGTAGTAGAGGAACGGGTCGGCGAACAGGCTGAGGTTGACGACGTCGAGGCGCTGGTCGCCCGCGTAGCGCAGGGCGGCTGCCACCGAGTCGACGAAGCAGAACCCAGCTTGGGTGCAGGCCTTGAGGGCGACGATGGTCGCCTCGGGCGCCACGCCGGCTATCCCGATGCCGTTGACGGGTGCAGCGATCTCCGACGCGACGTGCGTGCCATGCCCGGCGAGATCCTGCACCGCCGCCTTGTTGGTGCAATCGCCGTTCGCGATCTCTTGCGGGGCAGCGGTCGGTGTGTTCGAGAAGATGAACGAGCACGACCGAGCCACGTCCAGATTCGGTGCGATGTCGGGGTGGGTGAGGTCGACGCCACTGTCGATCACTCCGACACTGACACCGTCGCCGGTGGCGTGTTCGTAACTGCCGCTATCCCCCGCGTTGATGATCGCCATGTCCCACTGACAGACGCCGAACGGCTCGGCGTTGGGTGTGCCGAACACGCCGCCGTACAGGCCCTGACACATCGCAGTGAGGACCGGCTGAGGTACGGCCGCGCTTCCTGCCGTCGGCATCACCATCAGTGCCAGCAGGAAGCCGATCGCCATGAACAGACGGATCCGTCGCATTTTCCCTCCTTTGCTCTCCCCTGACGTTTCCCGTGACACGCATATCAATACCAGGTCGCGCCTCTACACTCCGGCCGGGCGCCCCCATCGACTAGCGGCCCAGGTCACAGCCCTTTCAAGGCTGTAGCGCGGGTTCGAATCCCGCTGGGGGCATTCACAGATCCCCCTCCGGGACGACCCCGCGGCCGAAGGCCGCCACCTGCTCCGGGGTGAACGGCGGGCGGGCGAGCTCCTCGCGCAGGTGGAAGGCACGGAAGAGATGCACGATGTAGTGCATCCGCTGCTGGAGATCCGACCAGTCGCGCGCCCCGCAGTCGTCGGGTGCCGGCGGGGCCGGCTCGAATCGGGCCACCAGCTCGACGAGCTCCGCGTTGGCCGGCTCGCGCAGCACATCTGGGTAGGCGTCGGCCAGATGCGTCGCGAGCGACAGAACTCGCCCCGGCAACGACAGGACCATGAGCGACTCGGTGATCACCTCGCGTGCGAGCCTGCTCGCGGACTGCTGCTCTCGTGCCGCTTGGGCACCGACGACCGCTGCCGCCGGACGCCGGATGATCGCCCCCCAGCGAACGGACGACGGAAACAGCGCTTCGAGCGCGCGCCGCCCCAGATCCTCGTGAGTGGCGTACGCGGCGTCGAGCGCCTCGCGGATCTCCGGCTGCAGGCGCGTCTGCTCGTGGAGGCCGACCTCGAGGTTCGCGAGGACGGCAAGCTCCGAGCGCGCCTTCGGATCGCGCTCGAGCCGCACGCGCTCGTACCGCGCGAAGGCCTGGCGGAGGTAGCGCTGCCCGGTCGGAGGATCGCCCGGCCGCAGCCCGTCGAGGAACCGCTCGAAGCCGGCTGATCCGGCCGGCGCCTCCGGAGGGCACTCGTGGAGGTAGCGCGCGAACTCGAGGCCGATCTCCGCGAACACCTTCAGGTTCCCGCGCGCAACGCACTCGCTGGCGCGCTCGAACGCGTCGAACGGCGTGTGCAGCTCGGCCGTCATGCGCCCGACCCGCGTCTCGGGCTGGAAGAGCCCGCGGCGCAGCAGCCTGCGCCAGCTGGTCGCGAGAGGGTGCACCAGCCAGCGGCCCTCGCCGAGCTCCCGCCGGAAGTGCTCGAGGAGATCCTCGCCCCGGATCGTCCGCCCGGCCTGGCGTGAGGCCCATGTCGCGTACGTGCACCAGTTCGCGCCCTCGCCGTTCCGCGCAGCGAGAGCCGCGGCGAGTCGCGAGTAGCAGTTCGTGATCTCGAGGTTGCGGAGGACCGGGTTCGCGATCGCCGCGATCCGCCTCACGTGCTCCACACTCGGCGCCGGCGCCGCCGGGTCACGGTCGAGTCCCACGGCGACAGCCTCTCACGCACGGGAGACGGGTGGAGGCCGTCGCCGACGGCGTGCCCCTCGCTTGTGGGATCCTGTGGCCTTACCGCTGGAATGTCCGTCGCGTAAGCGACTCGGACCTTCCAGCGAATGGGCGGTTAGCTCAGCTGGTAGAGCGCCTGCTTTACACGCAGGTGGCCGCAGGTTCGAGTCCTGCACCGCCCACCTCGAGGGAAACCCCGCAAGCGCGGGGGGTTTCGTCGTTCCCGCTGGCGGAAGGATGGCGTGTGGTGGTCCGAGATGCTGCGCCGCGATGCAACGACGCTTGCCCCTCATCGCAGTGCTTACGTTCGCTTCCGCGGCGGCGACCGTAACTGCCGCCCGCGCGACGCCCTCGGGCAACCTGCAGCCACGCAACGGCGAATGGATCGCGTACTCGACGGTTCCGGGCGACAACCTGTCGCGTCCAGGAGCCGGAAGCGACGTATTCGTGGTTCAGGAACACCGCACACCGATAGTGATCGCGAGCCGAGAGGACGGCCGGACCGCTAAGGGCCGGAGCTGGAATGTCTGTCCAGCGTTCTCGCCCGACGGAACCATGCTGGCGTTCGGCACCAGGTCTCCGGCTGGGCTATCGATCAGCGTTGTCCGAATGACGCGCGCCGGGCGAAGCGCGCATCTGGAGGTTCGTGAGGGACGTCTTCCGCCCTGCCCCCAATGGTCCGCAGATAGCTCGCGCTTGGCCTACGTGCGTGGACGCAAGGTCATCGTCCGCAGACTCGACGGGTCGTCACCTCACCGCAGGGTGGGTGACCCTGTTATCCAGGACTTTCGCGGGAGACACGACGCCCAATCGCTCACTTCGCCGACGGGCGATCTCGTGGCGCGCCGGGCGGACTCGTTTTGCGGCGTGGTCGTCGAGCGGCCTGACGGCTCACACCGTCGCAACGTGGATGTGGGCTGCACCTATCCGTTCTACGCGGTGGCTGCCTGGTCGCCGGACGAGCGGAAGCTCCTCCTCATGCGAGACGTCAGCAGCCTCGACTTCTCGATGTATGCGGTGTCCATCTACCCCCCCTTCGAGGTCGTCCCGGTCGTGGAACGAGTGCACGTCAACAGCGCACACTCATGGCCGGGCCGCTTTGACGTCTCATGGCAGCCGCGTCCGTCGTGAGACCGGGCCTTTCGAAAAGACGCCCACACGGTTTCGTGGCGGCTCGTGTCGGCTTGCGGTCCGTCCTTTACACGCAGGTGGCCACAGGTTCGAGTCCTGCACCGCCCACCGCTCGAGACGCTCGCCCGCGTCGGTAAAGACCCGGTAAGGGTCGGGCCGCCGTCGGGAAGCCCTCTGCTACGTTCGCCGGGTGCTCGGCGCACCGCTGCGCGGGGGCTTCCCGGCCCGTTCACGACGAGGCGCTGTCTCGGTTCTGCTCCTGCTCGGGGTCGCCGGGGTCCTCGTCACGAGCGTCTGGGCGGGCTTCACCGCGCCGACGAAGCTCATCGAGGGGACGAAGAAGGCGGACACGCTGGTCGGGACGCCACGCGCTGATCGGATCCTGGGCTACGGAGGCGACGACTGGCTGCGCGGCCTCGGCGGAGACGACGTCCTCGTCGGCGGGGCCGGCAAGGACGTCCTCTCGGGCGGCCCCGGGAACGACCGGATCGAGGCGCGGGACGGCCAGCAGGATCGCGTCTTCTGCGGCCGGGGGAACGACACGGTGATCGCGGACGACGAGGACCGTGCGTTCAAGGACTGCGAGAACGTGCAGCGGCCGCAGATTCCGCCCGAGTCCCGGACCGACTGCGCGACGGGCAACTACAAGGACTGGTCCTGGGAGCAGTGCAAGCCCGGGACGAAGATCGTCGTCACGAATCAGGCGTGGGACTGCAGGAGACCGCTCTCGAGCTACGGCAAGCTGCCGATCAAGGTCGTCTCGATCTCCACGACCGCGTGGGACGCGATAGCCCCCGTGACCGTGAACTCGGGCTGCACGGGGTCACCGGGGACGGACGTGAACCTCATCGTGGACATCCGCGGCGACGGCCCGAACTCGCCGGTCGGCAATGGCGCCGACGGCTTCAAGACCCGCGTCAATCCGCAGAACCTGCGTATCACGGGCTCGATCCAGTGCGGGCGCCGCGCGCCGGACGCACACCAGGACTCGCTCCAGATCCAAGGCGGGACGAACATCACGTTCGTGAACGTGATCGGGGGAGGGGACTACGACGCCGGGCTCTCGACCTGTCAGGGCGCGGGCGGCGGGCCGTTCTACTCGCTCAACAGCATCGTCAACGTCGACGTGCTCGGCGGCAAGTGGATCGGGTGCAACCACGCGCTCGACGGAGGACAGCCCGGTACGGACAACGACATCGTCGACGCCAAGTTCCGCTCGGGCCGGACCGACGGCTCCGACCCCAACTGCACGGCGTTCTTCTCCTCGCTCCCGTGCGTGCGGACGGCTGCGCTTCGGCTCGAGAACGTCACGTGCGAGCGCTGGGTCGGAGGGCGCTGGGTTCCGTTCCCCCCACGCTAGCGAGGTCCTTCTTCCGGATCTTCCCGCTCGCGGTCTTCGGGAGCTCGTCGAGGAAGACGACCGACGAGGGCACCATGAAGCTCTCCAGCCGCTCGCGGCAGCCGGCGATCACGTCGCGCTCGGTGAGCTCGGCATCCTCCTCGAGCGCCACGTAGGCGCGGATCGCCTCCCCGAGGAGCTCGTCCGGCACGCCGATCACGGCCGCCTCCCGCACGCCCTTGATCGCGTACAGGGCGTCCTCGACCTCGGCCGGGCTCACCTTCTCCCCTCGCGACTTGATGATGTCGTCGCTCCGGCCGACGAAGTAGAGGAAGCCGTCCTCGTCGATCGTGAAGTGGTCGTGCGTGCAGAGCATCCGCTCGCCGGGGACCGGCCCGTCCACGAGCATGTCCGCGGTGAGCTCGGGCTGGCGCCAGTAGCCCGCCATCACGTGCGGCCCCCTCACGTAGAGGACGCCGGTCTCCCCCGGCGCGACCGGGCGGCGCGACTCGTCGAGCACGAGCGTCGCCGTGCCCGGAATGGCCTTGCCCACGGAGGTCGGCTTCTCGTGCAGGAGCTCGGGCTCGAGGTAGCTCACGCGCTTGCACTCGGTGAGCCCGTACATGCGGAAGACGAGCGCGTTGGGGAAGATCTCGTGCAGCGGCTCGTGGAAGCTCGGAGGAAGCGCGGCGGCGGTGTTCGTGACGCGCTCCACCGAGGGCAGCGCGAGGGGTGCGCGCTCGTGCATGGAGACGAGCGTCGCGAAGATCGTCGGCACTCCGGGAAAGACGCTGACCGCCTCTTCCTCGGCCCGCCTGAGCACCTGGGCGGGGTACGCGAAGGACCGCTCGAGCACGAGGGTCGCCCGCCGGCGGACGCTCATGAGCAGCTGGTAGAGGCCGTAGTCGAAGGCAAGGGGCAGGACATCGAGGATCCGGTGCTCGGGCCCCAGCCTCAGGTACTCGCTCACACTGCCGGCCGCGAACACCATGTTCGCGTGCGTCATCATCACGCCCTTCGGGTTGCCCGTGCTCCCGGACGTGTAGATGAGCGCCGCGAGGTCGACCGGGATGACGCCCAGGTCTCGCGGGGCGGGATCGGCGCCCTCGACGATCTCCTCGAACGAGAGCATCCCCTGCCCGTCGCTCCCGCCGGCCTTGACGACCGCTCGCACCGACGGCGCGTCCTTGCAGGCGGCCGCGGCGACCCGCGCGATGCTCCCCTCGGTGACGACGAACGCGGCCTCGCTGTCCGCGAGGATGTACGCGAGCTTGTCCCGCTTCGTCTGCGGGTTGACGACGACGAAGACCCCGCCCGCGAGGAGCGTTCCGAAGATCGCGACGACGGCCGGCTGGGAGTTGTCGGTGAACACCACGACGCGGTCGCCGCGCTCGAGGCCGAGCTCCTGCAGCGCGCGGGCAAACCGCCGCGAGCGATCGAGCAGCGCCTCGTACGAGAGCACCTGACCGTCGACGACGAGCGCCTCCTTGCCCGGGTCGGCGTCCGCGGCCGCGAGGAGCGTGTCGTGCAGGAGCCGCAGCTCGCTCATAGGCAAGTCTTCGGCCTATGAGCGGGGAGGGGTGTGGGGAACCGGGAGGTTCCCCACACATTCAGGAAGAAGGGGACTCGTGGGGGAAACATGGTTTCCCCCACGAACGCAAGCCGGAGGCGAGCGTTGGTCACGGCGCTCGCGTCTCCGCCGCGAGCGCTTCGGGCTCGCCCT
>Ga0233416_10000052_pt1 | contig 32067 bp, 31 predicted proteins | sample Sediment_Towuti__2_FD_188638 | JGI IMG/M metagenome (GOLD analysis project Ga0233416, IMG submission 188638) | Sediment microbial communities from Lake Towuti, South Sulawesi, Indonesia - Sediment_Towuti_2014_0_MG | ecosystem: Environmental > Aquatic > Freshwater > Lake > Sediment | place... | reverse complement strand
ACGCTCTCGGACGAGGAGTGCCTGCAGGTTCTCCAGCGCGAGCGCAAGAGACGGATCGAGGCTGCCGAGGCGTTCCGAAGAGCGGGCCGCGAAGAGCAGGCCGAGGCGGAGGAGTACGAGCTCGCGGTGCTCGAGGAGTTCATGCCCGAGCAGCTCTCGGAGGAGGAGATCGAGGACATCATCGACGACGTGATCTCCGAGGTCGGGGCGACGAGCATCCGGGACATGGGCCGGGTGATGGCGGGGGTCATGCACCAGGTCTCGGGGCGTGCGGACGGATCGCTCGTCTCGCAGCTCGTCAAGGAGAAGCTGGCCTGACGGTGCTCACCGGCACCCGCTGCCGTCCTGACGGGCGCTGTTCCTAGACTGGAACCGTCATGCAGCAGGTGCTCGACGTCTCGAACGCGGTCGCCGCCGAGCTTGCCGGCGTCGGGGACGGCGTCCTCGACGCGCTCCGCGAGCGGCTTCACTGCACGATCGCGCTGCGCGGGAATCGGGTGACGCTCGGGGGCGACGAGGAGCACGTCGCCGCGGCGCGCGCCGTCCTCGACGAGCTCGTCGAGCTGGTGGAGGGAGGGCATCAGATCGGACCCGACACGGTCGGGACCGTCCTCGCCGCCCTCGACCAGGCCGAGGACGTGCGCGAGATCTTCGACGACGTCGTCTGGCGTCACCGCGGCAAGAACATCACCCCGAAGACCGTCAACCAGAAGCGGTACGTCGATGCGATTCGGGGAAGCACCGTGACGTTCGGGATCGGCCCGGCGGGAACGGGCAAGACGTACCTCGCGATGGCGCTCGCGGTCTCGGCGCTGTCCGAGGGAGCCGTGGGGCGCGTCATCCTCACGCGGCCGGCGGTCGAGGCGGGCGAGCGGCTCGGCTTCCTTCCCGGCGACATCCTCGCGAAGGTCGATCCGTATCTGCGCCCGCTCTACGACGCTCTCTACGACATGCTCGATCCCGAGCGCCTCGCCGGGTACATGGAGCGCGCCACGATCGAGGTCGCGCCGCTCGCCTTCATGCGCGGCCGTACCCTCAACGACTCGTTCATCGTGCTCGACGAGGCCCAGAACACGACGCCGGAGCAGATGCAGATGTTCCTCACGCGGCTCGGTTTCGGCTCGAAGATGGTCGTGACCGGCGACGTGACGCAGGTCGACCTGCCGCGCGAGCAGGCGTCGGGCCTGATCCAGGTGCGCGAGATCCTCGCCGGGATCGACGGGATCGGTTTCGTCGAGTTCGGGAACGACGACGTCGTCCGGCACAAGCTCGTCCAGCGGATCGTCGAGGCGTACAAGCGCCACGCCGAGGAGACGGGCACCGCCCGTCGACGGTGATCAGCGTCGAGACGGTGAACCGGAGTGGCGCCCCGGTGGACGAGGCGGCCGCCGCGACACTCGCGCAGCGGGTGCTCGCGGCCGAGGGGGTCGCGGACGGAGAGCTCGGGATCGCGTTCGTGGGCCGGGACGAGATCCGCGGGCTGAAGCGCGAGCATCTCGGGATCGACGAGGTGACCGACGTCCTCTCGTTCCCGCTCGACGGAACGGAGAGCCTCCCGGAGGGCGTGCCGCGCGCGCTCGGGGACGTCGTCCTCTGTCCGCAGGTTGCGGGCTCGAAGTGGCGGGGTGCGCTCGTGCACGGGCTGCTGCACCTCCTGGGGTACGAGCACGGGGCGGAGATGGAGGCGCGAGAGCGGGAGCACGCGGAACCGTGACACGGCAACGCTCGCAGTCGCTGTACCAGAGCTTCAACTTCGCGGCCGAGGGGATCGTCCACGCGGTCCGCACGCAGCGCAACCTGTGGATCCACTTCGCGGTCGCCGTCGCCGTGCTCGTCGCGGCGATCGGGTTCGGCGCCTCGAAGCTCGAGCTCGCGGTCCTCCTGCTCGCGATCACCTTCGTGCTCGTGGCCGAGCTCGTGAACACCGCGGTCGAGGCGGCCGTCGACGTCGCGTCGACGTCCTTCGACCCAATGGCGAAGATCGCGAAGGACATCGCCGCGGGAGCAGTGCTCGTCGCGTCCCTGAACGCCGTCGCCGTCGGGTACCTCGTCTTCTCCGGAGAGGTCGCGGAGCGCAGCTCGCGGTTCCTCACCCGCCTGAGCGACGCTCCGGCCGAGCTCACGCTCGTGGCGCTCGCCGTGACGGTGATCGTCGTGATCGGGGTGAAGGCGTACACGGGCCGTGGCACGCCGCTCCGCGGCGGCCTCCCGTCAGGGCATGCCGCAGTCGCGTTTGCGGGCTGGATGGCGGTGACCCTGATCCTCGAGGACTCGCCTCACCGCTTCCTCATCTCCTCCGTGACGTTCATCATGGCGTTGCTCGTGGCCCAGACCCGCGTCGAGACCGGTGTGCACTCCGCCTCCGAGGTGGCGAGCGGCGCCCTGCTCGGTGCGCTCGTCACCCTCCTCCTCTTCCAGGCGTTCGCATGACGGACGCCGAGCTCCTCGCCGCGGCCGACAGCGCCTCCGCCCGCGCGTACGCGCCGTACTCGAAGTTCCACGTGGGCTGCGCGATCCTCACCCGGGACGGGCGCGTGATCGAGGGCGTCAACGTCGAGAACGCCGCCTACCCACTCGGCGTCTGCGCCGAGCGCACCGCGTTCGCCCGCGCGGTTGCCGAGGGCTACCGGCCCGGCGATTTCGTCGTGGCGGCGATCACCGCCTCGCCGTGCGGCGGCTGTCGCCAGTGGCTGCACGAGATGGGCGTGGAGCGCGTCGTCTTCCGGAACGACGACCGCGTCGTGACGATGACGACCGACGAGCTCCTGCCGGAGTCGTTCTCGGGCTCGAACCTCGCATGAGATCCGGGCTGGTGGCGGTGGCAGGCCGCCCGAACGTCGGCAAGTCGACGCTCGTCAACGCGCTCTGTGGCGCCAAGGTCGCGATCACCTCGAGGGTCCCGAACACGACGCGCCGGAGGCTCTTCGGTGTCGCCAACGGGCCGGGCTACCAGCTCGCGCTCGTCGACCTGCCGGGATTCCAGCGCCCGATCGACCCCCTGACCGAGGGGATGCAGCGCACGGTTGACGCATCGTTCGAGGACGTGGACGCCGTGCTCCTCGTCCTCGACGCACGGGCCCGGATCGGGGGCGGCGACCGCTTCGTGGCGAGGCGGGTCTTCTCGCTCGAGAAGCCGGTGGTAATCGCGCTCAACAAGGTCGATCGGCTGAGGGCGGCGCACATCGCCTCCCAGATGAAGGTCGCCGCCGGGCTCGGCGACTTCCATGCGCTCCATCCCGTCAGCGCGAAGACGAAGGAAGGGGTCGGCGAGCTCCGCGGCGACCTCGTCGCGCTCCTTCCCGAGGGCCCTGCGTACTTCGCCCCCGGGGAAGTCACCGACCTCTCGCTCGAGGAGCGCGTGGCGGAGGTGATTCGCGAGAAGGCGCTCCAGCTGACCCGGGAGGAGGTTCCGCACGCCGTCACGGTCGAGGTGGACGAGCTCGACGAGAAGCGCGTGGCCGCCGTCCTGTACGTCGAGACCGAGTCGCAGAAGGGAATCCTCGTGGGCAGGCGCGGCACGATGGTGCGCGAGATCGGCACGCGAGCGCGGCCTGAGGTGGAGGTGCTCGTCGGCCACCCGGTGTTCCTCGAGCTCGTGGTCAAGGTGCGGCGCCGCTGGCGGCGCGACCCCCGGATGCTGGAGCGGCTCGGACTCTAGGCGGCGCCACGTCCTCTGCCAGGCTCCCGGCCGCGCTCGGGGTACAGCCTACGTCTGATCGCCGTTCTCCGTAGTTCGCCGAAGGCGCCTATCGGGCGCCTCCCCGATGCCTCCGGCGGACGAGCGCTCGAAGCTTGGCGAAAGCGGACGAGGGAGGTGCGGATGGCTGCGCAGGCAACCGCCACGGCGCCGCGAGTCGAGGAGACGGCACCGACGGCGTCGGCCGGGATCGTCGAGGCGCGCGCGGTGAGCAAGACGTACGACACGGGAGCGGTACGAGTCGACGCGCTCCGCGCCATCGACCTCACGGTCGCAGCGGGCGAGATGGTGGCGATCATGGGCCCGAGCGGCAGCGGCAAGACGACGCTCCTGAACTGCCTGTCCGGGCTCGACTCGATCGACGACGGCGAGATCCTGATCGAGGGCACTCCGCTCTCCCAGATGTCGGACCGAGCACGAACCGACTACCGGGCCCGACGGATGGGCTTCGTCTTCCAGTTCTACAACCTGATGCCGGTTCTGACCGCGGCCGAGAACGTCGAGCTCCCGCTGCTCCTCGCGCGGGTCGATCAGGGCGAGGCGCGGCGACGTGCGCTCGACGCCCTCGCGCTCGTCGGTCTCGGGGAGCGTGCGGACCACGTTCCGGATGCGCTGTCGGGCGGCGAGCGCCAGCGGGTCACGATCGCCCGCTCGCTCGTGAACGACCCGGCGATCGTGTGGGCGGACGAGCCCACGGGCGATCTGGACACCGAGAACGCGACCGAGATCGTCGAGCTCATGCGCCGACTCAATCGCGAGCGCGGACTGACGTTCCTGATCGTCACCCACGACATCGCCGTCGGCCGAAAGACCGATCGCATCGTCCGGATGCTGGACGGTCAGATCCGGGGCGAGGAGCTTCTGGGGGTGAGATAGATGGTCGTACGAGCCACCGAGGCCGAGATCGACGTCGTCCGGACGAATCCCGCCGACGCGATCGAGGTGTTCAACCAGTCGGTGATCCCGGCGCTCCACGAGGAGGAGGGCTACCTCGGCTGCTACGTCCTCCTCTCGCAGGAGGGGAAGGTGCTCGTTCTCAGCTTCTGGGAGAGCGACGACCTGGCGCGGGCGACACGGCTCTCCGGCTTCTACCAGGAGCAGATCGAGAAGTTCTCCGACCTCGTCATCTACCGGCAGGCGCCGGGCCGCGAGGCGTACGACGTCGTCCTCGCCGAGACGCCCCGCGAAGCCGCCGTCTAGGAGGCGGCCGTGCGCGAGGTCTTCGGCGTCCCGACCGACACGCTCCTCGTCATCCTCGTCGTCGCGCTGTGCGTGGGTCTCTGCGTGCTCGCCGTCCTCGCGCTTCGCAACCGGATCCTCCTGAAGCTCGCGCTACGCAACGCCGGACGCCGCCGCGGGCGGACGGCGCTCATCGTCGTCGGCCTGATGCTGGGGACGGCGATCATCGCGGCCGCCCTCGTCACCGGCGACACCATGAACAACACCATCCGCGCGACCGCGGTCGACGCGCTCGGCGCGACGGACGAGACGGTGTCGCCGAAGGGCGCGGTGGACGACATCCCCGGGGCTCTCGGCGCCGCGACGGGAGCGCAGTGGCTGCCCGAGGAGACGGTCGGGCTCTTCGACTCCACGCTCGAGGGCTCGGGGCTCGTCGACGGAGTGACCGGCGCGATCGTCGACCAGGTTGCGATCCAGGCTCCGGGGACGCGCCAGAGCGAGCCGAGCGTCGTCCTCTTCGCCGCCGACCCCGCCAGGATGAAGGGCTTCTCGCCGATCGTCGGCTCCGGCGGTGAGCGGCTCTCCCTCGGAGACCTCGGGACGGACGAGATCTACCTCAACCGGAAGGCGGCGGAGAAGCTGCGCGTGGCGGCCGGCGACCAGGTCGTCGTCTACGCCGCGGGCGCGCAGCCGCGACCGAGCCGCGTGCGTGCCGTCGTGCGCTTCGACGGGTCGGGCACCGCGGACTCGGCGATGCTCGTGTCGCTCTCGCAGGCGCAGTCGCTGTTCGGACACCCCGGCGAGATTCGCGCGATCCTCGTCTCGAATGTGGGTGGAGACACCTCGGGCGCTGCGCTGACCGATGCCGTCAAGGCCAAGCTCGATCCGCTCGCGCAAGGGCTGGGGCTCGAAGTGACCCCGCTCAAGCAGGACGCGATCGACTTCGCGGACGAGACGGGCGCGACGTTCATCGCGTTCTTCACCACGTTCGGGATGTTCTCGATCGCCGCGGGGATCCTGTTGATCTTCCTCATCTTCGTGATGCTCGCCGCGGAGCGCCGCGGCGAGCTCGGGATCGCCCGCGCGATCGGGACGCGACGGCGCCACCTCGTCGAGATGTTCACGTTCGAGGGCGCCGCGTACGACCTCCTCGCAGCCGCCGTCGGTGCGCTCCTGGGTGCGGCATTCGCGTTCGGGATGGTGCTCGTCATGGCGCAGGCCTTCGGCGCGGTGGATGCCGACGAGGGGCTCCAGATCGAGTTCGCCGTGTCCTGGCGAAGCCTGGTCATCGCGTTCGCGATCGGGCTCCTCCTCACGCTGGTCGTCGTCGCGATCTCGGCCTGGCGGGTCAGCGTGATGACGATCGCCGCGGCGATCCGCGGGCTGCCAGAGCCGTCGCGGCCCCGCCGCCGCCGCAGCCTCGTGCTCGCCTTGATCGGACTGGCGCTCGGTCTCCTGTTGGTGTTCCTGGGCGTGTCGGGTGATCAGGCGACGCCGCTCGATCTCGGTGTCGCCCTCGCGCTCATGAGCCTCGTCCCGCTGCTCCGGCTCGCGGGCGTCCCCGAGCGCATCGCCTTCACGGCGTGCGGGCTTGCCGTCGTCGTCTTCCTCATGCTCCCCTGGCGCTGGCAGGAGGCCGTGTTCGGGCCGCTCGCCGGGAACTTCTCCACCTGGATCGTCGCCGGCCTGCTGATCGTCATCGGCACCGTCTGGGTGATCGTCTTCAACGCCGACCTCCTCCTCGGCGCCGCCATGGGCGTCCTCGGCCGGATCAAGAGCCTCGCTCCGGTCCTGCGCATGTCGATGGCGTACCCGCTCCGCGCGCGCTTCCGAACCGGAACGACGCTCGCGATGTTCACGCTCGTCGTCTTCACCCTCGTGACCGGCTCGGTGGCGAACGGCTCGTTCGTCAAGTCGATCAGCGTCGACGACTTCGGCGGCGGCTACGAGGTCCGTGCGGGAACCGTCGGCGCGGCCCCGATCGAGGACATGGCGACCGCCCTCGAGAGTGCGCCCGGGATTCGCGCCTCCGACATCCCGTACGTCGGCAGCCAGTCGGTCTTGGCGGTCGAGGCGAAGCAGCTCGGGACCGGCCGCGGCTACGAGACGTATCTCGTCCGCGGGCTCGACACCTCGTTCCTCGAGCACACGACGTTCGGGTTCGGGCAGATCGCGCGAGGCTACGGGTCGGCGCAGGAGGTGTGGGAGGCGATCCGCACGCACCCGGATCTCGCGGTCGTCGACTCGACCATCGTCCCACGTCGCGACAACTTCAACTTCGGAGCCGCCCCCGACTTCGCCCTGAGCGGATTCCTGTACGAGGAGGGGACGCTCGAGCCGATCCCGATCGAGGTGCTCGACAAGCAGACGGGAAGGACGCGGAAGCTCACGGTCATCGGGATCCTCAAGGACACCGCGCCGATCGAGATGCTCGGCATCTCGACCTCGCAGGAGACGCTCTCGGCGGCCTTCCCGGGACGCACGCACCCGACCATCCACTACTTCGGCCTCGCGCCCGGGGTCGACCCCGAGGACCTGGCCGCGAGGCTCGAGTCGGCGTTCCTCCAGAACGGGCTCGACGCGGAGTCGATCCAGCAGGTCGTCGACGACACGGTCGCCGCGAACATGACGTTCAACCGGCTGATCCAGGGCTTCATGGGCCTCGGCCTGCTCGTCGGCGTCGCCGCGCTCGGGGTGATCAGCGCGCGGGCCGTCGTCGAGCGGCGCCAGCAGATCGGGGTGATGCGTGCGATCGGGTTCCGGCGCGAGATGGTGCAGGCCGCCTTCCTCCTCGAGTCGTCGTTCGTGGCGCTGACGGCGATCCTCGTCGGTACGGCCCTCGGTCTCCTGCTCGCGTGGAACATCGTCGACGACCAGCGGCAGCAGCCGAGCTGGTCGGGGCTCAGCCTCCACGTGCCCTGGGCGAACCTCCTCGTGATCTTCCTCGCCGTCTACGTGGTCGCGCTCCTGGCGACGCTGCTCCCGGCCCTGCGCGCGTCGCGCATCCGTCCCGCCCAGGCGCTCCGCTACCAGTAGCTCAGGGCGTTGCGGAGGCGGCGCCGCGAGCCTCACCGGGATCGAACGTCGATCGCCACGGAGCCCCCGCCCCGTCCGCGGGCCGAGCTCGCGCGGCGGCGTACACTGCGAGTCATGGCGCAGGCCCCGGCAGTCATCGGTGGGTTCGAGCTTCCGGCAGGGCCGCGGCTCCCGCGGATCGGGTCGATCGACGCGGTCGCCCTCGAGGAGCGCGCGGCGACGCTCGCGAAGCGCTCGATCAAGCGCGAGTCCAAGCTCCAGGCGCTCGATCTCGCGATCCGGATGATGGACCTGACGACGCTCGAGGGTCAGGACACCCCGGGCAAGGTCGCGGCGCTCTGCTCGAAGGCGATGCGCCCCGACCCTGTCGATCCGTCGGTTCCACCCGTCGCAGCCGTCTGCGTCTATCCGAGCCTCGTCGAGACGGCCAGGCAGCGACTCGCTGGAAGCGGCGTCAGGGTCGCGTCGGTCGCGACCGCCTTCCCCTCGGGGCAGTCTCCGACCGAGCTCAAGGTCGCCGAGGCGCGAGCCGTGGTCGAGGCGGGAGCCGACGAGGTGGACATGGTCATCGACCGGGGCGCCTTCCTCTCGGGGCGCTACGCGAAGGTCTACGACGACATCGTCCGCGTGAAGGAGGCGTGCGGCGAGGCGCACCTCAAGGTCATCCTCGAGACGGGCGAGCTCGGCACGTACGACAACGTCAGGCGCGCGTCGCTGCTTGCGATCGCCGCCGGCGCCGACTTCATCAAGACGTCCACGGGCAAGGTGAGCCCGGCGGCGACGCTCCCGGTGACGCTGTGCATGATGGAGGTCGTCCGTGACGTCTACGCGGAGACCGGTCACGTGGTGGGGGTCAAGGCGGCGGGCGGCATCCGCGTCGCGAAGCAGGCCGTGCAGTACCTCGTCGTGCTGTACGAGACCCTCGGCCCCCAGTGGATGTCCCCCGATCACTTCCGGTTCGGCGCGTCCTCGCTCCTGAACGACGTCCTCATGCAGGTGCGCAAGGAGAAGACGGGGCGCTACCAGTCCGGCGACTACTTCACGATCGACTGAGTGGAGCCCATGCCTCTCGAGCACCCGTTCGCACATCGACCCGATCGAGCCCGAGCGTCCGAGGGCTCCTTCACCATCGGCTGATGGCACAGGTCGAGAGACGCGGCTCAGCGCTCCCGGCGACGTTCGAGTGGGAGTACGCTCCTGCGCCCGAGGCGCGCGACATCGTCCACCTCGAGGACCGGTACGGGCTCTTCGTCGGGGGTAAGACGGTCGAGCCGCTCTCGGGCGAGTGGTACACGACGATCGACCCGTCCACAGAGGAGCCGCTGGCCGAGGTGGCGAAGGGCGGCTCCGAGGACGTCGACCTCGCCGTTCGGGCCGCTCGCGACGCCTTCGAGAACGGCTGGTCGACGCTGCCGGGCTCCGAGCGGTCGAAGTACCTCTTCCGCATCGCCCGCATCCTGCAGGAGCGCTCGCGCGAGTTCGCCGTGCTCGAGTCGCTCGACAGCGGGAAGCCGATTCGCGAGTCGCGGGACGTCGACGTGCCCATTGCCGCCGCGCACTTCTTCTACTACGCCGGCTGGGCGGACAAGCTCGAGTACGCGTTCCCGAATCGGCCTGTCCGGCCGCTCGGCGTCGCGGGGCAGATCATCCCCTGGAACTTCCCGCTCCTCATGCTCGCGTGGAAGATCGCGCCGGCGCTTGCCTGCGGGAACACGGTCGTGCTCAAGCCGGCGAACCCGACGCCGCTGACCGCGCTCCTCTTCTGCGACGTCGTTCGCCAGGCCGAGCTCCCGGCGGGCGTCGTCAACGTCGTCACCGGGACGAGCAGCACCGGCGGGGCGATCGTCTCCCACCCCGGCGTGGACAAGATCGCCTTCACCGGCTCGACCGAGGTCGGGAAACTGATCCAGCGCGAGGTCGCCGGCAGCGGGAAGCGCCTGACGCTCGAGCTCGGCGGGAAGGCGGCGAACGTGATCTTCGACGACGCTGCGCTCGACCAGGCGGTCGAAGGGATCATCAACGGGATCTACTTCAACCAGGGCGAGGTGTGCTGCGCGGGCTCGCGCCTGCTCGTCCAGGAGTCCATCGCCGAGCTCCTGATCGGGAAGCTGAAGAAGAGAATGGCGACGCTGCGGGTCGGCGACCCGCTCGACAAGAACACCGACATCGGGGCGATCAACAACCGCGAGCAGCTCGAGAAGATCACCGAGCTCGTCGAGAGCGGACGGGAGGAGGGAGCCGAGATCTTCCAGCCTGAGTGCCGGCTTCCGGAGCGGGGCTTCTGGTTCCCGCCGACCGTCTTCACGAACGTCGCGCAGAGCTACCGGATCGCGCAGGAGGAGATCTTCGGTCCTGTTCTCTCCGTGCTCACCTTCCGCACGCCCGAAGAGGCGGTCGAGAAGGCGAACAACACGGCGTACGGCCTCTCCGCGGGGGTCTGGACGGAGAAGGGCTCGCGGATCCTGTGGATGGTGGAGCGCCTCCGAGCCGGGGTCGTGTGGGCGAACACCTTCAATCGCTTCGATCCTGCGTCTCCGTTCGGCGGCTACAAGGAGTCCGGCTTCGGACGAGAGGGAGGCCGGCACGGCCTCGAGCCGTACCTGAGGTTCGAGGACTGAGGAGGCTGGGATCGTGCCGTCCGCCCGGCTACCCCGCCAGCCGCGTCGCCGTCGGCACGCCGGGCGCGGCGACCCGAAGGCTCTTGCCGTCGCGCGAGTCATCTCCGCGCTGCGTCAGCCCCACTGGGTCATCGCCATCCCCGCCCTGCGCCATCCACGATCGCCATCCCCACCCTGGGTGGGGAGAGCCACCCTCCACCCGCCGACGATGCTAGCCACGAAGAGCTCACGAGACGCACACGCGCTGTTGCCGATTTCGCGCCGACTCGTTCCCCGCGTCGCCAGGCACGGTCTCCGCACGTGAGCAGGCTCTCGGTCAAGAAGACGTACAAGCTCTACGTCGGCGGGGCGTTCCCGCGCTCCGAATCGGGCCGCACCTACGAGGCCGAGGGCCACAACGTCGCGCGCGCCTCGCGCAAGGACGTGCGGGATGCGGTTCGCACAGCCCGCGCCGCGTTCCCGGTCTGGGCCGGGGCGACCGCGTACAACCGCGGCCAAGTCCTCTACCGGCTGGCGGAGATGATGGAGGCCCGTGCCACCGATCTCGAGCGCGCGTGCTCCGGCCGCGACGAGGTCGAGGACGCGATCGACGGGGTTGTCTGGTACGCGGGCTGGGCCGACAAGCTGGCGCAGGTGCTCGGAAGCTCGAACCCGGTCTCCGGGCCGTACTTCAACTTCACCGTTCCGGAGCCGACGGGCGTGGTCGCGGTGATCGCGCCCGCCGAGCCGCCGCTCGTCGGCCTCGTCTCCCGCGTCGTCCCCGCGCTCGTGGGCGGGAACGCGGTCGTCGCCCTCGCCTCCGAGGCGCACCCGGTCGCCGCTCTCGAGCTCGCGGAGGCGTTCGCCACATCCGACATCCCGGCCGGGACGGTCAACCTCCTCACCGGCTTTCGGGAGGAGCTCGCGCCCTGGCTCGCAGGGCACATGGACGTGAACGCGGTCGACATTACCGGCGCGGGGCGAGAGTCCACGGAGCTCGAACGTCTGGCCGCAGAGAACGTGAAACGTGTGATCAGGTCGTCCGCGGACGCTCGGAGCCCGTGGGAGATCGAGGCGTTCCTCGAGATGAAGACCGTCTGGCACCCGATCGGGCTCTAGCGGGGATGCGACGGCGTCGCGGGCTTTCTGGTGCCCGCGAGCTACCACGGGGCAGTCCCACGTGGCGAATCGAGTGTCTGCGGAGTAGGCTTCCCTGACGTCATGGAAGCGGGCAAGCGGAGCGAATCGGACGAGTCCGGCCGCTACACGATCGCCGAAGCGAGCGCGTTGACCGGACTCAGCAAACGCGCGCTAGCTCGCCGGATCGAGCGCGGGCAGCTTCCGGCAGTCAAGGTCGGTGGCCTCCGCTACATCGAGGCCCGAGCGTTGGCGGAGGCGGGCCTTCTCGATCTCGCAACCGGAGGACCGCCCGTCTGGGCTTCGCAGAAGCTGGCTCCGGACGCTGTCGCCCGCGAGATCGTTCAGACGCTTGTGCGGCAGGGCATCGAGCTCCACGAGCTCCAGCGCTCGTTCGAGGAGCTCGGTGCGGAGTCGCGCCGGGACGACACCGAGCTTCGGTACGAGATCGACCGGGCGCGCGCCGAGCGGGCGGAGCTCCGCGCGGCCCTCGAGGAGGCAGAGCAGCGCATCGCTGAGCTCCGCAGGCGCATCGACGGGGCGACCGAGTCCCGCTCGCCTTAAGCCCTGCGTGGCTACCCCACGTGGCAAAAAGGGGTATAGTCGGCTCCTCGTGGGAGGTGGCTCTGGCTCGCGTGATGTTTGACCAGGTGGCGAAGGTCTACCCCGACGGCACGCGTGCCGTGTCGGGGGTCGACCTCGACATTGCCGACGGAGAGCTGATGGTTCTGGTCGGGCCGTCCGGATGCGGTAAGACCACGGCCCTCCGGATGGTCGCCGGACTGGAGGAGATATCGGAGGGGATCGTCCGGATCGGGGATCGGATCGTGAACCACGTGCCCTCCCGGGATCGCGACATCGCGATGGTGTTCCAGAGCTACGCGCTCTACCCGCACCTCACGGTGTACGAGAACATCGCCTTCGGCCTGCGCATCCGGAAGATGCCGAAGGACGTCGTCGACCAGCGTGTTCGCGACGCGGCACGGCTCCTCGGGCTCGAGGACTTCCTCGAGCGGAAGCCGCGGGCGCTCTCCGGGGGGCAGCGACAGCGGGTCGCCATGGGCCGGGCGATCGTGCGGGAGCCGCAGGTCTTCCTCCTCGACGAGCCGCTCTCGAACCTGGACGCGAAGCTGCGTGTCCAGATGCGAGCGGAGATCGCGCAGCTCCAGAGCCGCCTCGGTGTGACGACGATCTACGTCACCCACGACCAGGTGGAGGCGATGACGCTGGGCGACCGGGTCGCGGTGATGCGGAAGGGCGAGCTCATGCAGGTCGCACCTCCGTAAGAGCTCTACGACCACCCCGCGAACCTGTTCGTCGGCGGATTCATCGGCAGCCCCGCGATGAACCTCGTCGAGGCAGAGCTCCGAGCGCGAAACGGCTCCCTGGCAGCGCGCATCGGGGGCCAGGAGCTCGAGCTCGACCCGGAGCTCCTCGCCCAGCGGCCGGGGCTCTCTGCGTACGCAGGGCGGACGGTCGTCCTCGGCGTCCGACCCGAGAACCTCGAGGACGCCGCGCTCGCACCGGACACTCCGTCGGCGCGGCGCCTTCGCGGCAGCGTGGTGCTCCGGGAGGCACTCGGGTCGGACGTGGTCGCCCACTTCGGGATCGACGCCCGGCCCGCTCTCACGGAGGACGTCCGCGAGCTGGCGCGGGACCTCGGCGACGAACGGCGGCTCGGTGACACGGAGCACGCAGTGCTCGTCGGGCGGTTCGGCGCGCGCTCGGCACTGCGCGAAGGTGAATCCGCCGACGTCGCGGTGGACACCCGCGAGCTCCACTTCTTCGAGCTCGAGACCGGACAGGGCATCTACGAGAAGGCGTAAACGAGAGGGAAGGAGCTCACGTGAGCACACGACGATTCACTCTGATGGCAGCACTCGCCGGCCTCGTCGCCGGGCTCGCGCTCGTCGCGGCCGGGTGTGGCGGCGGCGGCGACGAGGGCGCCGCGACGGGAAGCGAGGACGTCTCCGGCTCGATCGCGATCCAGGCGATGTGGTCCGGAACGGAGCAGGAGTCGTTCCAGGCCGTGATCGACGGCTTCACCGAGCTGTACCCGAACTGCGAGGTCAGCTATACGTCCGGCGGCGAGAACAACGCCCAGCTGCTCTCGACGGCCGTCGAGGGCGGCAACCCGCCGGACATTGCCGCGGTGCCTCAGCCGGGTCTGATGAAGGACTTCGTCGACAAGGGGGCGCTGCAGTCGCTCGAGGACCTTCGCGGGGACGTCGAGGACAACTTCGGTGACTCGGTGGCCGAGATCGGAAGTGTCGACGGCACGCTCTACGGGATCATGTTCAAGGGCGCGAACAAGTCGACGGTCTGGTACAACGTCGCGGCTCTCGACGACGCGGGTGTCTCGCCGCCCGAGACGTGGGACGACCTCATCGCCGCGGCGGGCACGATCAAGGACTCCGGCGTGCCCGCGTACTCGATCGGCGGCGCAGACGGGTGGACCCTGACCGACCTCTTCGAGAACATCTACCTCCGGACGGCGGGCGCGGAGAAGTACGACCAGCTCGCCACCCACGAGATCCCGTGGACCGATCAGTCCGTGAAGGACGCGCTCGCCAAGATGGCCGACGTCCTCGGGGATACGAGCAACATCGCGGGCGGGAAGGACGGCGCGCTCCAGACCGACTTCCCGACGTCCGTGAGCAACGTCTTCAGCGACTCGCCGAAGGCCGCCATGGTCATTGAGGGCGACTTCGTCCCGGGCGTGGTCGAGACGACGTTGCAGCCCGAGACGGGCTACAACGTGTTCACGTTCCCGTCCGTCGACGGCTCCGACCCTGCCGTGGTCGGAGGTGGTGACCTCTTCGTGGAGTTCAAGAAGAGTGAGTGCGGGGACGCCTTCATGGAGTACCTGACGACGGCCGACGCGGCCGAGATCTGGGCCGCCAGGGGCGGCTTCTCCTCGCCGAACAAGAACCTCGACACGAGCGTCTATCCAGACGAGATCACGCGGGCGACCGCCGGGGCTCTCGGCGAGGCGGACGTCTTCCGGTTCGACCTGTCCGACCTCCAGCCTTCCGAGTTCGGAGGAACGGTCGGCCAGGGCCTGTTCAAGCTGTTCCAGGACTTCCTCGCCAACCCGGACGACATCGACGGGGTCACCCAGAAGATGGAGGACGCGGCGGCGAAGGCCTACGGATAGGGGTCGATGGCCTCGACCGCTCCAGCGCTGGAGCCCCCGTCCCCGGGGGCTCCAGCGGCTGTGTCGCCGGGTCGGCCGTGGCGGTCCTGGCTCGTCGCCGCCGGATTCCTCGCGCCGGCGGCCGTCCTCATCGGTGTCTGGATCGTCTACCCGACGATCTGGACGATCGTCCGCTCCTTCTTCGACCGTCGGGGGGAGGAGTTCGTCGGGCTCGACAACTACAGGACACTCTTTACGGACGACACGCTCCTGACCGCGCTCAAGAACAACGCGCTCTGGGTGCTCGTCGTTCCCGCCCTCGTCTCCGCGATCGGTCTCGTCTTCGCGGTTCTGACCGAGCGCGTTCGGCTATCCGTCGCGTTCAAGGTCGCGGTGTTCATGCCGATGGCGATCTCCCTGTTCGCCGCCGGCGTGATCTGGCGCCTCATGTACGAGAAGGACCCGTCCCAGGGGACGATCAACGCCGCGCTCGCGGTCGTCAAGGACGCCGTCGACCCGCCGGGCGTCCTCCCGTCAGCGCGGCCGTCGACCGGCGGCCTGAAGGGAACGCCGGCGGGGGGCTCGTGCTCGCGGCTCCGCTCCGCGCCGGGAGCGTCGCCCTCCTCGGGCTGACGGGCATCCGCTCGACCGACGTGCCGGCGCGCGCGGAGGACGCGATCGTTCCCGCGCCTGTGGCCGGCGGGATCACCGGCGTCGTCTGGCGCGACTTCAGCCCCGGAGGCGGCACTCCCGGCGAGGTAGAGGCGGGCGAGCTCGGGCTGCCCGGGGTCACGGTCGAGCTCCGCGACGAGGCAGGCAGGGAGGCTGCGCAGACGGTGACGCGCAACGACGGCACGTTCGCCTTCGAGGACGTCGGCGCCGGGACGTTCCGGACGGCGATCGGGCCGGAGACGTTCGCCGAGCCGTACGGAGGGGTCTCCTGGCTCGGGGCGAGCCTGATCGTGCCGGCGGTCATGATCGCCTACATCTGGGTCTGGGCCGGCTTCGCGATGGTCGTGATCGCGGCTGGGCTGGCAGCGATCCCGCGCGACCTCCTCGAGGCTGCGCGAACCGACGGCGCGACGGAGTGGCAGGTCTTCCGGCGCGTGACAGTGCCGTTGCTCGCTCCTGTGCTCACCGTCGTCTTCGTGACGATGCTCATCAACGTGCTCAAGGTCTTCGACATCGTGATCGCAGTCGCGCCCGGCTCGGTGCAGGACGAGGCCAACGTCATCGCGCTCGCGATGTGGCGGACGTCCTTCGCCGGCGTCAACGACTTCGGCCTCGGGTCCGCGATCGCCGTGTTCCTGTTCCTGCTCGTCGTGCCCGTCCTCGCGCTCAACATCCGGCGTTTCCGGAGGGAGGTCTAGGGTGGCCGGGGACGCCGGCCGCATCGAAGCCCCACAGCCGGTCGTGCTCGAGGAGAGCGCCGTGCGGCGACTGGGCCGTGTGGCGGCGAAGACTCCCGTGTACGTCCTGCTCGTCGCGGTGGGGCTCATGTGGCTCGTCCCCACGATCGGCCTCTTCTTCACCTCGCTGCTCGAGCCCTCGGCGATCAACACGGCCGGGTGGTGGGAGATCCTGACCACGCCGAGCCTCGCGACGCTCGACAACTACCGCACGATCTTCGAGAACGACGCCATCCCGTCGGCGCTGCTCACGACGCTGTGGATCGCGATCGGGGGAACGGTGCTCCCGATCGTCGTCGCGGCTCTCGCGGGCTACGCCTTCGCCTGGCTCGAGTTCCCGGGGCGCGATTGGCTCTTCCTCCTGGTCGTCGGCCTCCTCGTCGTCCCCCTCCAGATGGCGCTGATCCCGATCTTCTCGCTCTACTCGGACATCGGGCTCTTCGACACGGTCATCGGCCTCATCCTGTTCCACACGGCGTTCGGGCTACCCTTCGCGATCTTCCTGCTTCGGAACTTCTTCATCGGGATTCCGCGGGACCTCCTCGAGGCGGCGCGTATCGACGGCGCCTCGGAGCTCCGGATCTTCGTGCGGGTGATCCTGCCGCTCGGTCTCCCCGCGATCGCATCGCTCGCGATCTTCCAGTTCCTGTGGGTGTGGAACGACCTGCTCGTCGCGCTCACCTTCGGGCGCGAGACGCAGCCGATCACGGTCGCGATCTTCTCGCAGCTGCGCCAGTTCAGCGCCAACCTCGAGGTCATCGCGCCCGCCGCCTTCATCTCGCTCGCGATCCCTCTCGTCGTGTTCTTCGCGTTCCAGCGCTACTTCGTCCAGGGCCTCCTCGCCGGGTCGGTGAAATGAGCTTTCGCCCCGGACTCGTCCTCGGCTTCACCGCTCTGCTCGCCGTCATGGTCGGCCACGAGGCGGAGCACGTCGTCCAGGTGCTGCAGAAGGACGCCATCGGCGCGTCCTGCCCGAACGACTGCCGGGGGCTGCTCGGCTTCGCCTTCGACCTCGAGTGGATCCACTTCGTCTACAACGCCTCGATCGAGGCCGGGCTCGTCGCGGTCGCGGTCGCCCTCCGCCTCTGGCGCGCTCCGCGGACGTTCGCGTGGGCCATGCTCTCGGCCGCCGTCATTGTCCAGGGCTACCACGTCGTCGAGCACACGCAGAAGCTCGTGCAGTGGTTCGAGAACGGCCGCGCCGCCCCGACGCCCGGGATCCTCGGGAGTCACGTGAGCCTCGTCGAGCTCCACTTCGCCCTCAACACGGTGGTCTTCGCGCTCGTCCTCGCCGCGTACCTGGCCTACGGCTTCCCGCGTGCGTTCGCGCGTCTGATCGCGACGCCCGGGCGGGCGGCGACCGCAGTTGCCTGCGCCGGGCTGGCCGTCGCCGCCGTTGTCGTCGGCTGGAGTCAGCGACCGCCGACGGTCAGGCTGGCCGCGGGCGTCCACCAAGGGCCGATCCTCGTCGACCGGCCGCAGCGGCTCGTCGGCGAGCGGGGCACCGTCGTCAGGGGCGGCATCGTGGTGCGCTCGGACGACGTCGTCATTCGAGACCTCGGCGTCGTCGCCGACGGGGAGAACGGCATCGACGTCGACGGCGTGGAGGACGTCCTGATCGAGCGCGTCACCGTCCGTGGAGCGCGCCTGGACGGGATCCACGTGCGCCGCTCGGCGGTGGTCATCCGCGACTGCGTCGTGGAGTCGTCTGCTCCCTACGCGCAGGGGATCGACATCTCGTTCGGCTTCGACATGGGCCCGAGCCTCGTTCAGGACTGCTCCGTGAGCGGTGGGCAGGAGGGCATCGTGACCCATATGACAAAGGCGACGATCAAGGGAAACCAGGTCTCGGCGAGCCGTCTGCGGGGCATCGCCGTCACGGAGATGTCGATGGGCTCGGTGCACGCGAACGAGGTCTCCGACGCGATCGGGGTCGGGATCTACTGCGGCGACTTCTCGCGCTGCACGATCTCCCGGAACTCTGTCCTCAACGTCCGGCCCGACGTCGACTCGGGAGACGCATTGCGACAGGGCATCGGCATCCTCGCCCATTTCGGCGCGCAGGCGGTGCTCTCGCGCAACGGTGTCAGCGGAGGATCGATCGCTTCGCTCGCCCGCGTCGACGCGACGATCGACTATCGGTAGACGATCCTAGGGCGCTCTGGTCGCGTAGACGGCCTGGCGCAGCTCCGCGCCCAGCGGCTCCGACGCGAGGACCCAGACGACGAGTGGCAGCCCTCCCGCGTAGTGCACCGAGATGTAGTCGCCGAGCATCCGTCCGGACGTCGTGTTCGGCATCCACTCGAAGCGCATCGTCTGGGCCGACAGGCGGCGCGGGGCCCCGAACTGCGACGGCGCGCCCGGAGTCTCGCCGAGCTCGACGTCGACGCCCGTGGAGGCGACGCGGTGGAACGCGATCGCCACACGCCCCGAGGAGCGGTCGATCCCGATCGCGGGCAGCATCGCATTGCGACCGCGCGTCACGGGCAGTGGCGGCGCCCACGAGACCCCGTCGTCTGACGTCGAGACGAAGACGGCGTTCGTCGAGGCGCCCGGAGCGGCGCAGTCGTGCCACGCCGCCCAGACGCGCCCGTTGCGGTCGACGTCAGCGGACGGGAGCGGGAACGCGCGAAACCCGCGAACCGCGCACGTCGCGCTGACGTCGGCGATGCGCACGGGCGCGGCGAACGTGCTCCCGCCGTCGACCGAGCGGGAGGCTGCGATGGCGAATTGGCGGGACTGCAGGAGGTAGACGACCACGAGCTCGCCCGTTGGCCGCACCACCGGGAGCACGCCGACGCCGCCGCGCACGCCGAGGTCGGTCGGCGGAGACCAGGTGACGCCGCCGTCGTCCGAGGTCGTGACGGCGAGCATGTCCCCGTCGGCGGAATGGGTGTAGACGAGGTAGCAGCGGCCGTAGAACGGGGACGAGAGCGAGTTGTCGCAGGACACCCAGTTCTTGTCGTAGGCGATGCCCTCCGCCACCGACTCCGCCCCTGCGGTGATCGGGAGGTTCCAGCTGGCTCCGTCCGGGGAGCGGTGGATCGTGAGCCGCGTGGTGCCCGGCTCGAGGGCGAGTGACGAGATGAGCCACACGGCGTGCGCCGCGTCGTAGGCGACGACCGGGTCGCTCGCCCTGGCGTGCGGCCCGGGTGGGGTGCTCGCGACCGTGAGCCCGGGGAGGAAGCCGCTCGCCCAGGTTCGGCCGTTGTCCCTCGACACCGCGTAGCCGATGTTCGTCGCGCCTCCCTCGGCCCAGCGGCCGACCTGGAACGCGGCGACGGTCGTCCGCCCCACGGTCAGGCTGTCCGGCTCCACCTCCGTCTCCTGCTGGGACGGTGGGCTCGAGTAGGGGTCGCGCGAGAGCCGCCTCCCTACGAGCTCGCAGTTGGCTGCGACGGTGTCGAGCAGGTCGGCGTTGACGACGTCGTCGCCCCTGCCGCAGCCGACGGCATCACGCGCTCCGTCGTACTCGACCGAGATGCGGTCGCTGCCCGATCCCGCGTCGACGACGTCGCGGCCGGGGCCGCCGTTCAGGTAGTCGGCACCGCCCCCACCGAGCAGGCGGTCGTTTCCGGCGAGGCCTCGGATCGTGTCGGGGCGAGGCGTCCCGACGAGCACATCGTTCCGGGGCGTCCCCGTGATCGTACGCGCGCCGGCGACGCCGGCCGCCAACGCGAGTCCCGCGAGCACGAGGAGTGCGATCCGCATGCCTCTGGTTTGACGATCGATCGCGAGCCGAGTTGGCATCGTGGCGACTACGATCCCGCTACGTGGGCAGGTTCAGCCAGGCGGTCGCCGAGGGCGACGGGATCTCGATCCTCGTCGAGGTGACAGATGCGCAGGCGGCGCTTGCCGCCGAGCGCGAGGGCGCGGACGGGCTTGCAGCTCGTGTGGGCGCGAGTGCCGTCCGGGCATCGTCGCAGCTCCCGCTTCTCCACCTCGGGAGCATCGCCGGAGCACGCGAGGCCAGCGCCGATGCGGTCGTCGTCGACCCTGAGCGCGGGCAGTGGGACGAGGCACAGGCGCTCGGGCTCGAATGCGTCGTCCGTGTCGATGCGGCGGATCAGCTCGAGGAGGCGCTCGAGAGCCTGGATCCGGAGATGTTCCTGCTCGCGATCGACCCGGACTCGGACGACGATCCGCTCGAGATCCTGCTCGAGCTGCTCCACGACGTCCCGGCCGGGAAGCTCGCGATCGCCGAGCTGCACGACGCCTCTCCGGAGGAGGTCGCCGAGCTCGAGCGGTCGGGAGTCGATGCGGTGCTCGTGGCGCCGGGCGACCTCGAGACGCTCGTGCCTGCAGCGCCGCCCGAGGTCTAAGGCAGGGCTGTTCCTCAGAGGACGGCCTGGAGGAACCGGATCGTCTCCGGCCGCTGCGGATTCGCGAGGATGTCGGACGGCGGTCCCTGCTCGATGATCTGGCCCTCGTGGACGAACGCCATGCGGGACGCGACCTCGCGCGCGAACCCCATCTCGTGGGTGACGACGAGCATCGTCATGTGCAGGTCGGTCGCAAGGCGCTTCATCACGCCGAGGACCTCCCCGATGAGCTCCGGGTCGAGCGCCGAGGTGGGCTCGTCGAAGAGCATGACCTCGGGATTCATCGCCAGCGCGCGAGCGATCGCGACGCGCTGCTGCTGCCCTCCGGAGAGCTGGATCGGGTACTGCCCCGTCTTGTCGCCGAGGCCGACGAGCTCGAGCAGCTCGCGCCCGCGCACCGCGGCGTCCTTCTTCGGCGTACGGAGGACCGTCTGCGGCCCCTCCATGACGTTCTGAAGTGCGGTCATGTGCGGGAAGAGGTTGAACTCCTGGAACACCATCCCGGTTCGGATCCGGAGCTGGCGGATCTGCTCGCGCTTCGCCCGCGTGCGGTGACCGCCCCCCTCGACGCGGATCCCCGCGACCTCGATCGTCCCCGCGGTCGGCTCCTCGAGGAAGTTGACGCAGCGGAGCAGCGTGCTCTTCCCCGAGCCCGATCTCCCGAACACGACCACGACCTCGCCCGGATCGACATCCAGGTCGATCCCCTTCAGCACCTCCTGCCCGTGGAAGCTCTTCCGGAGGTCTTGGACGCGGATGTCTGGACCGCCGTTCGAGCCGGCGCTCATGCCCTCGCCTCCGCCTGTCGCTGCTGGCCCGCGACGGCGACCCCGGCCGTCCCTCGGACGTACCCCTTGCTCAGGCGCCGCTCGAGCCGAAGCTGGAAGTACTGGAAGACGGTCGTCAGCCCCCAGTAGATGAGTGCCGCGACGATCAAGGCCTCGAGGTTGCGGAAGTCCGCCTTCCCCACGAGCTGGGCCCGCCGGAAGATCTCCATCTGGTCGAGGCTCACCCCGAGGAAGCTGACGAGGGCGGTGTCCTTGAGCATCGCGATGAACTCGTTGCCGGTCGGCGGGATGATTACGCGAATCGCCTGCGGCACGACGACCCTGCGCATCTTCTGCCGGTACGTCATCCCGAGCGCCTCGGCCGCCTCGGACTGCCCGTGCCCGACGGACTGGATCCCCGCCCGGAAGATCTCGGTCATGTACGCGCCGTAGTTCAGGCCGAGCGCGACGACGCCCGCCGTGATGACGTCGAGCGTGAGCCAGTCGGTCCAGGGGTCGCCGAGCGCGAGCCCGATCTGCGGGAGCGCGAGGTAGACGAGGAAGAGCTGGACGATGAGCGGCGTGCCGCGGAAGAACGACGTGTAGAAGCCCGTGACGCCGACGGCGATCGCGTTGTGGCTCAGGCGCCCGAGCGCGCCGAGAAGCGCGAGCACGGACGCGAGGGCGATCGACACGACCGCGATGATGAGCGTCCAGGTGATCCCCTTCGCGATGAACCCTGCATGGTCTCGCATCCACTCCACGTCGAAGTCCGCGATCGCGAACAGGCCGACGAGCGACGCGAGGATGGCGCCCCAGACGAGGGCCAGCTTGAGCGTGAACGGGATGCGCGCGACGAAGAGCTCGAGGTCCTCGCGGCGGCTGCGCTGACTGCCGACCGCGGGCGGGGGCGGCGACGTGCTCTCGCTGCCCCGGCTGGTGCCCGTGGTCACGCGTCCGTCTCCGCTACCTCACGAGGAGCTCTCGGCCTTCGTGAGGTCGGTGCCGTACCACTTCATCGAGAGCTCGGTCAGCGTTCCGTCGTCGTGCATCTCCTGGATGAGCTCGCTGAGTTTGTCGACGAGGCTCTGGGGGTCGAGCTGCGAGCCCTTGTCCACAGCGACAGCCAGCGGCTCGTTGTAGAGCGGCTCGCCGACGATCTTGATCGGCTTCCCGGCCTTGATGGCTGCTTCGAGCGTCGGCACGGCCGAGATGACAGCGTCGAGGCGACGGCCGTCACCGAGTGACAGATCCTGGATCGCGGTCGAGTCGGTGTCGTACGACTTGATGTCCGGATCCGAGATCGCCGACGGGATCGGCTCGTCGAACACGAGGTCGCCCTTCAGATAGGTCTCGTAGGTGCAGCCTCCGCAGACGCCGATCTTCTTGCCGTCCAGGTCGCTGGCGTCCGTGATCGTCGTGTTGTCCGCATGGACCGCGAATCCAGCAGGCGTGTAGTAGTAGGGCGTCGTGAAGTACATGACTTCCGAGCGCTCCGGGGTGATCGTCATCGACCCGACGGAGATGTCCCAGCGGCCGTTCCAGTTCCCTGCCACGAGTGTGTCCCACGGCACGTCCTTCCAGGCGACGTCCACACCCAGCCGCTTCGCGATCTCCGTTCCGACGTCGATGTCGAAGCCCTCGTACTCGCCTGTGTCCTCGTTCAGCTCCGACTGGGGCGGGTAGGCGGGATCGGTCGAGATCGTGATCGTGCCCTTGTCCTCGATCGACGCGAGGAGGTCGTTCGAGCTCCCGTTGCCTCCGCCACAGGCAGACATGCTCAGGACCAGCGCCAGCGCCAGCAGCACGGAGGCGAGAACCGCAATCCCTGTCTTCACCACGGGGTTCTCCTCCCATGAGTGCGCGACCCGCCGGGGTGGCGTGACGCGCAGCCATCCAGCTTTGTCGGCAAGCCTAGCGCTCTCCCGAACCTCTCGTCGTGGGCGTCACGCGACCGTGCGGCCCGCCTCGATCCACTCCAGGGGGACGGTCTTACGTGTCCCCACGGCCTCCTCGAGCGGGACGTCGACGACGTCGTCGCCCCGGACCGCCGCCATCCGATCCCATGCCCCACCCGTCGCGAGCTCCGCGGCCTTGAGGCCGAGCCGGGTGGCGAGCAGGCGGTCGCGCGCGGTCGGCGTCCCCCCGCGCTGCACGTGCCCGAGCACGGTGACGCGAGACTCGAAGCCCGTGAGCCGCGAGATCTCCTCCGCGACGACGCGGCCGACGCCGCCGAGCCGCGCGTATCCGTAGCGGTCGAGCTCCTGCACCACGGGATCGTCCTGCTCCCCGGTACGGCGGGTCAGCCGGTACCCCTCGGCGACGACGACGATCGAGAAGTCACGGCCGGAGCGGTGGCGCTCCCGGATGTGGTCAGCCGCGTCCTCGATCGGGGTCGGCGACTCCGGCAGCAGGATCACGTCGGCGCCGCCGGCGACGCCGCTCGCGGCGGCGATCCACCCTGTGGCGCGGCCCATCACCTCGACCACCATCACGCGGTTGTGCGACTCCGCGGTGGAATGCAGCCGGTCGATCGCCTCCGAGCAGACGTGCACGGCCGTGTCGAATCCGATCGTGACGTCCGTCCCTGCCAGGTCGTTGTCGATCGTCTTCGGGGCACCGACGACCGGATACGCGTGCTCGGTGGCGAGCCGATGCGCGATGCCGAGCGTACCCTCGCCTCCGATCGCGATCACGCCCGCGAGGCCGAGCGAGCGGGTGCGGGCGAGGAGCTCGTCGACCGTTTCCTCGCGGAACGGGTCGTACCCCGACGTGCCCAGGATCGTGCCACCGCGCGGAAGGATCCCCGACACGGCGCGACGCGTGAGCGGCAGGAGCTCGCCGTCCGCAAGGCCTCGCCAGCCATCGCGGATCCCGACGACGTCGTTCCCGTCCTGCAGGAGCCCGCGGGTGACCGCGCGAATCGCGGCGTTCAGGCCCGGGCAGTCACCGCCCCCGGTGAGGACGGCGAACGTGCTCATCCCCGGCACCCCGGACGAGCGGATGGCGTCGTCGGGCGGGGAGCGGGAGGTCTCCCTCGGGCCGCGAGCCGTCGACGTTCGCCGCTCAATAGAGGAACATCGGCTTGCCGAGGACGTGGCGAACCTTGGGCCGATACTCCGTCGAGTCGTAGAGCTCGTCGACGTCCACCCGCTTGACGCCCTCCCGGGTCGCCGAGATCGGCACCGTCGTGTACGACCCGTTCCGGAGCGAGACCATCCGCCCCGTGTCGCCCTCCACCGCGAGGTCGGCGGCCATCACCGCGTAGTTCGTCGCGACCATGAGGTCGAGCGAGTCCGGGCTCCCGGACCGCATCAGGTACGCGAGGGGCTGGTAGATCATGTTCTCGCCCGTGCGCTCGTGGAGCGCTGCGCTGAGCAGCTGCCCGATCCCGCCGAGCTTGCGATGGCCGAAGGCATCGGCCTCGCCGGAGAGGAGGAGCTCGCCGCTCACCGGCTTCGCGCCCTCCGAGACGGTGACCATTGCGTAGTGCGACGGGTTCGCGCGCTTGTCGGCGACGAGCAGCTCTGCAAGCCGATCGAGGTCGAACGGAACCTCGGAGATGACCGCGCGATCGACGCCGGACAAGTAGGCCGTGACGAGCGAGGTCTCGCCCGAATAGCGCCCGAAGAGCTCGATGACGGCCAGCCGCTCGTGGCTGCCCGCGCTCGTGCGGAGGTCGTGGATGAAGTGGACACCGCGCGTGACCGCGGTCGAGAACCCGATGCAGTAGTCGGTTCCGTGGACGTCGTTGTCCATCGTCTTCGGGATCGCGATGATCGGGACGTCCTCGTCGTGGAGCCGGAGCGCGTACGAGAGCGTGTCGTCGCCGCCGATGGCGACCAGGATGTCGATGCCGAGGTGCTCGACGACCCGCAGGACGTGGTCGGTGAAGTCGAAAGGCCCCTCCCCGGTCGCACGGTCACCGAGGAACGGTGGAACCTCCGGCGAGCGAACTGCGCCCGGATTCGTGCGTGAGGTGTGCAGGACCGTGCCGCCGGTGCGGTCGATGGTCCGAACGGCGGTCGGATCGAGCCTCAGGACGAGGCCCGTCTGCGGAGCGTTCGGGTCGTAGCGCAGGAGCCCGGCCCAGCCCCGGCGGATGCCGACGACCTCGTGTCCGGCGTCGTAGACGCGGTTGACGAACGCCTTGATGCAAGGGTTGAGACCCGGAACGTCGCCGCCGCCGGTGAGGATCCCGAAGCGCACGGCTCCAGTGTCTCATGGCGGGCGCTCCGCGGAGGCGGCCTCGGACGGCGCCACGTTCGCACGCACACAGGGGCGGGGGAGAGCTGCGCCCGGATTCCGACGGATCGCGAGCGGGAGACGCGGCGACGGAGGCCAGGTGACCCGCGGTTACGATCGGAGTGGCCGGAGTGGCGGAACTGGCAGACGCGCGGGACTCAAAATCCCGTGTCCCTCGGGACGTGTGGGTTCGACCCCCACCTCCGGCATCGCGAGCGCTCGACGTCCGCCCCGGGCACGTTACGTCACGCAGTTTCGGTTGCGGAGCGAGCGACGAGTGCGGATACTTCCGACGCGCCGGAGGAGCCGGTGCAGATTCGGTCATCCGAGGTGAGGAGGAAGAGCTTGATCATCAAGAAGAGCGTCCTCGCCGCACTGGGGCTGCTCGTGGCATCGCTGGCGCTCGTCGCCGCAGGCTGCGGTGGTGGCGACGGAGGCGGCGGAGAGGTGACGGCGCTGCCGTCGTCGTCCTGCACGGGCATCGAGTACGAGGGCGACGGGAATCCGGACTACATCGTCGCCTCCGACTTCCCGCTGCAGGGCTCGTCGCGCACCCAGACCGAGCAGATCGTCGCCGCGATCAGGTACGAGCTCGGCCAGCGCGGGTGGAAGGCGGGCGACTACAACGTCGGCTACCAGTCGTGTGACGACGCGACCGCGCAAGCCGGCAAGTGGGACTCGGGCAAGTGCTCGGCGAACGCGAACGCGTACGCGGAGAACGACTCGGTCATCGGCGTCATCGGGACCTTCAACTCCGGCTGCGCAGCGATCGAGATCCCGGTGCTGAACCAGGCACCGGACGGCGGCATCGCCATGATCTCGCCCGCCAACACGTACGTCTGTCTCACCTCGGCGGCGCCGTCGTGCGACTCGACCGAGCCTGACAAGTACTACCCGTCCGGCTCACGGAACTACGTGCGGGTCGTCGCCAACGACGCCTACCAGGGCGCGGCGGACGCCGAGTTCGCGCAGAGCATCGGCGTGAAGAACGTCTACGTCCTCAACGACAAGGAGGCCTACGGCCTCGGCGTCGCGACGAACTTCCGTGACGCGGCCGAATCGCTCGGGATCAAGATCGCGGGCTTCGAGGCCTGGGATCCGAAGGCGACGAGCTATACGTCGCTCTTCGACAAGGTGAAGAAGACCGGTGCCGACGCGGTGTTCCTCGGCGGCCTCATCGACGAGAACGGCGCCCAGGTGATCAAGGACAAGGTCGCCGTGCTGGGGCCGAACGACGGAGCCGTCAAGCTGTTCGCTCCGGACGGCTTCACGACGCAGTCGACGATCGACGAGTCCGGAGGGGCCGCAGCCGGCATGTACATGTCGGTTGCCGGCCAGCCGATCGACTCGTTCACCGGCACGGCGAAGGAGTTCGTCGACGGGCTCGTCGCCGGGCCGCTCAAGGGGAAGAACATCGACCCGTACGCGATCTACGGCGGGCAGGCGGCTCAGACGCTGCTCGACGCGATCGCGGCGTCCGACGGGTCGCGCTCCGACATCATCTCGAAGCTGTTCGCGTCGGACGTCAAGGACGGCCTGCTCGGGTCGTTCACGTTCAGCGAAGACGGGGACCCGGTGGCGGAGGCAGGCGCCACCGTGGCGATCACGGTCTACAAGGCGACGACCAAGCTCGAGACGGAGACGACGATCGCTCCGAAGCAGGAGACGGTCAACGCAGCGCTCGGGAAGTAGCAGCGCGCACGAAATCGAGTTGCGGGAAGGCATTGCCTTCCCGCGACTCGGTGGTTAGAGTCGCGGCACCGATGGGCACCGGGGCGATCATCCTGCGAACGCTTCGCTCTCCGAAGGTCGTCAACGCCCTGGGCGTCGGGTTCGTCGGCTTCATCGTCTTCTGGCTCGTCGTCAACTTCCTCAAGGATCCGGAGTACTTCGTCAACGTCGGTCTCGACGGGATGACGCGCGGTGCCGTGTACGGCGTCGTCGCGCTCGGGTACACGCTCGTCTACGGCATCCTCCAGCTGATCAACTTCGCCCACGGGGACGTCTTCGCGCTCTCGGGTCTCGTCGCGAGCACGATGATGCTCTCCGTCCTCGGCGTCACGCCCGCGTCGAGCGACGGCGCGGTGGTGGGCGCGATCCTCGTGACGCTCGCGGTCACCGTTCCGCTCTTCGCGGTGATCAACGGCTCGATCGAGCGCGTCGCCTACCGACCCCTCCGCGCAGCGCCTCGCGTCGCCGCGCTGATCACGGCAGTCGGCATGTCGTTCATCGTGCAGAACGTGTCGCTCGCGCTCTACGGCGTCGACTACGAGAGCGGCTCCAACCTGATTCCTCAGGGCACCGCCTTCCACATCGGCGACATCCGGATCACCTGGAAGCTCGTCTTCGCGCTCGCGATCATCGTCCCGACGCTCATCGTGCTGAGCTGGTTCGTGAGCTCGACCCGCCAAGGGAAGGCGATGCGGGCAGTGGCCCAGGACACCGAGGCGTCCGCGATGATGGGCATCAACGTCAACCGGACGATCTCCGTGACGTTCTTCCTCGCCGGCTCGCTGGCTGCGGTCGCGGGGCTCGTCTTCTTCCTCGAGTTCCAGATGCGCTACGACACCGGGTTCGAGCTCGGCCTGATCGCTTTCACCGCCGCCGTGCTCGGCGGGATCGGCAACCTGCCCGGCGCGGTGCTGGGCGCGCTGCTGATCGGGTTCATCCAGTCGTTCAACGAAGGTCTCACCTGGAACGCGCCCGGAGGAGACTGGACCCGTTCGATCGTCTTCGGGATCCTGATCGCCGTGCTCGTCTTCCGGCCGGAAGGTCTCCTCGGCGAGCGCACGCCGGAGGGGGCATGACGTCCGTCGCGGAGAGGGCGCGGTCGGTTGCCTCCGGGCGCCGCGACGTGTGGCTCGTGGTGCTCCTGATCGGGCTCGGCCTCCTCTACCCGTGGTACGTGGACTTTCTCCAGGGCCTTCCGCTCATCGGAGACTTCGTGCCGTCGACGGAGTCGATGGTGGTGATGCTGGCCTTCACGATGATGGCGCTCGGTCTGAACGTCGTCGTCGGGTATGCCGGCCTGCTCGACCTCGGCTACGTCGCGTTCTACGCGGTCGGCGCCTACACGGCGGGCTGGTTCGCCTCTCAGCAGTTCGACCAGGTGACGTTCCACTTCTTCTCGTCGGTGCCGAGCGACCAGCCCGGAATCCACATCAGCATGTGGCTCGTCCTCGTCGCAGCCGGTGTGCTCACGCTCCTTGCGGGCATCGTCATCGGGCTGCCCACGCTGCGTCTGCGCGGCGACTACCTCGCGATCGTCACGCTCGGCTTCGGTGAGATCGTTCCCCAGGTCGTCCGCAACGGCGACAACTTCGGCGGCTTCGACCTGACGCACGGTGCGTTCGGGATCGCACCGATCGACTCGGCGGGGTTCCCCGCGCTGGGCTTCGCCGGTCTCCCCAAGAACTTCCAGACGTCGGCGGATCGCGCGCTCTGGTTCTACCTCGCGGCCTTCGCTCTCCTCCTCATCACGGTGTTCTGCAGCGTCCGCCTGCGCGACTCACGGCTCGGGCGTGCCTGGATCGCGATCCGGGAGGACGAGACCGCAGCCGCCGCCATGGGCGTTCCGCTCATGCGCACGAAGACCTGGTCGTATGCGATCGGGGCGTTCTTCGGTGGGGTCGCGGGCGCGTACTACGCCAGCTTTCGCGGGGGCGCGTTCCCGGCGGACTTCTACTTCCAGTTCTCCGTCTTCCTTCTCTGCATGGTCATCCTCGGCGGAATGGGGAGCGTCTGGGGCGTGATCACCGGTGCGCTCATCCTCGGCTACCTCGACCGGGAGGGCCTGGCCACGATCGGCACGAAGATCCAGGACGCCGGCCTCGACTTCGACCCGACGAAGTACCAGTTCGGGATCTACGGGATCATCATCGTCACGATGATGCTCCTTCGCCCGGGGGGGCTGATACCCGAGCGGCGGCACAAGATCGAGCTGGAGGAGGGCGTCCACGACACGCCGTTCTACGACGTGCAGACCGAAGGCACGCTGACCGACCGCGACCCGAGCGACGACTGATGGCCGAGGCCGACAATCTCGTCGTCGCGACGAAGGTGCGCAAGGAGTTCGGCGGGCTCGTGGCGACCGACGACGTCGACTTCACGATCCCCCGCGGCGCGATCGTCTCGCTCATCGGCCCGAACGGCGCCGGCAAGACGACGTTCTTCAACCAGCTCACCGGCGTCTACAAGCCGACCTCCGGGACGATCACCTTCGACGGGGACGAGATCACGTACCTGCCGCCGCACGCGATCACGAAGCTCGGGATCGGGCGAACGTTCCAGAACATCCGCCTGTTCGCCCAGATGACCGCGGTCGAGAACGTCCTCGTGGGCATGCACTGCCGGCTGCACGCGAGGATCATCGCCTCGATCGTCCGCACGCGGAAGGTGAAGCGGGAGGAGGCGGAGGCGCGGGACCGTGCCCGCGAGCTGCTCACGTACTGCGGCCTCGCGCGCCGGCACGAGGAGCGCGCGGGGGCGCTGCCGTACGGCGACCAGCGCCGGCTCGAGGTCGCCCGCGCGCTCGCGACCGAGCCGAAGCTCCTCCTGCTCGACGAGCCGACGGCGGGGATGAACCCGCAGGAGACAGCCGAGTTCACGGCGTTCGTCGGCAAGGTGCGGGACGAGAAGGGCTTGACCGTCCTGCTCATCGAGCACGACATGAAGGTCATCATGGGGGTGTCGGAGCGGATCACCGTGCTCGAGTACGGGGCGAAGATCGCCGAGGGGACGCCCGCCGAGATCCGTGCGAACGAACGGGTGATCGAGGCCTACCTCGGTCGGGGGGCGACGGAATGAGCGAGGGGGCGGCTGCGAAGGACGTCCTCGAGCTCGAGGACGTGCACGTCTACTACGGCGCGATCCACGCGCTGAAGGGCGTGTCGCTGCGGGTGGGTGCGACCGAGATCGTGACGCTCATCGGCGCGAACGGCGCCGGCAAGTCCACGACGCTCCGTGCGGTCAACGGCCTCAACCGTCCGAGGCAGGGGGCGATCCGCTTCCAGGGCGAGGACATCACGAGCGCCTCGCCGCATGCGATCGTGAAGAGCGGCATCGCGCAGAGCCCGGAGGGCCGTCGGCTGTTTCCGCGGATGAGCGTGACCGAGAACCTCGAGATGGGCGCCTTCCAGCGCACGGACCGGGAGAACTTCGCCGAGGACATGGAGCGGGTCTTCGAGCTCTTCCCGCGGCTCAAGGAGCGGCGAACGCAGAAGGCGGGGACGATGTCGGGCGGCGAGCAGCAGATGTGCGCGATCGGCCGGGCGCTCATGGCGCGGCCCAAGCTCCTCCTCCTCGACGAGCCGTCGATGGGTCTCGCCCCGATCTTCGTGGAGCGCATCTTCGAGACCGTCGTGGAGGTGAACAAGCAGGGGACGCCCGTCCTCCTCGTCGAGCAGAACGCGCTCATGGCGCTCGACGTGGCCCAGCGCGGCTACGTGATGGAGACCGGGCGGATCGCGCTCGAGGGGCCCGCGAGCGAGCTCAAGACGAACGAGCAGGTACGCAAGACCTACCTGGGCGAGAGCTAGGCGCCCACGAGCAGAGGCGCGTAGGGCGGCGCGAGGAGCACGCCCACGCGGGCGCGGCCGCCCGCGACGCCGTGCGCCATCTCGAGCGCGCTCGCGAGCGAGTGGCTCGGGACGAACCCGAAGGCGCGCGCCGCGGCCGCGTCGCGGCTGCCTGCGACGATGACCCGTCCGAGGCGCGCGAGCGCCGGCCGGCAGCCCGCCCAGTCGGCATAGGGGAGGAGGGGATGGCACGACCTCCCGGCGCGGTAGGTGGCAAGCGCTCGGGCGTCGGTCGCGGCATCCTCCTCCGCGCGGGTCAGCGCGTGGTCGTCGGCTCTCTGGAGCGCGGCGAACATCGTGCGATACGGGTCGTCGGCGCCTTGAGCGAAGCTGCGCACGAGCGAGTGCACGAGCACGAGCGTCCCGCCGCGCCGAACCGGGAAGCCGCCGCGCCAGAGGCGGAGGGCGAGGCCGAGCGGTACGGCTGCGGCGGTCACCGGGTTGAGCGGCTCGCGCGGGACGTGCGGGCCGATCCAGGGGACGCCGGCGACGAGTGCGTCCACGGGCTCGGCAAGCCGCGCGCCGCGTAGCTCGACCCCGCGGAGAAGCGCTTCCGCGTGGGCGACGGATGGGGGGCCGGCATAGACCGCCGCTGTCGCGAGCTGCCTCGCCTGGTCACGGAGGGCGGCGCGACGGACTCCGCCGGGAAGCGCCGAGTAGAGGCGACGGAGTGGCGAGTGGAGCACGTGCTCGAACGAGCGCTCGTCGTGCGGGTACGAGCGGAAGCGTCCGGAGATCCGCGGATGGTCGAGGACGAGCGAGATGCCGAGGAGCGGAACCCGAGCGGCGGTCGCGGACTCGATGCTGACGGCACGAGCCCATTCCGCCGCACCCGCGGGCCGGAGCAGCGAGTCGGCCCCTGCCGAGCGCCGGATGGTCGGGGCGTCGCTCACTCCGAGGAGGGTCGCGGGACCACCGTGGAGGATCGTCTCGGCCGCCGATACCGAGACGACGAGGTCGGTCTCC
>Ga0233416_10000051_pt1 | contig 32208 bp, 37 predicted proteins | sample Sediment_Towuti__2_FD_188638 | JGI IMG/M metagenome (GOLD analysis project Ga0233416, IMG submission 188638) | Sediment microbial communities from Lake Towuti, South Sulawesi, Indonesia - Sediment_Towuti_2014_0_MG | ecosystem: Environmental > Aquatic > Freshwater > Lake > Sediment | place... | reverse complement strand
ACGCCGGTCGCCGCGAGCGGCAAGAAGGAGTCGCACGCCTTGCATCCCGTCAGCCCGGCGATCCATGGTTTGATGGCCGCGCCACCACCGGCCGGGCTTGCTCCAAGGCTGGCGCCGCCCGTGAAGGATCACAAGCCTGCCCGCCAGGATTCCCTCAACCGGCAACTCAAGAAACTCCCCAGGCAGAAACTCCAGGCGGCACGGCAGCAGGCCGCCTTCGCCCGGCACGTGCTGGCTTCGCGGCTTCCGGCCCCGGATCGTCCACAGAAGCCGCGCCTCCTGGAGGGCTGGCAGATCCGCTCGATCGATGGTGATACGTTCGCCGTCGGCAGCGAGCGGTTCCGCATCCGCGGCATCAACGCGCCGGAGACAACGGAAGCCGGGGGCTTCAGCGCCTCGCAGCGCTTGGATTTATTACTGCACGGGGGCCCGGTGCTGGTGATCCCCTACGGGCAGGACACCTACGGCCGCACGCTCGCCGAGGTCTACGTCAACAACCGCAACATCGCGGACGTGATGAAGGAGGAAGGGCACGACAAACGTCAATAGGTGAGACGCTTGACACGGACCGTGGATCGGCAAATACTTTGGCCGGCAATTCTGAAATGTGGGGGGACTAAGAAATGGCGAACGTCATTAAACTAGTCCTCATGCTCGCCGTGATCGGCCTGGCCTACCACTACTGGTCCACCCAGCAGTCAACGAACGGACCGGACGTGGTCTCCCCCAACGGATTTGTCATGGTGCCGCCGATGGCCGGCGCTGATCCCAAGCAGGTCGTCGTCTTCGCGCCCGAAAACTGCCCGTCTGACAAGGCCCAGCAGGCCGACTCGTTGGCCCAGCAACTCGCCTCCCGCAACATCCCCACGCTCCGCTCGCACGACGTGACGTTCAGCTCGACGGACATGGACCCCAAAATCGGCGTCCGCCTCAACTCAGTCATGAACGGCGAGCTGCCGATCGTCTTCGTTAACGGGAGAGGGAAGGCGAACCCGACGATCGAGCAGATCATCGCCGAATACGGGGGCGTGCGCTGAGTCGTTCCCTACTTTTTCTTCCTGTCGTCCGGATTCTCCGAAAACAGCAGCCAGGCGAGCACGATGAAGCCGACCGCGACGGCGCCGATGGCCAGCCAGGTTCCAAGTTTTTCCGGCATCAGACCGCTCCTTTTTTCCGGACCTGCAGCCGCTTCATCATGTCAGGGTCCATCCGTTTGACCCTGCCCTCGGGCGTCGCCGCCACGAGCGTCGCGGAGCCTTCCACGACCACGCGCCCGCTCGTTTTCTCCTTGATGACATGGGAAAAGAGGAACGAGGCCTTGCCTTGCTCGCTCAGGACCGTGTCGATGACGAGCGTCTCACCCAGGCGGGCCGGCGACTTGTATTCGAGCTCCGCGCGGATGACCATGAAAACCGTGCCTTCCTGCGCGAGCTTCGCCACGGAGAACCCGTGCCGTTCCAGGTAATCCGTCCGCGCCCGCTCGAAATACTTCAGATAGTTGGCATAGTACACCACCCCGCCGCAGTCGGTATCCTCATAATAGATTCTGACTTCCATGCTTACAGTACCAGCACGGGAAAAGCGGGCAGGGACACGCTGTTCACGCCGGTGACCTTGATCACAATTTCGTAGAGTTGTTGGAATCTCTCCGGCTTGATGGGCTCAAAGCCATGGCCCAGCACAGCGTGATCGGCGGCGTCGAGCAGCGGCTTCATCTTCGGCCATTGGGCCATGTAGGCCTGACCTGCCTGGCTGCCGAGCCCGGCCAGCGCGCGGAACTGATCGTGCAGCGGCAGCTTATATTTCCCGTCGAGGTCGCTCAGATGGCACGCCCGGCAGGTGTCGCGCAGCGCCTCCGGCAGCTGCTCGGGCTGCAGGTCCCAGGTCTTGATCTTGTACTGCTTGAACAACTGGAACTGCGCGAAGGCTTCCAGCGCACGCCGGAGCGTCGCCATCGCCGCCTCGTAATCGTGCCCGACCTCGGCACGGCGGCGCGTGTGGGCCAGCAGGTCCAGCGCGAGGGGCTCCTTGACCTCGTGCGGGTCCAGCACCAGCTTCTCCAGGAAGCCGGCGTTCTGTTTGACGCCCGCCAGCACAGCCTTCAACCCGGGCGGCCCGCCCCAGACGGACGCCATCTCCAGGGCCTTGTGGGCGGTCTTCAGCTTGTCCCAGGCCTGGCGATACTGGAACCGCTCCCAGAGGCCGTAGCCTTCCGCGAGGTCGGCAAAGGCCCGGTACATCGGTTTCTGCCCGCCGCTAACGCGCGCTTCAATGTGTCGAAACTGAATCGCCGCGGCGCTGAACGAGCCCCGGTTGAACTGCTCGCAGGCCTCGTGGCGCGCCTGCGCCGCCGCTTCATCCCAGGGATTTCCCTGCAACCAGGCCTTCGCCTGGCCGTCGACCGTTATGGCCTCGTCATCCGGGCCGGCCGCCGGCCCGATCGTGACAATCCGCGACGTGAACGGCAGGCTCGCCAGCGAGAGCGCCGCGGCCATCGCCGGAGTGGCGCCGGTCAGGTCCACGACCAGCTCGCCTGGAAGCACCTCCCACGTCCGCATCATGCCGGGCAGAGCGCGCGCGATCGATTGATGGCAGACCATGAACCTGGCGACATCCGGCGTCACGATCCAGTCCCACTTGCGCGGCATCTTCTCGATCTTTGGCTGCACGGACGATTCGACGAGAGCCTTCGCCGATTCGGGCGCGAAGAAACAGAGCAGCTCGGGCCTGAGCCGGTTGATGACATACACCGCAGCCGGCGCACCACCAAGTGTCGATGCAGGCGCATCGTCGGTGATCGCGATCAGCAGCGCTTTGACCGGCTGTTCCGTCGCCATGACGCGCGGACTATAGCACCGCCCCCGGGGGCGTTCAACGCGGTTGTCCGGCGCTCGAGCCGCCCGCACGTTTGACAGTTCGCCACCCGCGGCCTAGAATCACGGGCCGTATGAAGGCCAAGGCGATCAAAGCCTTCGAGGAGAGCGCCGACGTCAAGCGGCGCTTCGTCAAGAAATACGCGGACGAGATCGCCCGGACGGCCCAGCTGATCGCGCGCGCGCTGCGCGACGGCCGCAAGATTCTCCTGTTCGGCAACGGCGGCAGCGCCACGGATGCCTCGCACCTCGCCGCCGAGTTCGTCGGCCGCTACCACAAGGACCGCGCTCCGCTGCCGGCCATCGCGCTGGGGTCCGACCCCGCGGCCGTGACCTGCATCGCCAACGACTACGGGTACGACGAGCTGTTTGCGCGCCAGGTCCGGGCCCACGGCCAGAAGGGCGACATCGCCATCGCGATCAGCACCAGCGGCAACTCGCCCAACGTCCTCAAGGGCGTCGAGGCGGCGAAGGCCTGCGGCCTGACGACGATCGGCTGGACCGGCGGCACGGGCGGGAAGCTGGCCGGGCTCGTGGACCACGTGTTCATCGTGCCGTCCGCCGTCACCGCCCGCATCCAGGAAAGCCACATCACGCTCGGCCACGTGCTCTGCGAGCTCATTGAGGGCGAGCTGTTTGAAAAAGTCCGCTAAGAAACTCAGCCCGTCGAAGCTTCCCCGCACGGCCCTGCCGCCGATTGACGTGTCCAAGTTGAAGACCTATCCGCTGGGCCGCCGGCACAGCAAGGTGAAGCTGTCCGATTTTGCCGCGCCCTGGAAACGCGGCGAGTCGTTCCAGAAATTCCTGAAGAGCCTCCCCGACATCCTGGCCGTCACGACGCTGCGGGCCGTGGCCCAGGCCATCGCGAAGGCCCACCGGCGCGGCAGGCCGGTCATTGTCGGCATGGGCGCGCACCCCACCAAGGTCGGCCTGAACCCGGTCCTGGTGGACCTCGTTGAACGAGGCATCGTCACCGCCGTCGCCATGAACGGCGCCGTCGTCATCCATGATTTCGAGCTGGCCCTGATGGGGCACACCTCGGAGGACGTGGACGCCGAGATCGATTCGGGCCGTTTCGGCATGGCGGAGGAGACCGGCCGCATGCTCAACGACGCGATCACGCGCGGCGCCAAGGAAGGCTGGGGGCTCGGCGAAGCGGTCGGCCATTACATCAACCGCTACCAGGGGCAGTTCCCCCACCGGAAGATCAGCCTGCTCGCCGCCGGCGCGCGGCTGGGCGTCCCGGTGACCGTCCACGTCGCGCTGGGCACGGATATCATTCACATGCACCCGTCGGCCGACGGGGCGTCCATCGGCGCCTCGTCGCTGCTCGACTTCCGGCGGCTGGCCGCCGTCGTTGCCGGTATGGAAGGCGGCGTCTACATCAACCTCGGCTCCAACGTGATCATGCCGGAAGTGTTCTTGAAAACCGTCACGCTGGGGCGTAATCTGGGCCACCCCTTGACCGACATCACGACCGTGAACATGGATTTCATCCCGCACTACCGGCCGCTGACGAACGTCGTGAAACGCCCGACGCAGAAGGGCGGCCGCGGCTACTCGCTGATCGGCCATCACGAAATCATGGTCCCGCTGCTGGCCGCCGCCGTGCTCGAGGAGCTGGGAGGCTGATGGCAACGGCAAGGCCGGCGCCCACGGACACCGTCCCCGTCACGCTCGACCGCTTGCTCGCCCATTGGGCCGACCTGAACGCCCGCTATTTCGACGGCGCGCTGCCGCGCATCGAGATCGTCTGGAGCGCCCGCCTGACCTCCTCCGCCGGCATGTTCGTCAGCCACGTGGGGCCGCGAGCGCGGCACGACGGACGCTCCGAGAGCGGCCGGCCCCGCCGGCTCATCCGGCTCTCCGCGCCGCTGCTGCAGCACGTTCCGGAGCGGGAGCTGCTCAGCACGCTGGCCCACGAGATGATCCACCAGTGGCAATTCGACATCCGCAGGCGCCGGCCGGGTCACGGGGCGGATTTCGTCGAAAAGATGGACGCGATGAACCGCGACGGCCTCAAGATCACCGTCCACCATTCGCTCGACGCGGAAGTCGGCGCCTTCATGACCTACGCGTGGCGGTGCCTCGAGTGCGGGCAGGATTACCAGCGGCAGCGCCGGACGATCCGGCCGAAGGATCACCGCTGCGGCGCCTGCCACGGGCCGCTCGGCGAAGTGCTGCCGGGGAAACTCCCGCGCAAGCGGCGGCGCATCCAGCCTCACCACCGGTCCGCGCAGCACCGGCCGTCCCCCTTCGTGCAACTGGAACTTCCCTTTACGACCGCCTGACCAGGATCTGCCATGGCGAAGTGGGTTCGCCAGATCGTCTTCGGCGACGTGGATGCCATGTTCGCCTCCGCGGCGGTCGTGGCCGACCCCTCGCTGGCCGGCAAGCCGATCGCCGTCGGCGGCCCGCCGCCGCGCGGGATCATCGCCGCCGCGAGCTACGCCGTGCGCCCCTTCGGCGTCCATTCCGCCATGCCCACCGCGCGGGCGCTCCAGCTCTGTCCCGATCTGATTCTCCTCCCGCCCGACCGTCCCCTCTACCGCCGCCTGCACGAGCGGATGCGCGGGGTGACCGACCGCCTGTTCCCCGTCACGGAATGGACCAGCATCGACGAGTTCTACGCCGACGCGACTTCCCTCCAGTTGTTGCACCCCGATCCGGCCGTCCTGGGCCGCGCAGTCAAGGAGGCCGTCTTCGAGGCGACCGGCCTGCGCTGCACGATCGCGATCGCCACGGGCAAGACCGTGGCCAAGGTGGCGGCCGACGCGCACAAGCCGGACGGCCTCGCCGTCATCGAGCCGGGGACCGAGGCGGCCTTTCTCGCTCCGCGTCCGGTCAAAGCGATCCCGGGCATCGGACCGAAGACCGCGGAGGCACTGGAGCGGGTCGGCGTCCGCACGGTCGGCGACCTGCTGGAGCCGCGCTTCGAATCGCCGCTCCGCCGCATCTGGGGCAAACGATTGCCCGTCATCCAGGCCCTGGCGCAGGGGAAGGATGACGAGCCGGTCATCCCGGACCGGGCGCAGAAGAGCCTGGGGCACGAGACGACGTTCGACGACGACACGAACGATCTCGCGTTTCTCGAAACAACCCTGCGCGGGTTTCTCGCCGGGCTGACGCACGAACTGCGGCTGGAGGGCCTGGCCGCCGGCTCCTTCACGGTCAAGCTCAAGGACGCCGCCCACAGGATCACCACGAAACAGCAGCAATTTCACCGGCCGCTCAACGACGATCCGGTCATGTGGAAGGACATTCGCGCGGCGTTACAGAGCCTCATGGCCCCGCGGACGAAGTACCGGCTCGCCGGCGTGACGCTCGGCGACCTCGTTCCCGCCGTGGAAGGCCTCTTCGATCAGCGGCGGAGCAGGGCCCTCGCCGCCATGGACGCGATCATCGAGAAGCACGGGACGAAGGCGATCGGATTGGGCGGATTAGGCGGACTGGGCGGTGCGGGTGAATAGCGGAAGCGACGCCCGTTAATCCTTTCCGGGCTTCACCGAATTGAGGAACGCTTCGACTTCCCTGATGACCACGTCCTTCTCCTGAGGGCTCAGCTTGTCCCAGTGCTCGCGTAGCGGCTCGAAGAAGCGCCGCAGGGACGAATAGAGCGCGTAGGTCTTGCCGCCTTGTTCGTCAAGATCCGCCATGGTGTCCTTCCTTGCCGGTCACCGGCGAAAGGCATCCTTGCCCTTCACCACCTCGTCCAGTAATTGATCGGCCAGCCTGGCCGCCCGGCGGCGCCGGATCCAGCGGCGAATCGCGAGCGCCAGCAGGAACAGGGCTCCGGCGAGGGTCGGCAGGACGTATTCGTCGTCCATGGCGGCAGCATAGTGAATCGGGCCGTCCGGCACAAGCGCGGCCATGGTTGGATTGAGGCTAGGATTTGCGACCGTTCTTCCAGTAAGATGTCCCCCATGCAGGACAAGATCAAAACCAGGGAGGACCTGAAGAAGATCCTCCCGATCCGGCGCGCGCAGGGCCGCCGGATCGTCTTCACGAACGGCTGCTTCGACCTGCTGCACGTGGGCCACGTCCGCTACCTCGAGGCCGCCCACGACATGGGCGACATCCTGGTCGTCGGCGTGAACACGGACGCCTCCGTGCGGACGCTGAGCAAGGGCAACGGCCGGCCGATCGTCCCGCAGGAGCAGCGCGCCGAGGTGCTGGCGGCGCTGGCCTCCGTGGATTACGTCGTCCTCTTCGACGAGCCGGACCCCGGGAAGCTCATCGCCGACCTGCAGCCGGACGTCCTCGTGAAGGGCGGCGACTGGAAGCCGGAGCAGATCGTCGGCCGCGAATCCGTCGAAGCGCGCGGCGGCATCGTCCGCACCATTCCGCTCGTCCCCGACGTCTCCACCACCAACCTCGTCAAGAAAATCCAGTCCGGTCATTAGCGGGTTCCCCGTGCCGGCAACCGCACCATCGACGGCTCCATGGGATCAGCTTCTCCAGCCCGTGCAGGAAGCCCTCCGTGGCGCGCACAGCCGGCCCTGCCTGACCGGCCTGCACGGGTCGGCGACGGCCTTCGCGCTGACGCTGCTGGCGCAGCGTGACGACCGGTCCCGGCTGGTCGTCTGCGCCTCCGACGAGGACGCGGAACGGCTCCACGACGACCTGACGTTTTTCCATCAGTTGCAGGGGCTTCCGATGGAGCCCCTCGCGCTCTTTCCCGAGTGGGAGACCCTCCCCTACGAATCCACGCCGCCCCACGTCGAGCTGGTCGCGCGGCGGATGCGGACCCTGCACCGCCTGACGGCCGGGCAGCGCACCCTGCTGGTCACCTCCGTCCCGGCCCTGCTCCATCGCCTGCTCCCGCGTGCGGCCCTGGCGGGCGCCTGCCTCCAGCTCGCGGCGGGCGGCACGGTGGAGCGCGAGGCGCTGGTCGCGCGCCTGCTCCGGCTCGGTTACCGGCGCACGTCGGTCGTGGAGATTCCCGGCGAGTTCAGCATCCGCGGCGGCATCGTGGACATTTACTCGACCGCCTACGACGACCCCCTGCGACTGGAATTACTGGGCGACACGGTCGAGTCGGTCCGCCTCTTCGATCAGGCCACGCAGAAATCCATCGCCGTCCGCGAGCAGGCCTGGGTGCTGCCCGCCCGCGAGCTGATCCATCCCGAAGGCCGGCCGGAGTCCCTGGAGCCTCTCTCCCCCGACGCCGAATGGCGCGGCCCCGACGTCTACGAGCGGATGGACACGCTGCTGGAGTATTTCCCCGCGCCGCCCGTAATCGTATTCGACAACCCACCGGCTCTGGCCAGGAAAGCGGCCGAGTTTTGGGAGGAAATCCAGGATGCGCACGGGCGGCACAGCGGGAAGAACGACCGCGAGGCCTATCCGGAGCCGGACCGGCTGTTCCTGACGTGGGAGGAGATTCCGACGCTGACCGCGACGTGGCCGTGCCTGGCGACCACGCCGGTCGCCTCGCTGGATGAGTCGTGGCGGCCGGCGACCGCTTTCCCGGCCCAATCGCCGGCGAGCGCCGGGCTTGCGCAGCGCGGCACGCCGTTCACCGAGACCCTGGCGATCCTCGACCGGCTGCGAAGCCGCGGCACGGTCGTCATCGTGGCGCGCAGCCGCGGCCAGGTGGACCGCCTGCTGGCGCTCTTCGGCGAGCACGACCTGCCGGCCGCTCGCTGGACCCCGCAGCACTGGACCGCACCGACCGCCGGCAAGTCGCCTTTCTATCTGATGCAGGGCGGGCTGTCGGCCGGCTTCATCTTCGACGGCGCACGGCTGACAATTGTCACGGAGGAGGAGCTCTTTGCCAAGGGGGCGCGTCACCGGCCGCCGCCCAGGAGCAAGGCCGCCGCGTTCCTGTCGTCGTTGGAGGACCTGAATGAGGGCGACTTCGTCGTGCACGTCCAGCACGGCATCGGCCGCTACCGCGGCCTGCGCCGCCTCACGGTCCAGGATTTCGAGAGCGATTTCCTCATCCTGGAATTCGGCGGGGGCGACCGCCTCTACGTGCCGCTGGACCGGCTCAACCAGATCCAGCGCTACTCCGGGGCGGAGGGCCACGTTCCGCGGCTGGACCGGCTGGGCGGCTCGAGCTGGGCCCGCACCACGGCCCGCGTGAAGAAGGGCATCGAGGAGATGGCGCAGGAGCTGGTCGAGCTCTACGCCAACCGCGAGGTGGTCAAGCGCGCCGGATACGGGGGCGACAGCACGCTCACGCACGAGTTCGAAGCGGCGTTCGAGTACGAGGAAACGGAGGACCAGCACCGCGCGATCGAGGATATCAAGCGCGACCTGGAATCGCCCCGCCCGATGGACCGCCTGGTCTGCGGCGACGTGGGCTACGGCAAGACCGAGGTCGCGATGCGCGCCGCGTTCAAGGCGGTCGAGGACAACCGCCAGGTGGCCGTGCTCGTGCCGACGACGATCCTGGCCCAGCAGCACTACGACAATTTCTCGCAGCGCTTCGCGCCGTTCCCCGCGCGCGTCGCCATGCTGTCGCGCTTCCAGACGGCCAAGGAGGCGAAGGCAATCCTCAAGGACCTGGCCGCCGGGACGGTGGACGTCGTCATCGGCACGCACCGCCTGCTCCAGAAACACGTGCAGTTCCGCAACCTCGGCCTTGTCGTCATCGACGAGGAGCAGTGGTTCGGCGTCCGCCACAAGGAGCGGCTCAAGCAGATGCGGACGCAGGTGGACGTGCTGACGCTCACGGCCACGCCGATTCCGCGCACGCTGCAGATGGCCATGTCCAGCCTCCGCGACCTCTCGATCATCGAGACTCCGCCGGCCGGCCGGCTGGCGATCAAGACACAGGTGCTGCGCTACAACGAGACCGCCGTGCGCGAAGCCATCGTCCGCGAGCTGGGCCGGGGCGGCCAGGCCTTTTTCGTCTACAACCGCGTCCAGTCGCTCGAGCGCATGGGCGCGAGGCTGCAGGCGCTGGTCCCCGAGGCGCGCATGGTCATGGCCCACGGGCAGATGGACGAACGCCTGCTGGAGTCGGTGATGCTCAAGTTTTTGCGCCGGGAGGCGGACGTGCTGGTGACCTCCGCCATCATCCAATCGGGACTGGACGTGCCCAATGCGAACACGATCCTCGTGCACCGCGCCGACACGTTCGGGCTGGCGCAGCTCTACCAGCTGCGCGGGCGCGTCGGCCGCTCGGGCCAGCAGGCCTACGCCTATTTCCTCACGCCGGAGGAGGGCGAACTGACCTCCGAGGCGCAGAAGCGCCTCGTCGCCATCCAGGAGTTCACGGAGCTGGGCTCGGGATTCCGGATCGCCGCCGCCGACATGGAGATCCGCGGAGCCGGCAATCTGCTGGGTCGGCAGCAGTCGGGGCACATCGCGGCCATCGGGCTGGACCTGTACCTCAGGATGGTCGAGCAGGCGGTCCGGCAGATCAAGGGAACCGTGGTGGAGGAGGAGCCGGATCCGGTGCTGCACCTGAACGTCTCGGCCTTCATCCCGGAGGACTACGTCGGCGACTCCCACCAGCGCCTGTCGCTCTACAAGCGGCTCTCGTCCTGCCGCCAGGTGGGCGACCTGGCCCTCCTGCACGGAGAGATCCAGGACCGCTACGGCGCCCTCCCCGATCCGGTGGAGCGGCTCTTCGAGGTCATGCAGGTGCGGGTGCTGGCGCAGACGCTCCGGCTGGCGCAGGTGGAGGTGAAGCCCGGCCCCCCGGCCGCCGTCGCGCTCACCTTCGATCCCAAGGCTCCCCTCCCGGAAGCGGGCATCCGGAAGGTCATGGACCGGTACCAGCGTCGGTTCCGCCTCCGCTCGCCGCTGTCCTTTGAAATCCAGATGCCGCAACCGGACTGGGGCTCGGTGTTCCCCGAACTGACCGCCGCCTTGCAAACGCTCGCGGTCTGTGATACCAAACAGCCCGTCAAATCAACGTAATCACCCTTCATGGCGCTCAGCACTCAGCACTCAGCACTCAGCACTTTGGGTATCGCCGCCGTCTGCGCGATGCTCGCCGCATCCGGTTGCGCACAGGCCTCGTCGGATGAATCACCCGTGCTCGCCGTCGTGAACGGCAAACCCATCACGCAGAGCGAGTTCGACGTGCGGTGGGCCGAGTTGCCGGAATCCCGGCAGGCCCGCTATCAGCGCGAGGGCGGCAAGAAGAAATTCCTCGACGACATGATCTCGCGCGAGTTGCTGCTGCAGGAGGCGCGCCGGCTGGGCCTCGACCAGACGACGGAGGTCCGCGAGCGGGCCCAGCGGTTCCAGGAGCAGCTGGCCCTGGACGCGCTCATGAACGAGATGGCCAGGCAGAACGCGGAGGTCACGCAGGACGAGCTCGAGGACTACTACATGGCGCACTCCTCGGCGGTGCTGGCCACGGAGCACATCCGTGCGGCGCAGATCATCGTCCCCACCGCCGTGCAGGCCCTCGAGGTGAAGAAGCAGCTGGACGAGGGCGCGGATTTCGCCAAGCTGGCGATGAAGGTATCGACCGACCAGGCCACGAAGTTCCGCGGAGGCGACCTCGGCCCCTACCGGAAGGGCGCCGCGCCGCCCGAGATCGAGGCCGCGATTCTCACGCAGAACTCCGGCACCGTGAGCGAGCCGATCAGGGTCGCGGCGGGCTTCGCCCTGATCAAGGTCACGAGCCGGGATCCGCTGGACGCCCGGAGCGCGCACGTCGCCCGGGAGCGGCTCAGGCAGGAGCTCTACGCCGAGAAGCGGCGCAGGCAGTTCGAGGAGTTCCTGGTGGCGCTGCGCCACAAGGCCTCCATCCGCATGGCGGACGCGTCCCGCATCCTGCCCGACGCCCCGGGACAGGTCCCGGGCGTGCCCGCCGCCCAGCAATGAGCCCGGCTATGACCCCAGGCCCCGTCGCCTTTCACCCCGTCGATCGCCCGACGCTCCGCGCCGGGCTGCTGATGGCCCTGGCGCTGGCCGGTGCCGCCATCCTGGCGCCCCGGGCCGCCGCCGCGGACGTGTCGGACCGCATTGTCGCCGTCGTCAACAAGGAGGTCATCATGCTCTCCGAGCTCCGGACGGAGATGGAGCCGGAGCGCAAGCGCCTCCAGCAACAGTACCGCGGCGCCGAGCTCAAGAACCGCCTGCAGCAGTCCGAGTACCGCATCCTCACCCGCATGATCGAGCGCCGGCTCCAGATGCAGCACGCACGGACCAAGGGCGTCGATGCCTCCGAGGAGGACATCCGGCGGACGGCGATGGACCTGCAGCAGCGGGGAACGCCGGTGAATCTCGACGATCCCAGGGTGAAGAACGAGCTGAAGGAACAGTTGATCCTCTTCACGCTCGAGAACCGGGAGGTCCGGAACGGCGTGATGGTATCCGACGCGGACATCAAGCGGTTCTACGAGAGCCACCTGACGCTGTTCATGCTCCCCGAAGAGTACCGGATCAGCCAGATCCTCCTCCTGCCCAGGAAGACCGAATCGCGGAAGGACCTCCGGGTGCGGGCGCGGGAGGTCCACGACCAGTTGAAGAAGGGCGGCGAGTTCGACGAGCTGGCGCTGCGCTACTCCGACTCCGCAGATGCCACGCGGGGCAGCGCGCTCGGCTTCATCCGCCAGGGAGAAATGGATCCCCCGATCGAGCGGGCGGTGGCCGCGCTCCAGCCGGGCCAGGTCAGCGATCCGGTGGAAACAACCGACGGCATCCACATCATCCGCCTGGACGAGAAGAAGACGGCGCAGTTCCGCCCGTTGGAGGAAGTCAAGACCGAGATGCAGGGGCTGGTGTTTCAGCAGAAAAGCGCGGACCGCTACCAGAGCTGGATGACGGACCTCAAGAGCAAGGCCTACATCGAAGTGAAGTTATGAGGACTGAGGTAAAGGATTCGGAAATTCTCCGAGCCTCTCAGTCCTCAGCCCTCGAACCCCGGTCCTGAACCGAGTCCTCAGTCCTCGTGGCTCAGTCCTGACGATGCGGTGAGCATCGCCCGGATCGCCTGCCACAGCTCATCCCGTCCCTCGTGTGTCGTGGACGAATAGGCCACCACGTCGGCCTCCTCCGGAATTCCCAGCGCCTCGCGCAGTGCCGACAGGCCGGCCGCCCGCTCGTTGCGCGAGAGCTTGTCCGTCTTGGTCGCCACGAGCAGCACCGGCAGCCCGTGCCCGACGAGCCAGTCCAGCGCCTCCGCATCCTGCCGGCTGACCCCGCGCACGTCGACCAGCAGCAGCACCCCCCGCACCGCCTCGCTGCCGGCCAGGTACTGTTCGATCAGCGGCTGCCAGCCGGCGCGGACGGACTTGGAGACCCGGGCGTAGCCGTAGCCGGGCAAATCCACGGCGTGGAAGCGCCGCGCCTTCGGGTCGTCCGTCGTCACGAGGAACACGTTGACCGCCCGCGTCTTGCCAGGCGTGCGGCTCACCCGCGCCAGGCCCTTCCGGCGCAGCAGCGAGTTGAGCAGCGAGGATTTGCCCACGTTGGACCGCCCGACGAAGGCGATCGCGGGGATCCGCTCCCGTGGGAACTGCCCGGGCTGCTCGCAGCTCTTGATGAACTCGACGGAAAGAATTTTCATCTGCCCATCCGAAAAACGCCGCCGTTGCTGTATCATCGGGCAAGTATGAAGTCAACTCGCCGTCGAATCCTGTTTCGCGCTGCGCTGGGCCTGGTTCTTCTGCTGGTGTTGCCGCCGGCCGGGCTCGCCCTCTACTGGTGGCTGACCTTCCCGGACGTGAAGAGCCTCGCGACGGCGAACCCCGAGACCACGGCCCTGATCGAGGCGCGGCTGGCGGAGGCGCGCGCGCAGGACCCGGACGCCGAGCCCGACCGCGTGTGGGTGCCGCTGGCCGAGATTGCCCCGGTGCTGCAGCACGCGGTGATCATATCGGAGGACGCGTCCTTCTATTACCACGAGGGCTTCGACTGGGAGGGGATCAAGGAGGCCGCGCTGCGCGACCTCGCCGAAGGCAAGCTGCAGCGCGGCGGGAGCACCCTCACCCAGCAGCTGGCCAAGAACCTCTACCTGTCGTCGCACAAGACGTTCCTGCGCAAGGCCAACGAGGCGCTCATCACCTACGCGCTCGAGCGCCATTTGACCAAGAAGCGCATCCTCGAGCTCTATTTGAACGTCGTCGAATGGGGCAGCGGCGTCTACGGCGCGGAGGCCGCGGCCCGCCACCATTTCGGCAAGCACGCGGCCGACCTGGCCCCGGAGGAAGCCGCGCTCCTCGCGGCCATGCTGCCCTCGCCCCGGACCTACGACCCCCTGAAGGTCACGCGCTATCTCTCGGTCCGCCAGCAGCAGATCCTGAGGCTGCTCGAAGAGCGCCAGGGCAAGCAATCGCTGACCGGCAACAAGGACGGCACGCGGATCGCCCCTCTTCGCACAAAGCCGCCGGCGTCACCATCTTGAACGGGGCCGAACCCGGCCCATGGCGGCGCGCCGCTGCTGATCATGGGAGGGATACGGCTGGAATACTGAGCGGAGAGTTATTTCTTCGGGTCGCCGATTTCGTGCGAATCCTGTTCTCCGAAGATCGCCGATTCGTGCGCGTAAAACTTGAATTCGAGCAGATTGTGCGAGGGGTCCTCGAGGAAGAAGGTGCGATGCTCGGTGGATTGCCCTTCGAAACGCCTCCGCGGCTCCTGGTAGAACTTCAGGCCCTTCGCCCTGGCCCGGTCCACCAGCGCCTGCCAGTCCTTTTCAACCGTGAACACCAGTCCGAAATGGCGCGGGTAGACGCCCTTCTGCGCCTCCCTCTCCTTCGCAAGATGCGCCACGATTTGGTGTCCGGCCAGCCCCAAGATCATGGCGTTCCCCGACTCGCGGCCGAGCGTGCAGCCCAGGCCGTCCACGTAAAATGTCTTCGCCGCCGCGAGATCGGCGACCGGAAAGGCGAGATGGAACAACGCTCGGCTCATGTCATTCACCCTCCTGCTTGCGGTCACGGTTCAGGCTAAGAATACCTGAGGACGACCTCAGCCTCAACCTCAGCCTTCACCTACCGGAAGCGGTCCTTCACGACCGGCTCGCCGGTCCCCTCCCAGTACCCCGCGATCATGCGCGGGGTCGTGTGCCGGATGGCCCAACGGCCGTCGGGCGCCAGCACGAGCGCGCCGGCCGAGCCCTTCACGCGTGAGACTACCTTGCGCAGCACCTGCCGGATGGCCGCGGACGGGCTCGCGCCGGCCTCCAGCCGGTCCACGATTTCCTTGGCGACGGCGATGCGGATGATGCCCTCGCCCAGCCCCGTCATGGACACGGCCCCGGCGTCGTCATCGGCGTAGACGCCGCAGCCGATCAGCGGGGTATCGCCGACCCGCCCCGGCAGCATGAGCGCGATCCCTCCGGTGGACGCGCCGGCCGCGACGTGGCCGCGCCGGTCGAGTGCCACGGCGCCGACGGTTTCGCGCCCGAAGACCTCGGCCTGTTTCAGCGTGGAGAACAGCTCGAGCGTCCGGGCCGCCTGCGGCTCCCCGCGGCCCAGTGTCCTGTGCTCGGCCCGGGACGCGGCCCGCTGCGACCGGCTCGGCGGCGGCTGGCGTTCCAGCTTGAATCGCCGCGCGAAGCGCGTCGCCGGCTCGCCGGCCAGCAGGACATGCGCGGTCTCCTCCATGACGTGCCGGGCGGCCGTGATCGGATGGCGGATGCCCTGGATGGACGCGACGGCTCCGGCGCGCAACGTCTCCCCCTCCATGATCGAGGCATCCATCCGGCGCGCGCCGTCGAGCTGGAGCTTCGAGCCGGTCCCGGCGTTGAAGAGGCCGGAGGCCTCCAGCTCCCGGATCGTCGCCTCGACCGTCTCCAGCGCGGAGGCGCCGCGCTGCAATCGGTGATGGCCGGCGCGGAGGGCCCCGGCCAGGCAGCGACGCTGGTCGTCGGTCATGGGCCTGGCGCCGGCGCCGCCGTGGGCAAGGATAATCGGCTGTATCCGTTTCAATTCAGAAGGATGTCTCTGGCTCTTTGAAAGGACGGGTCCTGCATGCGGTCGAGATCGCCCCGGACGAAGCCGAGCCCCGCGACGCAGAGCTCGAAGTTGTCGGACAGTTTCCGGAACAGCGGGGACCGGTCGCTCGAGCCGATTTCGCACCGGGCGACGATCCCGTAGGAGCGCTTGCCGGTCCTGACGTAATCGACGAGAAAGTCCTGGTGGTAGATCATGCTCGCAGACTTGAGCCGCTTGAGGTACTCGGGAAAGAGGCCGGCCATGAACAGCGTGAAGTCGCCGATGTGGCGGTGCACGTCCTGCTCGCGGTCCAGCGTGTGCGCCTCCAGCAGCACTTCGGATTCATAGAGGAGCTCGACGACCGTGTCGAGCCGTTTGCCCCGCCGGTTCCGGATCCGGTACAGACGGTCGGTGTGGGCGAATTCGACGAGGAGGTTGGAGAGATACCCGGTGACGTTCTGATCCGGCCAGCCCAGCGTCTCGACGAAACGCCGCTCGGTCAGGGCGCCGAATAATCGGCGGAGCGGATGGTGTTCCGGGATCCGAGTCTCCACAAGACACCCCTCAGATCGCAGACAGGCCTGAAGTATGCCAGCCCCCGGCCAATCTGGCAAGACACGCTTCTTATCCGCGGCTATCGAGGACAAACGTGACCGGGCCGTCGTTGACCAGGTCGATCTTCATGTGCGCGCCGAACACGCCGGCTTCCACGGTCAGGTCGGTGGTCTTCCGCAACTGTTCAACGAACTGCCCGTAGAGTCGCTGGGCGGTGGCCGGGTCGGCGGCCTGGTCGAAGCCCGGGCGGCGGCCCTTGCGTGTATCGCCCAGCAGCGTGAACTGGGAGATCGCCAGCACTCCGCCGCCGATCTCGGCCAGCGAGCGGTTCATCTTCCCGGCTTCGTCGCTGAAAATTCTCAGCGCCGGAATCTTCTCGACGAGGTAGGCCAGGTCCGTCTCCGTGTCGCCCTTGGCCACGCCGAGCAGCACCACCAGGCCGGCGCGAATCTGTCCGACGATCCGGCCTTCCACCTCGACCGACGCGCGCGTCACGCGCTGGATGACGGCTTTCATACACACACCAAAGAGCTGATGGCCTATAGCTTATGGCCTATAGCAAGAATGAAGGCGGAACGATTTTAATTCGCCATTTGTCATGTGCTCCTCCTCCGAGCCATACGCCATATGCTATTTGCTCTTCAGCAAGGGGAGCGTGCCTTCCAGGTCGAGCAGCCTGCGTTTGACCGGGAGCCCGCCGGAAAAGCCGCCCAGCGAGGCATCGTGCGCCACAACCCGGTGGCAGGGCACGATCAGCGGGACGGGATTGGCGCCGAGCGCGCCGCCCACCGCCCGCGCAGCCCGCTTCGCGCCGACCTTCGAGGCGATCCACTGGTAGGATCGCGCGCGGCCATAGGGAATCCGCAGCGCCGTGCGCCAGACGCGGCGCTGGAACGGCGTGCCGGAAGACAGGTCGACCGGAAAATCGAGCGTTCGGGACGCGCCGGCCAGGTAGGCATGCAGTTGTCGCTGCGCTTCGCGCAAGACCCGTTCGAGGTTCGACGTTCGAGGTTGAGGATTTTGCTCCTCCCGCTGACCGGCCCGTCCCCCATTCCCCAAACTTCGAACTTCGAACTTCGAACCGGGGCGCTTCGCCAAAGCGCGCTCGACCGCCTGCCTGGAGGATTTCGGCAGGACGATCGCGCGCACCCCTTTGCCGGAGGCCGCCAGACCCATCCAGCCCCAGCGCGTCGCGAAGATCAGCGACGCGAGGCGAGGGGCATGGGGCGAGGGGCGAGAGGTTTCAGAGCGCTTCGATCGATTTCGTTTCATGCCCCCTCGCCTCTAGCCCCTAGCCTCTTGCCCAATCTTTCGCCTGACCATCCCCCAGACCACGTCCAGCTCTTCCGAACGCAGCAGTGCGTGCACGCCGACATACCCCGTGACGCTCAAGCCGATGCCGACCGCCAGCATGACGGTCTTGCCGACCCATTCGCCCTCGTGCGTCCACACCTCCGCGCCCGCGACCCAGACGCAGGCCAGGACCAGCGGCGCCGTGGCCGCCGCCGTGCGCATCGCCGACCGCGCCACCGAGGCCCAGTCCACGCCGCCCAGCCGCCGGTTCAGCACCGCAACCAGGATCCCGACGTTCACCATCGAGGCGAGCGCGGTCGCCAGCGCCAGACCCGGAGCCTCGAGCCGGTCCATCAGCACGATGGAGAAGGCCAGGTTGGCCAGCACCGCGACGGCCGCCGTGGCCGCCGGCGTCACCGTGTCCTGCAATGAGTAGAAGGCCGCCACGATGATCCGCACGGCGGCGAAGGCCCAGAGTCCGACGGCGTAGCAGAGCAGGGCCGTCGCCGTGGCGGCGGTGTCCGCCGCCGTGAACGAGCCGTGCTCGAAAAACAGGTGCACGATCGGCTGCCGCAGCAGGATCAGCCCCAGCATCGCCGGGAGGATGATGAACAGGATCATGCGCAGGCCGAAGGCCAGCGTGCCGCGCAGCTCGTCCAGCGCGCCGCGCGCCGCCTGCGCGGCGAGCGTCGGCAGGATCGCGGTCGCCAGCGCCACGCCGAAGATGCCGAGCGGAAACTGGATCAGCCGCATCCCATAGAACAGGTAGGTCGGCCCCCCGGCGAAGAATGACGCCAGGATGGTGCTGACGGTGATGTTGATTTGCGTCACCGACAGGCCCAGCAGCGACGGCACCATCAGGGCGCCGATCCGTTTGACGCCGGGATGCCACGGCTGGAACAGCCAGCCGAACACCATGCCGCGAAAGGCCAGCCCCGGCAGCTGCGTGGCGAACTGCGCCGCGCCGCCGGCGACGACCCCGATGGCCACGCCGAAAATCGGCTCCGGGAAAGTCGGCGCGAGAAACAATGCGCAGCCGATGATGAATAGATTGAAGAAGACCGGCGAGAAGGCCGGCGCAGCGAAGGCGCGCAGCGAGTTGAGAATCCCCATCGCGAGCGCCGCCAGGCTGATGAACAGCAGGTACGGGAACATGATCCGCGTCAGCAGCGTCGTCATCGCCAGCTTGTCCGGATGGCCGTGAAACCCCGGCGCCAGCAGCCAGACGATGCCCGGCGCGGCCACGATGCCGAGGATCGTGACCGCGGTCACGATCGTGAGCAGCGTGGTGAAGACGGCGCTCGCCAGCTCCCAGGCATCCTTCCTGGAGCGCAGCGTGTGGTACTCGGTGAAGACCGGAATGAACGCCGAGGACATGGAGCCTTCGGCGAACAGCTCGCGCAGGAGGTTCGGGATGCGGTAGGCGACAAAGAAGGCGTCGGCTGCGGCCGTGGCCCCGAAGAGGCGCGCCAGCACCATGTCGCGGATGAAGCCAAGCACGCGGCTGGCGAAGGTCGCCAGGCCGATCAGGCCGGCGGACTTGACGACATGGCGGTTCTCGCTCGGCGGCTGCGCGGGCGGCTCGGAGGGGCGCGAAGGAGCGGACATCGCGCGGATTGTAAATGAACACCGGAAGGGAGTCTACCGGAGGCGGTCCGCGGTCAGCGCGGCGAGGGCTTCCGGCCGGACGCGGGCGCCCCGGTCAGAATGCCCTGGGAGCGGAGCTCGAGCGGCTCGGCTTCCTTTTCGCGGCCCATCTGCCGGAGCACCATGGCCTGCTCGTCGAGGCTTCTCGCCAAGTCAGGGTGATCGGGGCCCTGGACCTTCTCGCGGATGGCCGCAACCCGCTTGAAGAGCGGCTCGGCCTTCGCGAACTGCCCCTGGCCGGCGTAGAGCTGCGCGAGATTCCTCAGCGTGAGCGCCACCTCGAGATGGTCGGGTCCGAACACCTTCTCCTTGATGGCGACGGCCCGGACCAGCAGGGGTTCCGCGTCGGCGTACTGGCCGTGCCGCCGGTACAGTACGCCGAGGTTGTTGAGCGTGGCCGCCACATCCGCGTGCGTCTCGCCGTGGACCGTCTGGTAGATCTTCAGGGCCCGGAGGTAGGCCGGCTCCGCCTCGGCATGCTTATTCTGGGCCGCATAGGCCTGGCCCAGTCCGCCGAGCGCCCGCGCGACGCGCAGGTCCTCCGGCCCGAACTGCTCCGCCTTCGCGACGGCGGCGGCGAAGATCCGCTCGGCGTCCGCGTGGCGGCCCTGCGCCAGGGCCTGCTGCCCGGCTGCCACCGCCTCCTCCCACGACGGCTGCGGGCAGCCCGCCGCCGCCAGCGTGAACGCCAGCGCGAGGAGGCAGGTCCCGTACTTTATCCTGGCGTCCCGCATCACCTTTGCCTACGATACCGGCGGATGATCGACGATCCCGACAAGCCCCTGACCGTCCGGCAGCAATTGATGCAGCTGCTCACCGGCGCGCAGCACAGCGCGCGCGACTTGGCGGCGCTCGTCGGTGCGCCGGAGCGCCAGATCGAGGAGCATCTCGCCCACGTGGTCCGCTCGCTTGCGCGGGACAAGACCAGGCGGTTCCTGCTCGAACCGTCCCGCTGCCATGACTGCGGCTTCGTCTTCCGCGACCGCACCCGCCTCACCACGCCGGGCCGCTGCCCCACCTGCCGCAGCGAGGCGATCGCGCCGCCCCGCTTCGGCATCGAAGTGCGTTCGTGAAGGACGCGTGGGGTCTGGCTCCCTTCCCCGCGCTCCGCGTGGAGCCTGACCCCTTTCCGAACGGGGTCAGACACCGCCTGCCTTTGGCAGGCCGGAAGGGTGTCAGGCCCCGAGGCTGCCGAGCCTACCGTTGGGTCGTCCCCCGGAAGGCCTGCAGGAACCGTCGGAGAATCACCTGTTCCAGGCGGGACGTGCGGTGCGCGGGCGTGGGAATGCGCAGCAGGAGGTTGACGCGCGTCGGGTCGGGGATCTGGATCGACACCCGCGGCTTGACCGACGGCACGTCCATCCAGTTTTTGCCCTCCAGCTCCTTCATGTGCCGGGCGGCCTCGTCGATGAACGGCCGGCACTCCTCGTTGGCGATGCCCAGAAGAATCTTTTCCGCCGCCTGCCAGTCGTCCGTCACGGCGAGCGGGATCGTCATGATGTGGACGATGTACTGCTTCATGTAGGTTTCGTTGATCAGCGGGTGCGCCAGCAGGAGGCTGTTGGGGAAGACGACCGCGCGGCCGGAGTACTGCGAGGTCACGTGCCCGGGGCCGATCTCCAGCACGGTCGTGGCCAGGAAGGTCTGGTCGATCACGTTGCCGCGCACGCCGTTGATCTCGATGCGGTCGCCGATCGTGTAGGCGTTCGCCCCGATGCGCAGCGCCGTGCCGCTCAGGCAGAGGATCAGCTCCTTGGTCGCCAGGACGACGGCGACGGCGATCGCCACCAGCGACACGGCGAAGGCGCGCAGCTCGTTGGCCAGGATGAAGGCCAGCCCGACGACGAACACGATCCCCAGCACGTTGCGGATCTGCACCGCGAGGCGCCGCCGGACTTCCAGCGGCAGGCTTTCGCGCTGCACCACCGCCCGCAGCAGGATGAACCGCAGCGCCACGACCGTCGCCAGCAGCGCCAGCACGGCCAGGACGTTCGGCAGGGCCTCCTGAACGAACGACCCCGATTCGTCAATCAGCGTCTGGATCATGTCTGTTCCCCCGGGTCCGCTCCCGCTCGTCGTGCGCCTCCCGCTCGTGCTTCCACCGAATCGTGCACCAGAGCGCGTAGCCCTGCGCGAGCAGCCCCGTCACGATCAGCCCCTGCCCCGTGCCCAGCCAGCCCGAGTCCGGCTGGTCCAGCCCCTGCATCCCCAGGACGAACCCGAGCGCAATCGCCACGACCCCGACCGACCGGGCGATCATCGCGCTCTGTCTCAATTGCACCGCGCGTTCCGTCATGCGACCCGCTATTGAATGCCCTGCGACCGGAGATAGGCGATCAGCCGGCGGTCTTCGCGGGCCGAGCGCAGGAACTTCATGCCGACCCGCCGGCCGCTGATCGAGCGGACCATCACGGCCACCTCCAGCGGCGGCTCCTGTTCGCTCACGAACAGGTTGACGTGAAAGATGTCGTCCACCTTCACCGGCGTCGTCGTCTCGATCAGGCAGCCGCCCAGCGAGATGTTGATGAGCATCCCCTCGCCCTTGATCCGTCCTCCCGAAAAGGCCAGCGCCAGGCGGACCGGAATCCGCTCGTGCGTCCGGCGTTCCGACACCGGGGGATAGTGCCGCGCCAGCCGGAAGGCCAGAAACCGGTGGCCGCACGTCTGGCAGCGGAACGGCGACACGAAGACCAGGTTCCTGAACTCCTCGCCCAGCGACAGGCGCGGCACCCGGTGCACCGACTCCTTCCCGCACTCGGGGCACCGCAGCGCCCCACCCCATGACATGCTTTCGACGGCCATACGAGGGGCCATTCTACCTAAGTGCCGCGCCGAAAGGCGAGCGAGACAGGCTTCGGGCCGCTTGCTATAATCCCGCGGCACGGACCAAGGAACCCCCGTCGTGAAGCTGAAGATCGCCACCTACAACGTCAACTCGATCCGCAAGCGCCTGGACACGATCCTCGCCTGGCTCGAGACCCACAAGCCCGACGTGCTCTGCGTGCAGGAAACCAAGGTCCAGGACGAGGACTTTCCGCTGCTGGCGCTGCAGCCGGCCGGCTACCACATCACGTTCCGCGGGATGAAGGCCTACAACGGCGTGGCGGTGTTCAGCCGCGACAAACCCGAATCCGTCGCCTACGGGCTGGATGTCGGCAACGGCGAGCCGGACGAGTTCCGGCTCATCCGGGCCGTCGTGCGCGGCATCCCGATCATCAACACCTATATTCCGCAGGGCTTTGAAATCGATTCGCCCAAGTACCAGTACAAGCTCCAGTGGTTCAAGCGGCTCCGGAAATACTTCGACAAGCACCTCTCGCCGACGAAGCCGGCCCTCTGGTGCGGCGACATGAACGTGGCACCGGAGCCGATCGACGTCCACAGCCCCGAAAAGCACCTCGACCACGTCTGTTTCCACGAGGACGCGCGGAAGGCCTACAAGGAGACGGCGGCCTGGGGGTTCGTGGACGTGTACCGCAAGCTCTACCCGGACACGCAGCAGTTCACGTTCTGGGATTACCGCGCGCCCAGCTCGCTGGCGGCCAACAAGGGCTGGCGCATCGACCACATCATGGCGACGGCTCCGCTGGCGGCCAGGTGCACGGCCGCCGGGGTGGACGTGGAGCCGCGCAAGCAGGCCAACTCGTCCGACCACACCTTCCTCTGGGCCGAATTCGAGACCTGACCCCCGTGAGGAGCCACTGACCGGCGTGGCGGGCCGGCCGCGCAAGCAGGGCCATTCCACCGACCACGCCTTCCTCCTCGTCCTGGCCCGGATCTACGCGCGGGGCCTCGGCGTGCCGCAAGACGTGAACAAGGCGCTGGCCCTGCTCAAGGGAAACCCGCGCGAGGATGCGCGGGCCTACGCAAAAGAGCTGTCCGCCGCGGCCAGGACCAACGCCGCGGCCAAAAAACCGTAATCACGCCGCCCTGCCCTGTGCTATAGTGGCCCCGCCGGCGACCGGCCTAGAAAGGGGGACCTTTCGTGCGGCTTCTGGAACGGATCCTCGGCGCCGTCCTCCAGGCGTTCCGCCTCGATACGGTCAACCGCCGCATCCTGGCCCTGGCGGCGCTCGCCACGCTCATCCCCACGGCCACGACGGGCTGGCTGCTCTACAGCCAGAACAAGTCCGCCCTGACCGGAAAAATCCACGAAGAACTCCGCAGCGCCTCCGTCAACATCGCCCGGGAATTCGACCTCTGGCTCAAGGAGCGCACGTACGAGCTGCGCGTCTTCTCCGGCTCCTACGAGCTGTCGGAGAACGTGGAGAAGTCGCTCCGGGGCGGCGCCGCGCGCGCCCAGTTCCTGCGCCGCGCCCAGGACTATCTCAAGTCGGTCCAGAACAAGTTCTCGGATTACGAGGACCTGTTCGTGCTCGACGCCAAAGGCGCCGTGGTCGTCACCAGCGCCAAGCAGACGCCCCGTGTCTCGCTCCCGCAGGACTGGCAGAAGCAGGCCAAGCTCGACCAGCCGGTCGTGACCGGCGCGCACTGGGACGCAGGCCGCGGCCGGACCGTCATGACCGTGGCCGTCCCCCTGAAAACCGCGGGCGGCCGCTTCCTGGGGGTGCTGGCCGCGACGGTCAACTTCGGGTCGATCGAAGCCGTGCTGCGTCAATGGGCCCAGGGGCAGACGCGGCACCTGTTCGTCGTCAAGCCGGACGGCACGCGCGTGCTCAGCTCCCTGCTGACGCCGCAGCCGGTGCTCACGGCGAAGCTCCCGCAGGACGCCACGCGCACGTTCTTCGCAGGGGAGGCCGGCGACCTGCACCGGATGACCTATGAGAACATCGAAGTCCTGGCGGTGATGCAGCCGGTTGCCCGGCTGGGGTGGGGCGTCGTGGCGGAGAAAAATTACGAGGACGCCTACCGGGCGCTGGCGAACATCCGCAAGGTGGCCGTGGTGTCCACGGCCTCGCTGCTGATGGGGGTGGGATTGATCGCCTACCTCCTGTCGCTGACGATCATCGGCCCCCTGTCCCGCCTGACGGATGCGGCGGCCCGGGTGGCGGGCGGCGACCTGGCGGTCGAAATCGCGGTCGATCCGCCGCGGGAGATCGGGCGCCTGGCGACCATGTTCAACACGATGGTCGCCTACCTTCGCGAGGCGCAGCACGAGCTGACGGCCGTGAACCTCGCGCTCAACGAGCGGAACCAGACCCTGGAAACGCTCTCCTCGACCGACGTACTGACCGGCCTCCACAACCGCCGCCGCATGCGGGACGCTCTCAACGCGGAAGTCGCGCGGTATCAGCGTAACGGGCGGTCCTTTTCCATCCTGATGGTGGACGTGGACCACTTCAAGAAATACAACGACACCTACGGCCATCCCGAGGGGGACGTGCTGCTGAAGAAAGTGGGGGAGATTTTGAAATCGTCGCTGCGGACCAACGACTTCGCGGCCCGGTATGGAGGGGAGGAGTTCCTGATCCTGCTTCCCGACCAGGATTCCAAGGGAGCCGCGGAGGTGGCCGAGCGTATCCGCCAGCGGGTCTCGGTGGAAACGGCCGATGAGAGCAAGCACCGCGCGGCCGTGACCGCCAGCTTCGGCATCGCGACCTTTCCGGAATCCGGCCGCACCGTCGACATCCTGCTCAACAACGCCGACGGGGCGCTCTACCGCGCCAAGAGCGGCGGCCGCAACCGCGTCGAAGTCGCCGCCACTTAGATGCAGCGCTCTTACGGACCGGCGAGCAGGTTGTAGAAGATCCAGCCCCGCCGGTCGCCTTCTCCCCGCGCGCGCAGCCACGGGCCCTTGTGCGACACCGCGACCAGTGATTCCCCCCGCTCGACGGACCAGGCCACGGCGGATTCAGCGGCGGGCTCCTGGCGGGCCTTTCCGGACACCGCCAGCTTGACCGACAGCGGCAGGGCGAAGAGGGTTTCGCCCTCCAGCAGGGACTGGCGCTCACGGTCCTGGGATTTCTCCTGTAGGTCCTTGACGATGGCCTTGGCTTGGGCGGTGAGATACAGCGAGCCGCTGTAATTCTCCTTCTTCAGCTCGGCGGCGCTCATGGTCACGAGCGTGGCCGCTTGGTCGAAGTCGGGGTGCCGGTCCAGGCCCGCGGCGGACCCCTTGAGCTCCTTCAGCGCGCCCTCCCCTTCGGCCAGCTCGGACGCCGCCTCGGCCTTGCTATCCTGGCTCCGGAGCTTGGACTTGGTGCGGACCGTTTCCTGGATGGTGTCGTCGAGCTTCCGGTGCAGGGTCTGGATCTGCGCATCCCGCTCAGACAGCAACGCCTGCAGCCGGGCGGATTTCGCGTCGAACTCCGATGAGCCGGCGGCCCCGCCCGCCGAGCCGGCGGATTTCTCCTGCTGCTCGCTCTCCACCCTGTCCTGCAGCTCCCGGAGCAGGGTCTTGACCTGGTTGGTCAGGTAGAGAGAGCCCCCGTAGTTCTCCTTCTTGAGCTCCTCCGCGCTGGCCGCGATGAGCTGGGCCACGTGCGCGTAATCCGGTCGCTTGTCCAGGCCCTTGTAGGAGGTCTTGAGCGTTTTCAGCGCCACTTCCGCCTCGGCGAGGTTGGCGGCGGCTTCGGCCCGGCTTTCCTGGCTCGTGAGCTTGGCTTTGCTGCGCACGGTTTCCTGAATCGCCTCGTCCAGCTTCTTCTCCAGTCTTTGAATCCGCGCCTCCCGTTCGAGCAGCGCAAACAGCAACCCGGCGAGCTTCTCGTCCATCTCCGGGGTCATGGCAACCCGCTTCGGGGGCGCGGGCGTCTTCTTGCGCTTCGGCGCGGGCTTCGACCCGGCGGCCGCGGCGTCTGCGGCGCCGGCCGTCTCCGTGGGCTCCGGCGACGTGGCGCAGGACCAGAGCAGCAGGCTCAGCCCGATGAGGAGGCGCGCGGAGGCGCGCGCATATCGCGTGAGAAGGTTGGATCCGGTGTCGGTCTGACGGTTCATGCCGGTCTCTCCAGCCAGAAAGAGGAAGGCATTCTAACGATTCTGCGGGCAGGATGCCAAGCCGGATTTGCGCGCGTGTGTCCTGACTCGCGGCGCCGGCTCGCTTTCGGACCGGCGGTTGAACCTGATATACTGGCGCCCTCGCTCGACGGCAGGAGTATCCATGGCCGGAAAAACCTTGTTCGATAAAATTTGGGACGCGCACGTGGTCCGGACCGAGCCGGACGGCACCACGTTGCTCTACGTCGACCGGCAGCTCGTCCATGAAGTCACGTCCCCGCAGGCCTTCGAGGGGTTGAAGCTGGCCGGACGGAAGCCGCGGCGGCCCGGGGCCACGCTGGCGGTCCCCGACCACAACGTCCCGACGACCGACCGCAAGTTCGGCATCGCCGATCCCGTCAGCGCGAAGCAGATCCAGACGCTGGAGGAGAACTGCCGGGAGTTCGGCATCACCCTGTTCGGCATGAACGACGTCCGGCAGGGGATCGTCCACGTGATCGGCCCGGAGCAGGGCTTCACCCTTCCCGGCATGACGATCGTCTGCGGCGATTCGCACACCTCCACACACGGCGCGTTCGGCGCGCTGGCCTTCGGCATCGGCACCAGCGAGGTCGAGCACGTGCTGGCCACGCAATGCCTGACCCAGACCAGGCCCAGGACGATGGAGATCCGCGTGGACGGGAAACTCTCGGAGCGCTGTTCCGCGAAGGACGTGATCCTCGCCATCATCGGCAGGATCGGCACGGCGGGCGGCACGGGCTACGTGATCGAGTACACCGGCTCGGTCATCCGCGCTCTGACGATGGAAGGCCGGATGACGCTCTGCAACATGTCCATCGAGGGGGGCGCCCGCGCCGGCATGGTCGCGCCCGACGAGAAGACGGCGGCCTACATCAAGGGGCGCCCGCTGGCGCCGGGCGGCACCCTCTGGGAGCAGGCGGTCAAGGCCTGGCAGGCCCTTCCGACCGACGCCGGCGCCAGGTACGATCAGACCGTCGAATTGAAAGCGGAGCGGATCGCGCCGCAGGTGACCTGGGGCACGAGCCCCGGGATGGTCACCGGCGTGGACGGGAAGGTCCCGGACCCGAAGAGCATGCCGGACGAGAAGTCCCGCAAGGCCACGGAGCGCGCGCTGGAATACATGGGCCTGGCTCCGAACACGCCCATCATGCAGATCGCCATCGACAAGGTCTTCATCGGCTCCTGCACCAATTCGCGCATCGAGGACCTGCGGCTGGCGGCGAGCTTCGCCAAGGGGAAGAAGGTCGCGAAGAGCGTTCAGGCGATGGTGGTGCCCGGCTCCGGGCTCGTGAAGCAGCAGGCCGAGCAGGAGGGACTCGACAGGATTTTCAAGGACGCGGGCTTCGAGTGGCGCGAGGCGGGCTGCAGCATGTGCCTGGCCATGAACGCGGACGTGCTCCAGCCGGGCGAGCGCTGCGCCTCCACCAGCAACCGCAACTTCGAGGGCCGCCAGGGCGCGGGGGGCCGCACGCACCTGGTGTCGCCCGCCATGGCCGTAGCCGCGGCGGTCGAGGGGCATTTCGTGGATATCAGGAACTGGAATTGACGATTTGACCATTGATTCATCGAACCATTGAATCAATGACAAAATGACCCGATGAAGAAATAAGGATCAGCCGTGCAAGCTTTTACCAAACATAGCGGTCTCGTCGCGCCGCTCGACCGCGTCAACGTCGACACGGACCAGATCATCCCCAAGCAGTTCCTCAAGACGATCAAGCGCACGGGCCTGCGCGAGGGGCTGTTCTACGACTGGCGGAGGAGGAAGGACGGCTCGCCCGATCCCGACTTTTTCCTGAACCAGCCGCGGTACAAGCACGCGACCATTCTATTGACCCGCGACAACTTCGGCTGCGGCTCCTCGCGCGAGCACGCGCCCTGGGCCCTGCTCGACCAGGGCTTCCGCTGCGTCATCGCGCCCAGCTTCGCGGACATCTTCTACAACAACTGTTTCCAAAACGGCATCCTGCCGGTCGTGCTGAAGGCCGACGAGGTGCAGGCCCTGTTCAAGGGCGCCGCACAGGAAGGGTACCGGCTGACCGTCGATCTCGACGCCCAGACCGTGACGACGCCCGAGGGGACGGCCCATCGTTTCAACATCGATCCATTCCGCAAGAACTGCCTCTACAAGGGGCTGGATGCGATCGGCCTGAGCCTGCAGCATGAAGCGGCGATCGCCGCCTACGAGAAGCGGCGCAGAACGGAAGCGCCGTGGCTGTTCACCGACCTGGCGGTACGGTAAGCCGGATGGACTGGCTCAAGGATTTCGTCGCCAACGTGCTGAAACCCCTGCTGATCTGGGTCGTAGTCCTGCTCGTCCTCGGGTTCGGCGGCTACCTGACCTTCGTCTTCAACTGGAGCTACTCGGACGGCGACCGCGCCGGCTACCTCCAGAAATTCTCCCGCAAGGGGTGGATCTGCAAGTCGTACGAGGGCGAGCTGGCCATGACGACCGTTCCCGGCGTGGCGCCGGTGATCTGGACCTTCAGCGTGCAAATGTGGGACGACGACCTGGCGCAGAAGTTCAACGGCCTGCTGGGCAAGAAAGTGGTGCTGCACTACAAGGAACTGCGTTATCTGCCCACGGCCTGTTTCGGCGAAACACCCTATTTCGTGGACAGCGTGAAATCGGCGGACTGAGCCATCGGGAGACGACTTGAGCAAGCCCGTCAAGATCATGCTGGTCGGCCTGGCGGCGGCGGGCCTCGCCGGGATCCTGTTCTTCGCGACCCTTCCGATGTGGCTGGGCCCGGCGATTAAGGCGGCCGTCGAGCAGGTCGGTCCGCGCCTCACCAAGACGACGGTCAAGCTGGGCGAGGTGGAGATCTCGCCGTGGCACGGCCTGGTCCAGATCAAGGGACTGGAGGTCGGCAATCCCGCCGGCTTCAAGGCGCCGACGGCCATGAAGCTGGGGACCGCCAGGATCCGCATGAACATGCTGTCGATCCTGTCGGGCACGGCGGTCATTCACGAAATCCTCGTCGAGGCTCCCGAGCTGACATGGGAAGGCGGTCTCTCCAAGAGCAATTTCACCACCATCCAGGACAACGTCACGAGCGCCTCGCCGAAGGGGCCGGAGAAGGCGGCTGCCGAGCAGCCGGAGAAGCGGGCCTCGTCCTCCTTCTCGATCAAGCTGCTTATCGAGGACTTTACCTTCCGCGAAGGGAAAATGGCCGCTCACGTGGATGCCGGCCCCATCGGCCAGAGTGACCTTTCGCTCCGCCTGCCGTCCGTCCATCTGACCGACATCGGCAAGGAGACCGGGGGCGCGACACCGGAGCAGGCCGTCTCGGCCGTCTTCTCCGCCATCACCCGGTCGGCGACCGGCGCCGTGACCGACTCGATCAAGCCCATGGGCGAGGCGGGCAAGGGAGCTGTCTCCAAAGCGGGGGAGAGCCTGAAGGGGCTGTTCAAATAGGATCCATGCTGGCGGCTACGCCTCCACCGGGCCCGGTCCTCTCCGATCTCAAGCACGACCTCTTCGCCTCCGTCGTCGTCTTTCTCGTCGCCCTGCCCCTGTGCATGGGTATCGCGATCGCCTCGGGCGCGCCGCCGGCCGCGGGCATCATCACCGGCATTGTCGGTGGACTCGTGGTCGGGTCCCTCTCCGGCTGCCCGCTGCAAGTCAGCGGTCCCGCCGCGGGCCTGAGCGTGATCGTCTGGCAATACCTCCAGACCTACGGGATGGAGAAGCTCGGCATCATCATCATGCTGGCCGGCGCCCACCAGATGATCGCCGCCTGGCTGCAACTGGGCCAGTGGTTCCGCGCCGTGTCCCCCGCCGTGATTCACGGGATGCTGTCGGGGATCGGCCTGATGATTCTCGCGGGCCAGTTTCACGTCATGATCGACGACGCGCCGCGCTCCAGCGGCCTCGAAAACCTCCTGAGCATCCCGGCGGGCATCTGGAAAGCCGTGTTTCCGGCGGAAGGCGGTCCCGCCCACCAGGAGGCCGCGGCCATCGGCGTGCTCACGATCACGGCGATCATTCTCTGGAACAAGTTCATCCCGAAGAAGTTTCAGGCCATCCCCGGCGTGCTCGTCGGCGTGGCGCTCGCCACCGGCGTGAGCGTGCTGTTCGACCTGCCGATCAGCCATGTGAAAGTGCGCGACGACCTGCTGACGATCATCGAGCTGCCCAAGCTCGAGAGCCTGGGGCATCTGACGGACACGTCGCTGCTCTCGGCCTCGCTGGCGATGGCCTTCATCGCGAGCGTGGAAACCCTGTTGTCCGCCACCGCCGTGGACCATATGCACTCCGGGCCGCGCACCCGCTACAACAAGGAGCTCTTCTCGCAGGGCCTGGGGAACGCGATCTGCGGCCTGCTGGGCGCCCTGCCGATGACCGGCGTGATCGTGCGCAGCTCGGCCAACGTGCAGGCCGGGGCGCGCACGCGCGCGTCCGCCGTCCTGCACGGCACCTGGCTGCTGCTCTTCGTCGCGGTGCTCCCGTTCGTGCTGCGGCAGATCCCGACGGCCTGCCTGGGCGCCGTGCTGGTGTTCACAGGCTACAAGCTCACGAACATCGCCGTCATCAACGAGCTGAAGGACTACGGACGGAGCGAGGTCGTGATCTACGTCGGGACGATAGGCGCCATCGTCGCCACGAACCTCCTGACCGGCGTGCTGGTGGGCATCGGGCTGGCCATCTGGAAGCTGCTGTACACGACCCAGAACCTGGAAACGCACTTGGAGCAGCTGACCGGTTCCCCGACGGTGACCTACCGGTTCCACCTGATGGGCATCGCCACGTTCGTCAGCCTCCCCCGGCTGGCCACGGCGCTGGAAGACGTGCCGCCGGGCGTGACCGTCGAAATGCACTTCGAGTCACTGCGTCACATCGACCACGCCTGCCTGAACCTGCTGGAGTCCTGGGTCAAGCTGCACGGGCAGAAGGGCGGGCACGTAGTGATTGACTGGGACAAGCTGCAGGCCCGGACCTACCATGTCCGACACCGGAAGAAGGACCCGGGCAAGATGAAATGGTACGACCGCCTGTGGCCACAGTGAGCGTGGAAGACCGCGTATCGTTGCGTTCGTGACCCGGCGCTAACGGGGGAACACCGCCCGAAGAAACCCGCCGAGCCGGTCGAGCACGACGGCGGGAATCTCGTGCCCGCCCCTGAACCCCACCCATTCGACGGACAGTCCGGCCTGCGTGAGCAGATCGCGCAACTGTTCGGCCATGAAGGACGGCAGGAGGGGATCCATGCTGCCGTGACTTTGAAATACTTTCAGCCCCTTCCGCTTCGGCATCAGCGGCGTCCATTCATCCGCGGCGAGCAGCGTCCCGGACAGCAGGACCAGGCCGGCGAGCGGCCTGCCGGCGCGCAGGGCCGTGTCGCAGGCGAGCATCGCCCCCTGCGAGAACCCGCCGAGGACGATCTGCTTCGCGCCCAGCTTGCGCTCCGCATCGTCGAGCAGGGCGCTCACCTGCGCCCGCGACTCGGCCAGACCCTTCGGCACCTCGCGGGAGAGGTCACGCGCGCGGCCGGCCGCGATCTCGCGCTGCCGCCTCTCGATATCCAGCACCCACCAACCCCGCGAGTCGCCGAAGCCCATCTGAAACGACAGCGGGGCTTCCGGGAACACGAAGCGTGTCCCACGCGGCGCGTCAATTTCGGGCCCCAGCGGCACCAGATCGTCACCCGGCGCGCCCCAGCCGTGCAGCAGCACGACAACCGGGCCGTCGCCACCGCCGCGACCGTCCGTCCCGCCGGTGAGCCGGACTTTCAGTCCGCCAAGCTGCTCGACTTTCATTTTGCCAAGCGATTATACAAAGTCGCCCACAGATAGCCGATGCCCCAGGCGCCGGCGAGGAGAGCCGCGAATTCGGCGAGCATGAGCAGCGGGTTGACATCTTTCGGCAGCAGCGACGCGACATCTGCGCCGAAAAACTGCGCGTTGAAGAAGAAGGCGAAGAACGACGGCAGGAGGAACCGGAGCGCCCAGAGAAAGACCGTCAGCGCGGCGGTCGTGACGGCAATGGCGTTCGCAAAAGCGAGGGGGCGCAGCATGGCGGACTTGATGGTAGGGGAATCGTGCCCCGGTTTCAACCGGTGCCCGTCGGA
>Ga0233416_10000050_pt1 | contig 32415 bp, 32 predicted proteins | sample Sediment_Towuti__2_FD_188638 | JGI IMG/M metagenome (GOLD analysis project Ga0233416, IMG submission 188638) | Sediment microbial communities from Lake Towuti, South Sulawesi, Indonesia - Sediment_Towuti_2014_0_MG | ecosystem: Environmental > Aquatic > Freshwater > Lake > Sediment | place... | reverse complement strand
GGGTATGCGGCACACGGAGTGCGCGGGCGAGATCGGCGAGGAACACGACGCTCGACTTCAGGGGGGCGACGAGGATCGGATCGAGCATCGCGTAGTCGCGGTCGATCTCGGCTGCGAGCGCGTCGACGCGGGCGGCGATCTCCGCCCGCGAGAGGTAGACGGCGCCGAGCTCGCCGACGTCGGGCCACGTGCTCGAGGCAGTCACTACGAGGCGAGTCGCAGCCGATAGCGCTGCGCGAGGCGCTCGATGTCGCGTCGGTAGAAGAGCTTGACCCGGACTTGAGGATAGAGTCGGTGGACCTCGCGGAGCTTGCGGTTCTTGCGCGTGACCAGTGACTGCTTCATGACCGTCACCTCGATGAAGAGGTTCTGCTCCGGAAGGTAGAAGTCCGGGGTGAAGGCGCTCACGACGCGTCCTTCGGCATCACGCTCGAGGACGAACGAGTGGGGCTCGTAGTCCCACGGGACACCGTAGTAGTCGAGGATCTTGGCGCACTCCACCTCGATGCGATTCGCGAACCGCGGGGGCTCTTTTCCGCAATATGCCTGGAAAACGGGGCTTTCGTCCCGCACCTGCGCCACGGTAGCAGTGGCCTCGGACGGCCTCGGAGGGCCGTAGACTGTCCACGTGGCCGAAGCTCGGGCCGTGTACCGGATCGCTCAGCTCTCCGACCTTCACTGCGGAGGGCCGTACTTCGAGCCGAGCCTGCTCGAGCGCGCGATCGCCGAGATCAACGAGCTGAAGCCGAACATCGTCGTGTGCTGCGGCGACCTGACGACGTTCGGCTTTCGCCACGAGTACACGGCCGCCCGCCAGTACTTCGATCGCATCGACTGCAACTCGCTCGTCGTCGTACCCGGGAACCACGACTCGCGCAATGTCGGCTACGTCCACTTCGAAGAGCTGTTCGGGGACCGCAACTCGGTGCTGCGCAAGGACGGCATCGTGATCGTCGCCGTGGACTCGACGGAGCCCGATCTCGACCACGGCCAGATCGGCCGAGGCCGGTACCGGTGGATCGAGGAGGAGTTCGCGAACGCCGAGGGCCAGCTCAAGATCTTCGTCCTCCACCACCACCTCCTGCCCGTCCCGGGGACGGGCAGGGAGCGGAACGTCGTCTACGACGCCGGCGACGCGATCGAGTGCCTGCAGCGCTCGGGCGTCCGGCTCGTGCTCTCGGGACACAAGCACGTCCCCTACGTCTGGCGGCTCGAGGACCTCTTCGTCGTGAACACCGGCACGGTCTCGTCCCTTCGCCTGCGGGGGAACACGAGGCCCTGTTACAACGTCGTCGAGATCGCGGATCGGCAGGTCGATATCTGGCGTCGGCATCCGTTCCACGGGCAGACGAAGCTCGTCTCCTTCTCGCTCGACACGCTCGAGTACGCGAAGTTCACGGGGGCGATCGAGGACGAGGTGACCGCGCGCTCGTGAGAGCGCTCGCGATCGTCGACGGCGAGCACTACGCCCCCGTCGTCCGGGACGCGCTGGCCGAGCTTCCGTACGACTTCGTCGCCGCTGTCCTCGTCGGCGGAGCCGAGAAGCTGCGCGGCGAGGAGGACTACGGCGTTCCCCTTGTCGGCGACGTCGAGGGTGCCCTCCGCGCTCACTGCCCCGAGGTCGTGATCGACCTCTCCGACGAGCCCGTCCTCGGTCCCGTCGAGCGACTCGCGCTGGCCAGTCGCGTGCTCGCGTCGGGTGTGCCCTACGTCGGCGCGGACTTCCGGCTCGATCCTCCGGAACGCCCGCCGTTCGACCTGCCGTCCATCGCCGTCGTCGGAACGGGCAAGCGCGTCGGGAAGACCGCCGTCACGGGACACCTCGCGCGCCTGCTTGCCCGGGAGCACGACGTCGTCGTCGTTGCCATGGGTCGGGGCGGGCCGCGCAGGCCGGAGGTAGTCGCCGTTCCGCCGACGGTCGACGCACTTCTCGCGCTCTCGCGCTCGGGGCGCCACGCCGCCTCCGATCACCTCGAGACAGCAGCGCTCACGGGTGTGGTCACGGTGGGATGCCGGCGCTGCGGGGGCGGCCTCGCCGGCGCGGTGGCCGTCTCCAACGTCGCCGAGGGGGCAGCTCTCGCGCGCGAGCGCGCCCCCGAGCTCGTCGTGTTCGACGGGAGCGGCGCTGCACTCCCGCCCGTCGCCGCCGGGAGAACCATCGTCGTCGTCGGCGGTCACCAGAGTCCTGCGGTCGCGGCCGGATTCCTCAACACCTATCGCCTCCTGCTCGCGGATCTCGTCGTCGTGACGATGGCGGAGCTCGGGTCGGGATGGGAGAGCGTCGCCCGCGCGGTCGAGGAGGCGGCCAGACCCGGCACCCCCGTCGTCGCGACGGCCCTTCGGCCGAGGCCGATCTCCGACGTCCGCGGGAGAGCCGTCGCGTACTTCTGCACGGCGCCGCCGTCGGCACATCGCACCCTCGCCGAGGAGCTGGAGGAGACGCACGGCGCCGAGGTCGTGCACGTCTCGGGCAATCTCGCGAGACGCGACGAGCTGAAGAGAGAGGTCGCCGCGCTCGATGCGGAGGTATTCCTCGTCGAACTCAAGGCGGCTGCGGTGGACGTCGTTGCCGAGGCAGCGCTCGCGCGCGGCGCTGAGGTCGTGCTGGCCGGGAACGACGTTGTTCCGGTGCCGGCGGGCACCGAGCTTGACGAGATGCTCCTCGAACTGGCGAAATTCGCGCAATGAGAGAGCGCCGGTTCACGATCCCGCTGCCGCTCGGCGACGAGGTGCCGTTCTCGAAAGGTCTGATGGCACGGGCGCTCGTCGTCACGGGGCTCGATCCTGAGCGTGCGTACGAGATCGCCCGTCGAGCAGACCGCGACCTCGCGGAGCGCAGTGCACGCTCCCTGGGGCTCGAGCGCCTCGGGGAGCTCGCCGCGGAGATCATCGGCGACGAGGAGGCGAGCCGAACGGTTCGCAGGCTGCACCGACTCGACGCGCTGCAGCTCCTGGACGAGCCCCTGCTCCTCCTCGTCGGCGGCACCACCGGGACGGGCAAGTCGACGATCGCGACCGAGGCCGCGCATCGTCTCGGCATCACGCGGGTCACGTCGACCGACTTCATCCGGCAGGCGATGCGCGCGTTCTTCTCCGAGGAGTTCATGCCGTCCGTGCACTACTCGAGCTTCGACGCACGGCTGGCGCTGACCCGCGCCGAGGAGGAGGAGTCCGGGGACGCGGCGATCCTCGGCTTCCTCGACCAGACGAGGAACGTCCTCGTCGGCGTGCACGCGGCCCTGGAACGCGCCGCGACCGAGCGGTGGTCCACCGTCCTCGAGGGCGTCCATCTCGTCCCGGGCATGGTCGGAACGACCGACCACCCGGCCGCGTTCGTCGTCCAGTGCGTGATCGCGATCGAGGACGAGAACCTGCACCGAAGCCACTTCTGGGTACGCGACCACGCGACCGACGGCCTTCGGCCGCTCGAGAAGTACCTCGACGCGCTCCCGCAGATCCGCGAGATCCAGGACTACCTTGTCGAGCGCGCGCGGCGCTACGACGTGCCCGTGATCGTGAACGACTCGCTCGATCGCGCGATCGGCGACGTCCTCGATCTCGTCCTCCGGCGGGCGGACCAGCTCGCGGGCGTCGGTGCCTAGCGGCGGCAGGCGCTCGTCTCTCTAGACTTCCCGCATGGTCACTCGCGAGGACGTCGTCGAGGCGCTCCACTCCGTCGAGGACCCGGAGCTCGGCATGGACATCGTCGAGCTCGGCCTCATGTACGACGTCGAGGTCGACGGGCCGAAGGTGAGGGTGCTGTACAGCCTGACGTCGATGGGCTGTCCGGCAGGGGCGATGATCGCGGACGGCATCGTCGACGCCACCAGGTCGCTCCCCGGGGTCGAGGAGGTCGAGGCGGAGCTGACCTTCGACCCGCCGTGGACGCCCGATCGGATGTCGGACGATGCGAAGTTCATCCTCGGCTTCGGCTAGGGGCTCGCTGCAGCGACCGCATGCGGCTCTGATACGACCGTGTCGTCGCAGGTTCCCGGCCACGAGTCCGTAGGCGAGTTCGAGCGGGCAGCGCGCACCGCACCGGTCAGGCGCACGCTCCTCCGTGGGTGCTCAGCGCGCGTCTCGGCCGAGGGAACCGCCGGGTCACTCCGGAATGCGGAGGACGACCTTGCCGAACTGAGCGCCCGCCTCCAGGCGCTCCTGCGCCTTCGCCGCCTCCGCGAGGGGGAACACGCTGTCGACGTGGACGCGCACGCGCCCGGATCGAACGAGTTCGTAGGCACCCTCGAAGTCCGAAGGCAAACCCATCGTCGAGCCGTAGACCGCGAGCTGCTTCCACCAGAGGCGGTAGAGGCGGGCAGGCGGGCTGTGCCCGGTGGTCGCGCCGCAGATCACGATCCGTCCGTCCTGGCCCGCGGCAGCGAGCGAGCGCTCCCAGGTCGCCTCGCCGACAGTCTCCACGACGACATCCGCTCCCCGCCCGTCGGTTGCTTCCCTGACGGCCTGGACGACGTCGTCGTCGCCGTGGTTGACCGCAACATCCGCGCCCAGCGCCCGGGCGCGCTCGAGCTTCTCCGCATGCGAGGAGGTGACGATCGTGCGCGCTCCGAGCGCCCTGCAGATCTCGAAGGCTGCGAGGGCGACACCTCCACCGATTCCCCAGATCAACACCCACTCGCCTTCGCGGAGCGCGGCCTTCGTCACGAGCATGCGGTACGCCGTCTCGAACGTGAGCGGGAAGGCTGCCCCTTGCTCGAACGAGAGCACGTCGTCGAGGGGGTAGAGCTGTGCGGACGGCAGGGCCTTGAGCTCGCAGTACGTCCCCTCGGTGTGTTCGCCGATCACGGTGATCCTTCCGTGGTCGGGCACTCCGGGGTTGATGACGACGCGATCGCCCACCCGAAAGACATCGACAGCGCGGCCGAGCGCTGCGACGACGCCCGCTCCGTCCGCGCCGAGGATGCGAGGCTTCGGCACCGACGGAAGGCCCTTTCGCACCCAGATGTCGAGATGGTTGAGGCCCGCAGCTCGGAGCGCGACGAGCACCTCGCCGGGCCCGGGCTCGGGGTCGGTGACGTCCTCGTAGCGGAGGACCTCCGGTCCCCCGTCCTCGTGGATGCGCACCGCCTTCACGCGGCACAATCCTCGCATGACGGGCGCGGAGCTGTGCTCGCTCGCGGTCGAGGTCGGCTTGGACGCCGTCGGGGCGACGCGGGCCGAGCACTACGCCGAGACGGAGCGCCATATCCACGAGCGTCGAGCGCGAGGCCTCTTCGCCGATATGCGGTTCACGATGGCGCGTTCGGAGGTCTCGTGTCATCCCGAGCTCCTCGTTGCCGATGCCAAGACGGTGGTCGCGGCAGCGCTCTGCTACTACGTGCCCGGGCCGGAGCGGGCGCCGGACGAAGCGCGCCTACCGCGCTACACGTGGCGGGACGCGTACGGGACCCTTCGCGCTCGGCTGGAGGAGCTCGGCAGGCGCCTCGGCGGCCGGTACCGCGTGCTCGTCGACGACAACGACCATGTCGACCGCGAGGCAGCGGTTCGCGCAGGCGTCGCCTTCTACGGCAAGAACACGATGGCGATCACCCGCCGGCACGGGTCCTGGGTCGCCCTCGGGGCCCTCGTCACGGACGTCGAGATCGAGCCGACTGCACCCCTCGAGTCCGATTGTGGCTCGTGTCGAGCCTGTATCGACGCCTGTCCGACCGGCGCGCTCGACGAGCCCGGTGTTCTCGATGCGACGAAGTGCGTCTCGTACTGGAGCCAGGCTCCGCACGACATTCCCGAGGCGTTCCGGGACGAGCTCGGAGACATGGTCTACGGCTGCGACGTCTGCCAAGACGTGTGCCCTTGGAATCGAGGAATCGAGCGGCGCCGACGGACCGCCCGCCTGTCCGAGGACGCGCAGCCCGTCGTCCGGCTTCGTGACTGGCTCGAGCGTGACGGCAGGTCCCTTCTCGAGGAGTTCGGGCGGCTGTACATCCCGCGGAACGACGCGCGGTGGCTCCGTCGAAACGCCTTGATCACGGCCGGGAACGTCGGCACCGTCGCTCTCAGTGGGGCAGTCGAGTCGTTCGTGGACGATCCCGACCCCGTCCTCCGTTCCAGTGCGCAGTGGGCGCTCGCGCGCATCGCCGAGCGTGCAGGGTGAACGACGCCGACCTGACGAGAGAGCGGCTCGCGGTGCTCGTGCACGAGGTGCGAAGCCCAGTCGCGGCGGTCTCGGCAATCGCCGAGGCGGTTCTCGACCAGGGTCTTGACACCCTGTCGCGACGCGAGCTTGCGTCGCTTGTGATCTCTGCCTGCCGGAGCATCGAGCGGATCGTTGCGGACCCGTCGCTCGTGTCGATCCACTTCGGGGACGTCGACGTCGCGTCTCTCCTCCGAGCGGTGGTCGCGGCTGCCTCGCTCGGCGGAGGCCGAGTTGTCGCGCGAATCCCGGACGACCTCCCGCACGTCGAGGGTGATGCCGTCCGGCTCCACCAGGCGCTCGACAACCTCGTCCGGAACGCTCTCGTCCACGGGGGCTCGGAGGGAGAGGTCGTCGTGTCCGCGGCGGCGGCTGGTCGGTGTCTGTCGATCTCGGTCGCGGACTCCGGCGCAGGCATCCCCTTCGCCGACCAGCAGCGCGTCTTCGACCCTGGCGTCAAGCTCGAGGCGAGCCGTCCCGGGTCGGGTCTCGGGTTGGGGGTCACGCGCGGGATAGTCGAGTCGCACGGCGGAACGATCGCCGTCACGTCGACCCCGGGTACAGGCTCGACGTTCACCGTCGCCCTGCCGCTCCGTCGGCTCTAGCCTGCGACCTGCGCCTCGACGGTGTACTCGCGGATCAGACTGCCGTCACGGGCATGCTCCGACACATCGAGGTGTGCGCTCGAGGTATCCAGGTCGATTCCCGACGCCGTACTCACGCGAACCGGCAATCCCGAGCTGACCGCGTAGGTCTCCGCGAACCCGTGCTGCCGCACGGTCACGTACGCTGCATCGGGGCCTGGCTCGATCCACGCGAAGGCAAGCGGCGCACCATCCGCGCTGCTGCAGCCGAGGTCGAGCCGCGGGTCGCGGAGGCGCCCGCTCGACAGACGCCCGAAAGCGCGCCCGCACCATGGTCGCAGGCCGCCGGGAGGACCTCCTCCGCGGTCACAGGCGTACACGCCGCGGCCCGCGGAGGTGCGAAAGGTCGCGCTCGTGCCGTACGCCGACACGCGGACGACGACGGGCCCTGCCGCCCGGTCGCTCCGCTCCCGGAGACAGGCCGCAGACGGCGTGCCCGGAGCGACGGACGCGGCGTCGAGAGTGCGCACCGAGGTCAGCACCACTTCTTTGTCGACGCCCTCCAGTTCGACCGGCGGAGTCCTGACGACCGATCCGTCGGCGAGCGCTGTCGGAGCCCGGTGCCCCGCTCCAGTGCAGGCGGACGCGCAGAGAGCCACCAACGCGACGACGAGGTGCCCGGCCACGTGCCGGCCGCCTCGCTCGTCGCACCTCACGAGCTCCAACCGGTTCGGCGAACACCCCCGTAGCTCGAGTTGCCGCGATACGTTCGCGTCCAGATGTTCGTCCCGTAGGCCTCGCCCTTCGCCTCGATGACCTGATCGGATCCGTCCGGATTCGGTGCCCAGATCATCCCGATGTGACCGTCGCTCGCCAACGCGTCCATCTTGATCAGACCTGCCTTGGATGCGACGACATTGGGCGCCCCGTCACCCCGCTTGAAGCGAGCGGCCGTGTACGGGCCGTGGACGTTGCGCAGCATTCCCCACTGCTGGAAGCTCGCATCGCTCTCGGTCAGCGACTCGCGCCACACTTTGAAGGTGAAGCCGGAGCAGTCGCCGCCCTCTCCGCCGGTTGCGGGGTCCTCCGTCGGGTCACCCGGCGAGTCGTCGCGGTCGTTGTCGTTCCAGCAGCCGCCTGCCCACTGGTACCCCTCGAACCGTGCGCGCAGCGCGACGGTCGCCGAGCCGTCCCGCGTGATGTAGCTCGTCGGTGTGGGTGCCGCGGAGTTGCAGTTGTCCGCGACGAAGTGGGTGTGGTACGCGCCTGCGGTTCCAGCTGCTGCGAGACCGAAGGCGGCGAGGAACGCAGCCACGATTGAGCGTCGGAGAGTCATCAGCGCACCTCCAGGTCGAAGCGGTCGACAAACGCGCCGGCGGGGCTCGAGCCGAGTCGGTAGAGCCACGAGCCGGCGATGCGGAAACGGCTCAGCGGCGCCGTCTCCGCCCAGTCCTCGGGGCACACCGCGAATCGACTCACGACGCCCTTCCCGTCGAGGACGAGAACGATGAACTCGTCCTCCAGATCGGAGTACGCCCGTACGACGATCACCGCCCGCGGGCCGCGCACCTCGGCGAGCTGCACCTCAGCGAGCGGCGTGTCGCTCGTGATGCGCCACGAGCGGCGAACACCCTCCGCCGTCACGAGCGCGACGCGGACCTCCCTGTCGCGACGGAGTACGACCACTTCGCGTCCGGCTGCGACAGGCTGTCCGGTGCGCCCGTGGGCTTGCTGTTGGCTCCGTGCTGCGGGAGCCCCGTCGACGTACAGGGGCAGCCACTGGTGGGACGGGTGTGCCAGGACGAGAGGTCCCTCCGGGCCGAGCTCGATCCGAGACGCCGTGCGTTCCGCCGTCTCGACGGTCTCGAGCTCGCGGCCGTCCGCATCGAACCGCCGGACCAGCGGCCCTCGACCCGGGGACGCCACCGTCTCGAGAGCGTAGGCCGATCCGTCCGTTGCGACCCTCAGGTCGGCAATCGTGCCGGCGACCGAGACCGGGGTGAGGGACGGAACGCCGACGCCGTCCGGCCAGCGCAGAAGCCGGTGGTTCACCTCGTCGAGAACGGTCAGGGTTCCTGCGTCGTCCACGTCGAACGACGACGCGCCGACAGGCGTCTGTTGCGGCCCGGACTCGAGTCCGACGCTCCTCGGGCCTGACCCCCAGGGCGCGAACGCGATCCGCGCGCCCTTCCGAACCCCCACGCCGAAGACGTGCGCTCCGAGGTCGACACCGACGGTGTTGGACATCGGCAGACTCCGATACGGCGCGGCAGCGCCTCCTGCGGGTACAGCCGCTACGGGTCCGCCGGGCTCGGCGCGAAGAACCGCGTAGTACGTGAAGCCACGCGGCGCCGACGCGAGCGACGTCGGCACCCGGGTCGTGAGAACTCCCCCTCCTGCTGGCTCGAGCGGGAGCTCCACCGGCTCACCTCCGGATCCCTCGCGGGCGATTACGGTTCCGCTGACCTCGCACCCCGCGCCGCTCTCGTCCGCGTCGGCTGCGAGACACGTCGAATCGAAGCGGAGCTCGAGGTCTTCGCCCGGCACCGTCAGGAGCGGGGGGAGGTGTGACGCCTCCAGGGCCGTCTCCTTCGAACTGGCCTTGCGGGGGCCGAGAGGGCTCGCAAGAGCCATGGCCCCGACCCCTACCGCGGTGCCGGCGAGGAGCCCAAGCGCGAGAGCGAGCCGTGTGGTCGACGCGTGTCGAGCGTTGAACATGGCCTCTCCTTCGTTCGCTGGCGAGAAAACGGTAGCGGCGGAGGAGTGGTCTCCCGGAGGGTGTGACGTCTTTGTCGCGCTCTCGGCGCTCTTCGGCGACTATCAGCGACGCGCCGGAACGCGGATGAGCTCGCGCTGCAGGCGTCGCGCGCGTCGCGCGACGGCATCGCGGAGACGCTGGGGCTCCAGCACCGTCGTCTCGCCACGGTCTGCAAGCACCTCGGAGAGGATCCAGTCCTCGGTCTTGTACGGCACCTCGGCGATCGCCGAGCCATCGGTCAGCAGGCGTGCGCCGCGCTCGAGTTTCCAGCGCGCGACCGCAGGCGAGTGCAGGAGGCGAGCGACCCGCGGGTCTTGCAGGTACGAGGGATCGAAGCCGTCACGTGGGTCGAAGCGGTCGTCGAGGAGTCGCGCCGAGCGCATGCGATCGAGACGGAAGGTCCGGGCACCGTCGACCGTGCGGTCCCAGGTGTGCACGCGCCAGACCGGGAGCTCGCGCTCGATCGTGTACGGCTCCACCCGTCGCAGGGACGGAGTGTCCTCGCCCTCCTTCAGGTACTCGATCTCGACGAGGATGCGCTTCTCGGCGCCCTCGCTGAGCACTTTGACGAGCGCCTCCTCGTCCGATGCGTCTCGTGGCTTAGGCGTCCCGGCGAGGTCGAAGCGCCCGAACGTCTCCTCGAGCTTCTTCCGCACGCGCTTCAGGGGCGAATGGGCGTCGGCTGCGATCGTCGGGCCGACGTACTCGATCGCGAGACGGATCGCCCGAGCCTCGAGCGGCGTGAGCTTCGGGGGTCGCCGGAACACGTCTCCGTAGAGCTCCTTCTCGACACGAACCACGTCCTCGTCGTGCTCTGCGTACACCGCGTAGCAGCCTCCGCCGAAATTGACGAGATTGAGAAGCGACAGGTGATCCTGGAGCTCCTCGATCGGGATAGCGAAGCGCATCGCGAGCTCCTCCGCGTCGAGCACCGCCGACCGCTCGTCCCCGCAGGCGGTGAGCAGGTGAGCGAGCAGCGCCTGGAGGACGCCGAAGCGCTCGGGCGCAACCGGGCCCACGGGTCTCTCGGGGAGCGGCTGCCGGGGGTCGGTGCGCTTCGGGCCTGCGGCTTGCGGCGGTGATCCGGCATGCGCCTGGGCAAGGCGTGCGAGCCCGTCCGCCACGGAGGAGACGAGCTCCTCGGGCTCGAGCGGGATCGCACGGCCGTTCTGGCGGAGCACCCAGCCGGCGAGCTGCTCGACGCCTGCGTAGTCCGTCTCGAAGGCGCCGTCCTCGACCGAGCCGGCATCGGCGAGCGTTCGCTCGACCCACCACGCGGTGTCGCCCGACACCGCGATACGCGCGCGGCCGACGATGTCGCCGATCTGCCACGGCCTGGGGATGCGATGCGACTCGACGTCGAAGTCGGCGGGGATCCGGAAGTCGCGCTCCCGTCGCGTCGCGAACCGGATATCGCCGCGGATCCGAGAGACCTTGAAGGTGCGGGTGGTACCGCGGTCGAGATCGTGGCCGACGACGTACCAGTTGCCGTCGTCGAGCCGGAGAGCGTACGGATTCACCGTTCGCTCTCCAGGACGCGCACGGCGGGGGCTCCAGTAGCCGAACCTCACCGTCCGCTGCTTGGAGATGGCCGATTCGAGCTTCGCGAGGCGGCCTGCGAGCTCGGGCGAGTAATCCGGTGCGCTCACACGCACGCGCTCCGCGGTCTCCGTCGGCGGCGCGGTCAGCCCCGAGCGGCCGAGCGCGAGGTTCTGCAGCGCGAGTCGCAGGGGTTCCGCGTACGCGAACTTGCCCTCGAGGTAGTACAGCGCGGTCTGCAGCGCCGCGAGCTCGTCGTCGTCCAGCTCGAGTCGCTCGAGGAAGTAGTGCTCGGATCGGAGCGTGTAGAGCTCCTCCCCCGTGAACTCGTCGCGCTGGGACTGGAGTGGGATCCCGAGCGCCGTGAGCTCCGCCCGATCCGAGTAGAAGCGCCGCGCGAAGGCCTCGTCGGACATCTCGCTGTAGCCCTCGACGTTGCTCTTGACGTCGCGCGCCGTCAGAAGACGCCGCTCCGCCATGAGGAACGCGACGAGCGAGAGCTGGCGGATGAGCTTGTCGGCGTCGTGCGACATCGCACCGCGAGACTACCTCTTGGGCAGGGGTATTGACGGGCGCGGATGGGGGCCGCGCGGAGCGCCAGCGACGCTCCGGTGAGACCGACGGATGGGTCGGGGAAGGTTCTAGGCGGCGACGGTCGTGGCCCGCTCGAGGTGCTGGTGCGACGGGCAGTAGTCGCGGCCAGGGAGCGGTGTGCGCTGACACGCCTTCCCCTTCCGCGTCGTCGCGTGACACCGAGCGACGCCCCCGTCGAGCAGCCCGGCCTCGATCTGCTGCTCGATGAATGCGGTCGCGGCTCCGACGCCCTCCCGCACTGCCCACGCCACCTGCGCCTGCGCCCGGATGGGGAAGTAGCGCCGGATGTCGGCGAACAGGGCGCGATCGGGGCGCGCGAAATAGTGCGGGTCTTCGGCGAGGCGCGACATCGTCCGCTCGCACTCGAAGAGCACGGCGCGACGATATTCGAGCTGCTCCTCGCGCTTCGCGAACGGATCGATGAGATCCTTGATGGAGCGGTAAATCGCTCGCGAGTATTGATACATGCAGGACTGGAGTTGAGCCGCGTGATCGTTCAACGAGCCTACCCAGTCTCTCCTCGAATCCCTCTCTTGATGCCCTATCGCGGCGAGAACGCCGATGCGCCTGGTTGAGTGTAGCGCCTTTCCGACCATGTTACAAAGTCGAATCCGGATGTCTTCTGCCGCGGCAACGGGCAGCGGGCACTAGGGAACGATGTGGCGCACCGTGGCGGCTCGCGTGACCTCTCGCGCGGACCCGAGCGCGCTCGTCGCCTCGGCCTCGGAGGCGTAGACGCCCGAGAAGACGATCCAGTATCCGGGCCGCAGGCTCGCGTAGCGGGACGAGTCGAGAACACCGACGGCCTGGAGTCCCCTCGCCCGAGCCTGCCGCGCACGCGCGATCGCCGGCTTGCTGCCGCGCGTCTGGGGGAGGCTCGCGAGCACGATCGTCCATCCGTCTTCGCCGGACGGCCAATCGGCGACGCCCGCCGATGCGTCCCCTGCGGGCGAGGGGAGCGTGCTCGAGCTCGGAAGTGTCGCGAAGCCGCCGGTGGCCGTGACCACCTGGGTGTCACCGCCGCCGCCGCCGGTCGCCGCGATCGCTACCGCTCCACCGGCGAGCGCGACGAGCGCCGCCAGTGCCGATCGCGGAACCCATCCCGCTACGCCCGATCTCGGGCCCGCCGCAGGCCCTCCCGCGAGGCGGAGGCCGCACTCCAGGCAGTACTCTTGCCCGGTCGCTGCGGGCACCCGACAGCGGGGGCAGGACGTCATCTCGGGGCGTCGACCGTCCGAGAGCTCGCGGGAAGATCGCCCGCCACCTGGCGTCCGCAGGTCGCGCAGTAGCGGGCTCCGAGCAGGATCGGGGCGCCGCATACGCAGACGGCGCCGCCTCCGCCCCTCCGGACGAGCGCCGTGCCGTCGAGCAGAGCGTCGATCTCCTGCACGCGCGCCTCGATCGCGACGAGCTCGGCACAACGCTCGACGACGAGACCCGCATTGAAGCGGTCTCGCTTGTACATCTCGAGGGCCAGGCCTCCGAGGTCGCGCAGGCGCTCCTCTCGAACTTCGAGCAGGGCCTTCCGCTCGCGCTTCAGGTCACGCGTCGGCGGGATCCTGAACGTCGCTCGCTCGCTTCCACCTTCCGGAGTACCCGCTGCGGATACGCCTCGCGCCATCGCTCGGACCCTAGAGCTGGAGGACGACGACGCGTTCCTCGGTCATCTCGCGAATCGCATATGCGGGGCCCTCGCGCGTGTTCCCCGAGTCCTTCAGGCCTCCGTACGGCATCTGGTCGGCGCGGAAGGTGGGGGCCTCGTTGACGGTGACTCCGCCGAACTCGAGCTCACGTGCGGCGCGAAGAGCCGCCTTGACGTCCCTCGTGAAGATCCCGGCCTGAAGTCCGAACCGCGTGCCGTTCGCGAGGCCGATCGCCTCGTCGAGGGTGCGGTACGGAGTCACCGTGCAGAGAGGGCCGAAGACCTCCTCGCACGAGACCTTGGCATCGGCGGGCGCGCGACCGAGGACGGTCGGCCGCAGGAGCCCGTCTTCGAGCGTGCCGCCGGCGAGCACCTCGGCCCCGCGCGCCGTCGCCTCCTCGATCCACGCAAGCACGCGGTCGCGCTCGGAGGTGGCGATGAGCGGTCCGACGTCGGTCTCCTCGTCGGCCGGGTCGCCGACGCGCAGCGCCTCGACGCGAGGGAGGAAGCGCTCGAGGAACCCGTCGTAGACCGGCTGCTCGACGTAGATCCGCTGCACCGAGATGCAGCTCTGCCCGGCGAAGGAGAAGGCGTTCGCCGCCATCCGCGCGGCCACGTCGTCGAGGTCGGCGTCCGCCGCGACGATCACGGGCGTTGCGTTCCCGAGCTCGAGGTTGACACGCTTGCGCGCCGCGCGCTCGCGAATGTTCCAGCCGACCGCCGACGAGCCGGTGAAGGTGATGAGCTTCACGCGCTCGTCCTCCACGAGAGCGTCGCCGATCTCGCCCGACGGCCCGCAGACGACGTTCAACCACCCGGCCGGAAGCCCCGCTGCGGCCTCGAGCTCCGCCAGGAGAAGCGCCGAGAGCGGCGTCAGCGAGGCGGGCTTGAGAACGACGGCGCAACCGGCGGCAAGCGCCGGCGCCACCTTGTGGGCGACGAGATTGAACGGAAAGTTGAACGGCGAGATCGCCGCCACGATCCCGATCGGCAGGCGCAGCGTCAGGGCGAGCTTGCCCGCACCCGCGGGCGAGGCGTCCATCGGAATCGTCTCGCCGGAGAGCTTGCGGGCCTCGACCGCCGCCATCGTGAACGTCGAGACGGCCCGGGCAGCCTCTATTCGCGCGGCCTTGAGCGGCTTCCCGGCCTCGGCCGTGATCGTGCGTGCGACCTCCTCGGCGCGCTCCTCGACGAGCGCGGCGACCCGGTCGAGGATCGCGGCGCGCTCGTGAGCCGGGAGGGGATCACGCATCGCGTACTCGGCTGTGTCGAGCGCGTGCCGCGTCTCGGCGGAGCCACCCTTCGCGACCCGCCCGACGAGCGAGCCGTCGTAGGGGGAGCGAACCTCGAACCAGTGGCCGGTCTCGATCCACTCGCCGCCGATGAGGAGTCCGCGCTCGGTTCCGGTCGTGGCCATCGCGCCAGTGTAGTGGGACAGTGCTGGGGTGGAGGTTCCGGACGTTCGCTCTGCGAGGGCCGGAGGAGTCGCGGTCGCCTACCAGGTCGTCGGCGAGGGGTCCCACGACCTCGTCTTCTCTCCCCATCTCGCCGACCTCGACTCCCTGTGGCTGGCGCCGTTCCGCCGGCGATTCCTGGATCGGGTCGCAGCCGAAGTGCGGCTCGTGGTTCTTCAACCCGCGTGGGACGGGCCTGTTCGATCGGCCCCGAAACACCTCTTCTCCGCTCCGACGTATCCCCGACGCTGCGAGCGGCTCGTTCTCTTGCAGCCGTTCCCGCGGGCTCGAGATCCGCGTGCCCTCGACTGGTGCGTCTGGCAGCGATGGCTGGCCGGTGGCCTGCGGCAGCGGTCGCATGGGTCCGCATGTCGATGGAGAGGGGCGTCACCGAGGTGCTCCAGTCCATTCGCGTACCGACACTCGTCGTCCGTCGTGCGAACGATCGCAGTTCTTGCGAGGGACGACGTGGCTCTGGTGCCCGACTCCGTCCTCGCGACAGTGCTCTTCACTGATCTCGTCGGCTCGACCGCGAGCCGCCGAGCTCGGGGACCGTCGCTGGCGGGAACTGCTCGACGAGCACTACCGTCTCGCACACCGGGAGCTGGCGCGCTTCCGCGGTATCGAGATCGACAGTGCCGGCGACGGGTTCTTCTTCCACCTCGACGGGCCAGCGCGAGCAATCGCCTGCGCGCGGGCGATCCTCGACACGACGAGCGAGCTCGAGCTCGAGGTGCGCGCCGGCATCCACACGGGAGTGTGCGAGGTGATCGGCGAGAAGCTCGCCGGGATCGCCTTCAGCGTCGGGTCGCGGATTCGCCGGCGCGGCGTCAGCAGGGGAAGTTCTGGTGTCGAGCACCGGCACCGACCTGGGGCGGGCTCGGTTTCGCGTTCGAGGGCCGCCGCGAGCGCGAGCTGAAGGGCGTCCCAGGAACCTGGCGACTCTATGCTGTCGTCGATGGGTGACGCGTACATCGTCGACGCCGTTCGCTCGGCGATCGGCAGGCGGGGCGGATCGCTTGCCGAGCTCCGGTCGGACGAGCTCGCGGCGCAGGTGCTGAACGGTCTCGTCGGCCGGCTCGATCTCGAGCCCGGCGAGATCGAGGACGTCCAGATGGGATGTGTCACCCAGGTCGCCGAGCAGGCGCTGAACGTCGGGCGCGGCGCCGTGCTCGTCGCCGGCTGGCCGGAGACGGTGTGTGCGACGACCGTCGACCGGCAGTGTGGTTCCTCTCTGCAGGCGGCGTTCAACGGGGCAGCTGCGATCCAGGCGGGCCACCTCGATCTCGTCGTCGCCGCCGGTGTGGAGCACATGACCCGCGTGCCGATGGGGTCGAACCTCGGGGATCTGGGGTGGGGTGCCGTGAACCCGAAGATCGGGGAGCGGTGGCCAATCGTGCCCCAGGGTATTTCCGCCGAGGTGCTCGCAGAGGAGTGGAACTTGAGCCGCGAGGAGCTCGACGCGTATTCGTTCGAGTCCCACCGGCGGGCCGTCGCGGCTGCCGACGAGGGGAGGTTCGACACCGAGATCGTTCCGGTCGAGGTGCATGCGGCAGGTGCGGCCGTCCTCTTCGCGGTCGACGAGACGCCGCGGCGCGACACGTCGCTGGAGAAGCTGGCGTCGCTCCCGCCCGCGTTCAAGGCGGACGGCGTTGTGACGGCCGGGAACTCGAGCTCCATCGTCGACGGGGCGGCCGCGATGCTGCTGGCGAGCGAGAGCGCTCTCGAGCGGCTCGGGCTGAGGCCTCGGGCCAGGTTCGTCTCGTTCGGTCTCTCGGGCGTCGATCCCTACCGGATGCTGCACGGGAATCCGCAGGCTGCCGCGCGAGCGCTCGCCAAGGCCGGGCTCACCTGGGACGACATCGCCGTGGTCGAGGTGAACGAGGCGTTCGCCTCCGTCGTCCTCCAGTTCCTTGCCGACACCGGCCTCCACGAGCGGTGGGAGGCCGGCGACGTCAATCCGAACGGCGGGGGCATCTCGCTCGGCCACCCGCTCGGCGCGACCGGCGCGCGCATCACGGCGACGCTCCTGAACGATCTCGAGCAGCGGAAGGCGCAGTACGGGATCGCCACCATGTGCATCGGCCAGGGGCAGGCCGTCGCGGGCATCGTCGAGCGCCTGTGACCGATTAGCCCGACTGATCGATAGACTGCGAAGCACGACTGGTGCTGATGGCAACTCCCCGGCACCATGAGACCCATGTTCGGACTCGTTCTCATCGCATTGATCGTCGTACTGGGCGCGCTCGCCGTCGTCGCGGGTGCGGACTCCCGGATCGACGAAGTCGCACGCCGCCGCCAGTACCACGGCTGAGCGAGCACTCGCCCACGGGCTCTCTCGGGCGCCGCTAGGATCGCCCGTCGTGGCGGCTCGCGAGATCCGCACGGTCGGTGTCGTCGGCCTCGGCGCGATGGGCGCCGGCATTGCGCAGCTCGCGGTCGAGGCAGGCTACGAGACGGTCGGGCGGGAGGTGACCTCCGCGCTCGGGGAGGCCGCACGCGAACGCATTGCCCACTTCCTCCAGCGCAAGGTCGACAAGGGGCGGATGAGTGCGGACGAGCGCGAGACTGCGCTCGAACGGCTGTCGCTGACCACGGGCGTTGCGAGCCTTGCCGACTGCGATCTCGTGATCGAGGCGATCGTCGAAGACCTCGGCGCCAAGCTCGAGCTGTTCTCGGAGCTCGAGCGGGTGGTCCGACGCGACGCGGTCCTCGCGACCAACACGTCCGCGCTGTCCGTGACGGAGATCGCCGCGGCTCTCGACACCCCCGAGCGCGTCGTCGGCATGCACTTCTTCAACCCGGCCCCGCTGATGCCGCTCGTCGAGGTCGTCCGTGCCGAGCTCTCGTCCGACGAGGCTGTCGAGACCGCATTCGCGGTCGGGGAGCGCCTCGGGAAGCGGCCGATCCGCTGCCACGACACGCCCGGGTTCGTGGTCAACCGCGTTCTCATCCCTCTCCTCAACGACTGCATCCGCGTGCTCGACGAGGCGCGCGTGCCGCCCGAGGACCTCGACACCGCGCTGACTGCGGGTGCGGGGTGGCCGATGGGACCGTGCGCGCTCGTCGACCTCGTCGGTCTCGACGTGCACGTGCATGCGTCGGAGGCGCTCTACGAGAAGCTCCGCGAGCCCCGAATGGCACCGCCCGCTCGCATCGTCGCGATGAAGAACGCGGGGCTGCTCGGTCGCAAGAGCGGTCGAGGCTTCTACCGCTACGACTGAGTCGGACGCGCCAGAGCCCGCAAGGCTGGTGGCGCCGCGACGGTCGTGAGGATCGACATGCCGACGACCACCGCGAAGAACTGCTCCGTGACGGCACCCTCGGCCAGGCCGATCCCGGCGATGACGATGCCGACCTCTCCCCGCGGGATCATCCCGACGCCCACGACGGCCGCAGGGCGCCCCCCGAGCGAACGCGCTCCGAACCACGCCCCCGCGAACTTGGTGACGATCGCGACTGCGGTCACGGCCGCGAGCAGCGCGAGCGTCTCGGCGTCGCGGTACGAGCCGGGCGCCAGCTGCAGTCCGATGAATGCGAAGAAGAACGGAGAGAAGAACGCGTAGAGCGGCGCGACCTCCTCCTCGATCGGGTGCTGCTCCTTCGTCTCGGCGACGATCATCCCGGCGAGAAACGCTCCGATGATCGCGGCGAGCCCGATCTCCGCGGCGAACGCGGCGAGCCCGAGGCAGATCAGTACTGCCGGGAGGAGGGGCGACTCGGAGAAGCGGGGCGCCTCGAGCAGGCCCGGTCGCCGCTGCATGATACGCGTCCCTCCGAGCGCGAAGAAGGCGACGAAGCCGACGGCGAGGGTGGCCGAGACGGCGAGGCTGGCGAAGTCCGTGCCGGCGTCGCTCGCGAGGCCGACTGCAACACCGAGAATCAGCATCGCGAGGATGTCGTCGATGACGGCGGCTCCGAGGATCGTGCGGCCTGCAGGACTCGCGAGGAGCCGGAACTCCGCGAGGACGCCCGAGGTGATCCCGACGCTCGTCGCGACGAGCGCTGCGCCCATGAAGACGACGACCGACGTGCTCTCGCCGAACGCGGCGGCGACCGCGATCCCGCCCACCAGCGGAAGGGCGACGCCGAACACTCCGACGAGCCCGGCGGTGCGTCCGACCTCTCGCAGGTCGTCGAGTCTCGTCTCGAGCCCGACCCAGAACAGGAGGAAGACGGCGCCGAGCTCGCCGAAGACCTCGATGGTCTCGCCGACCTCGACCCAGCCGAGGAGAGCCGGGCCGACCACCACGCCGGCGAGGATCTCGCCAACGATCGCAGGCTGGTCGATGCGCTTGAAGAGCTCGTCGCCGATCTTGGCCGCCAGAAGGATGACGAAGAGGTCGACGAGCGCATCTCCGGCGCCTGCTCCGGCCGCGAGCACGGTCATCTTGTGACCATACTTGGGGTATAGGGTGTCGCGGTCCCTGTGCGAGGCCGGGCCGACGACGTCCCGGGGTCGCAGATGGACATCGCGATCGGGATCGTCCTCGTCGTGGCGGGGCTCACGGTTGCCATCGTCGCCAGCGACGTCGCCGTCTCCTACACGCGTGCCCTCGCCACGGGACTCGGAGCGCCGCCATTCGTCGTCGGGGTCGTGCTGGTGGCGATCGGGACCGACCTTCCGGAGATCGCGAACTCGATCGCGGCCCAGGCTCAGGGGGAGGGCGACATCAACGTCGGCGACTCCGTCGGCTCGACGTTGACGCAGTACACGTTCGTTCTTGCCCTCTTCCCGCTCGTCCTTCCTGTGATCGCGATCTCGCGACGCCAGGTCGGCCTCGTGACCGCGCTCACGATGGGCGGACTCGCGGTCACCGCGGTCGCGGCCTCCGACGGGTGGCTCGGCCGGCGCGACGGTCTCGTCCTCGTGACTGCGTGGGCGATCTCCATGGTGCTCGTCACCCGACTCCTGCCCGATCGAACGCACGACGAGCCCCCGATCGTGCGTCTGCAGGGCCACGCGTCGAGAGTGGCCGTCGTTCTCGTCGCGCTCCTGGCCGTCGGCCTCGGAGCAACCGTGGCCGTGCGGGCGCTCATCGATCTCGCCGAGACGGTCGGTGTTCCCACGTTCGTCCTCGCGTTCTTCGGTGCGTCGATCGGTACCTCTGCACCCGAGATCGCGGTGGACATCACGGCTCTGCGGCACGGAGCGCCAGCGATTGCGCTCGGCGACGCGCTCGGCAGCTCGCTGATCGACGCAACCCTCTCGATCGGTATCGGCCCGCTCTTCTTCCCGGCAGCCGTGACTGCCAGTCTGGCAGTCGCTGCGGCGCTGTACACGCTCGTCGCTGTGGGAGCCGTCGGCGCACTGATCTCGTTGCGGAGACGGCACGACCGGACGAGTGCGGTCGCTCTCCTCGGTCTGTACGCGCTCTCCTACCTCGTTCTCCTGAGCGTCGACTGACCGCTCCGGTCTGCGGCGGCCGACTCACGTTGCAATGTGCTCTAACAGTCTCCTTACACGCATCTCACCGTCGTCACACGCCGCGTGCCGATACTGCTTGGGAGTCATGAGAGTCTCGGCCCTCGTCGTCTGCGCGGTCGCCGCCGCCCTGCTCGCCGCCGGCGCCGGCGCTGCGGAGCCAGTCGCCGGGACGCTGACCGTGGAGAACGGGAGGGGCGTCGTGACGCTCGACCTCCGCGGATCGATGCTCGGACGTCTGAAGGCCGGAACGCTTCGCGTGACCGACGGCACGCCCTGGGACGCCTACTCGGAGATCGTCGTCGGGCGCAGGGTGACGCAGGAGCAGATCGGCCCGCGAACGGTTCTGTACCGGGGATCCAACCTGCGCTTCCGGATGCTCGGGGGCGGATACCGGGTGGTCGCTCGCGGCATCGGCATCGACATCTCGGCCGTCGGGCGCGGTGTCGTGATCCTCGACGGCGAGCCGAGGTTCCCCGGCGACGACGTGGGGATGTACTCGTTCGACGGGATCGACTGCGGGTTCGAGCCGCTCGAGTGCGAGGCGCTCCCGAGTGATCCAGAGCGGTTCACCCTCGGTGCGAGCCCGGCCGACTCTCCGTCGCGGGCGGCCGCCCGGTGACCTCGCAGCAGACGATCCTCGTCGTCGAGGACGAGACCTCCATTGCCTCCTTCGTGGCCGCCTACCTGCGCAACGCAGGCTACGCGGTCACGACTGCGGCGACTGCCCAGGCGGCGCTGATCGAGCTCGTCCGGGAGATCCCGGCGCTTGTTGTCCTCGACCTGAACCTCCCGGACGGCGACGGCGTCGAGCTCTGCCGACGAATCCGCAAGACGTCGGACGTACCCATCCTGATGCTCACGGCCCGCGACGAGGACATCGACAAGATCGTCGGGCTCGAGGTCGGCGCCGACGACTACATGACGAAGCCGTTCAATCCTCGCGAGCTCGTCGCGCGGGTCAAGAGCGTTCTTCGTCGCGCGGCACCCGAACGTCGAAAGGGCGAGAGCGACGAGATCCAGCACGGCGACCTCACCGTCAACGCGGGCAAGCGGGAGGTGTACGTCGGCGACGAGGAGATCAGACTCGCGCCGAAGGAGTTCGACCTGCTCTGGGAGCTCCTCGACCACCGCGGGATCGTTCTCACGCGTGACCAGCTCCTCGAGCGGGTCTGGGGGTACACCTTCGCCGGTGACACGCGTACGGTCGACGTCCACGTCCGGCAGATCCGGCGGAAGCTCGGCGAGGCGTCGCCGATCGTGACGGTGTGGGGGGTCGGGTACAAGGTGGCGTCCGATCGCGCGCCGACACCCGCTGTGTAGCGGGTTACCCTGGGCGCATGCTCGGGACGCTCCGGTTCCGTCTGACCGCGCTCTTTCTCGGAGTGGTCCTCGTCTTCGGCCTCGTCTCGATCGGGCTCGCGATTCGGCTCTTCCAGGACGTGACGCGCAAGCAGTCCGTCGCAGAGCTGAAGCGTGAGGCGGCGGGCCTTGCCGCACTCTACGCGGAGTCGGCGCTCCGCTCGTCGGACGAGGGAGTCCGAGCGCCCGAGTTCGCCGCCTCGAAGCTCGAACTCGCAACCGGTGACGAGCTCTACTACGTCGGTGCGTCGCTCTTTCCGGGCCAGCAGTACGGTCTGACGCGGCTTGCGCGCAGTGCCCTCGGGGATACGCGGCTCGACACCGAGCGCCAGGTCATCTTCGAGTTCACGCGGCCCGGTGACGACCGGCGCCTCATCGCGGCAGCGCAGCCCGTGCAGCTCGTCAGCGGTACGGAGCCCTTCGGTTGGCTCGTCGTCGCGAAACCGGTGGCCGCGCTTCGCGAGGAGTGGCTGACCCTCCTCGGGCGACTGCTTCTCGCGCTCTCGGCCGGAGTGGTGCTCGCGGGAGTCCTCTTCTGGTGGCTCTCGAGGCGCCTGACCGAGCCGGTCCGCGCGCTGGCGCGGGCGACGCAGCAGGTCGCCTCCGGCCGCTACGACGTCGAGATCCCCGAGACACGGGGACGGGACGAGGTCTCGGTCCTCACCGATCGCTTCCGCGGCATGGTGGAGCGACTCGCGGAGGGGGAGAAGCTGAAGCGCGCGTTCCTCATGTCCGTGACCCACGAGTTGCGCACTCCGCTCACGGCGATTCGCGGGCACGTGGAGGCCATCCGCGAGGGCATCGTGAGCGAGCCCGACCAGGTGCGTTCATCGCTCGACATCGTGGCCGTCGAGACGGATCGGCTCGAGCGACTCGTCGGCGATGTTCTCGACCTCGCGAAGCTGCAGGCTCACCGCTTCACGGTGCGCAGCGAGGAGGTCGACCTCGCGCGCGTGCTCGACCACGCGTACGGTGCGTTCACCGAGGAGGCGCGGCGGCGGGAGATCGACTACCGGCTCGATCGCAGCGGGCGAGCTCCCATCATCGTGACCGACGGTGACCGCGTCCTCCAGGTCATCACGAACCTGCTCTCGAACGCGTTCCGATGGACGCCGGACGGCGGCAGGATCGAGCTGCGGCTCGCTGCCAGCAACGGCTCCGTTTCCGTCGACGTGCTCGACAGTGGCCCGGGAGTTCCGCCCGCCGAGCGCACGCGGATCTTCGATCCCTTCGTCTCTCGTGACGCGGAGGGAACCGGTCTCGGCCTGCCGATCGCACGCGAGCTGGCGGTCGCGCTCGGAGGCCGCATCGAGCTCCAGTCAGAGCTGGGAAACGGGAGCCGGTTCAGGCTCGTGCTACCGGCCGTGCCGGCTGCGTAGTTCCTCTCCCGTCGGCTGCGAGCGTTAGGCGGCGGCGGCGTGAGCGACGTCGGACTCGCGTGGTGCGCCGCGCGGGAACTCCTCGACGGCGGTCGACTCCGATCCGTTCCTCTCGATCTGTCTCCGCTCCAGCCGCTCCAGCCGTGCGTCGACGCCACGCCAGCCGGAGCTCACGAGGTCGACGAGCAGGGCGAGATCGTCGACACGCGCGTGGCGCTCGGCCAGGAGCTCGCCTTCGAGTCGCTCGAGCCGGCGGATCGCCTGGTTCAGCAGGCCCCGGATCTCCGCGATGTGCCGACCGACGGGAAGCACCTCGAGTCGGAGCCCGTCACGCACCGCGGCACCGACCTGCGCCGGGACCGACGCCTCGAGCTCGGCCGCCGTCGCGGCGAGTGCTTCGATCTGGGCGTGCGAGCGCTCGAGCGCGGCTTCGAGCGCCCCGGGCTCGGGGCGACCCCGGGCGGCGTCTGCGATCCGCTGCTTCGCTCGATCCAGTGCAAGGGTGTCCATGGCCGCCGAGGCTACCCTCAGCGCCGGATGGACACCGCGCTCCTCGACTACCACCTCCCTCCGGAGCTGATCGCGCAGCATCCACTCGAGCCGCGCGACGCGTCACGACTCCTCGTCTATCGCAGGGCGTCCCGAGCGATCGAGCATCGGGTGTTCTCGGAGCTTCCGAACCTGCTCGAAGACGAGCTCGCCGTCGTCAACGACACGCGTGTCGTGCCCGCGAAGCTGCGCCTTCGCCGGGCGACGGGCGGGTCCGTGGAGGTGCTCCTGCTCGAGGCGCGAGACGACGGACTGTGGGAGGCACTTGCCCGTCCGTCGCGCCGCCTGCGGGTGGACGAGGAACTCGGTCCCGTGCGGCTTCTGGAGCCGCTGGGTGAGGGCCGCTGGCTCGTCCGCCTCGAGGGAGAGCCCGCCGGAGAGGCGCCGCTCCCTCCGTACATCCACGAACGACTCGTCGATCCCGAGCGGTACCAGACCGTGTACGCCGTCTCGAAGGGGTCAGCCGCCGCGCCCACCGCGGGGCTCCACTTCACGCGGTCGCTCCTCGAGAAGCTCGATCCGGCGCGCGTGACGCTGCACGTCGGGCTCGACACCTTTCGTCCGATCTCGACCGAGCGCCTTGAGGAGCACGAGCTCCACGGAGAGCGGTACGCGGTCGCGCCCGAGGCATGGGCTCGGATCAGCGGCGCGCGCCGCGTCCTCGCGGTCGGCACGACCACCGTGCGCGTGCTGGAGACCGTGGCTCGCACGGGGGAGCTCGCCGGACGCACGACCCTCTTCGTGACGCCGGGTTTCGAGTTCCGGCGCGTGGACGCGCTCCTGACCAACTTCCATCTTCCGTGCTCGACCCTCCTCGCGCTCGTGATGGCGTTCGCCGGCATCGCCGAGACCCGTGAGCTCTACCGCGTCGCGGTGACGGAGCGCTACCGCTTCTACTCGTTCGGCGATGCCATGCTCGTGCTCTGAGCGACGATGGCGTCGCGCCGTCCCCTGCCCGCCTCGCCCGCGGGCGAGGCGGGCAGGGGATCCGCCCGTCGTTCAGACGACCCCGGGCCACCCGGCCATCGCTGGTGCCGTCTCGGCACTGTTCCGTGTCCCGTCTGTGAGCGCTTCCTCGCTCGCTGATTGATGCCGCGGCTCCGGCCGTGGCGGATAGGGAGCAAGGGACGCAGGTCGACCTCGGCGCTGTCTCCGACGCCGTCGACCCGGCGGCCACGATGGACGCACCTCGATCTGTCCTGAGCAGTGTCTACTGCACGTCCGTCGACCTTCTGCCAAGGGAGGCCGACGAACGCATCCCACGGGACGCCGCGGGCAGCCGCGCTCGTCGCGGCCGACCGTCCCGAGCGGGAGGTGGCGCTTCGCATCCGTCCCCGAGCGCGTGCAGGCGGAGAGAGGATCGTCTGCGACCAGGGCTACGCGGCCGTGAGTTCGCAGAGCAGGTCGCGGCATGCGGGGCCAGCGTCGTGCGACCGGCTCGCCGGAACGAGCCCGAGCACCACGGCATGCACCTCGCGCCAGTCGTCAGCGCGTCGAGTCGGTCCTTCACACGGGCGAGGGCCTGCGCTCGCCCGAGTGCCACGGAGCGCGCACGCCGCGCACCCTGTTCGCGCGGATCGCGACTCGTCTGCTCGCCCTCGCCGCCTGCATCAGGCTCGACCACGAGCTCGGTCGTCCCCGTCGCGCGATCGTCGACTACACCGCGTAGCCGCGTGGCATCGATCGTTTAGGCTCGAAGTGGGAGGGGGCGAGGGGTGGCCCCCGAAGCATGGTTCCACGCCGTATCGATGGTGATGCACTGAGCTTCACGACGAACGCGACCGACGGTGCCGCTCGCGCTGCCACGCTCACGACACCGCGCGGCGAGATCCGGACGCCGGCGTTCATGCCGGTCGGCACGAAGGCGACCGTCAAGACGCTCCATCCGGACGAGCTTCGTGCCCTCGGGGCCCAGGTGATCCTCGCGAACGCGTACCACCTGCACTTCCGCCCCGGAGAAGAGCTTGTCGAGGCACTCGGAGGCCTGCACGCCTTCTCCGGCTGGGACGGGCCGATCCTCACCGACTCGGGAGGCTTCCAGGTCTTCTCCTTGCGTGACACGATCGTTCGGCTGGACGAGGCGGGCGTGACCTTCCGCTCCGTCTACGACGGCTCCGAGTCGCGGTTCACGCCGGAGGGTGTCGCCGAGATACAGCGTCGCCTCGGCTCGGACATCGCCATGTGTCTCGACGTCTGTCTCCCGGCCGGGGTGCCTCGGCAGGAGCTCGAGCGTGCGGTCGACATCACCACGCGCTGGGCCGAACGACAGGCCGATGCGCCGCGAGCACCTGGGCAGCTGCGATTCGGCATCACGCAGGGTGGAACCGACCGCGAGCTTCGTGAGCGCTCCGGGGAGGCGATCACGGCGCTTCCGTTCGATGGCTACGCCCTCGGCGGGCTGGCCGTCGGAGAGACGAAGGAGGCGATGCTCGGGTGCGTCGACTGGGCCGCGCCGGCGCTCCCGGAGGACAAGCCCCGCTACTTCATGGGCATCGGCGACGCGGAGGGGATTCTCGAGGTCGTCGCTCGCGGGATCGATCTGTTCGACTGCGTGCTCCCGACGCGCACGGCGCGCACGGGCTCGGCCCTGACCTGGGCGGGGCGTCTCAACCTCAGGAACGCCCGGTTTCGAGCCGATCCGGAGCCCATCGATCCAGCGTGCACCTGCCCTGCGTGTCGGCGGTTTTCGCGCGCGTACCTCCGCCACCTCGTGACCCAGCACGAGATCCTCGGACTTCGCCTGCTCAGCCTGCATAATTTGGCGTTCGTACTCGACCTGACCGCGTGCGCGCGAGCGGCGATCGAAGGCGGCACGTTCTCGACCTTCCGCGAGGACGCGCTCGCCCGCCTCGCCGGCGCGTCCAAGGAGGAATCGTGAGCTTCTTGATCATCATGGTGCTGGTGCTCGTCGTCATGTACGTCCTCATGATTCGCCCGCAGCGACAGCGACAGGCGACGCAGCAACGCATGATCGACGACGCGGCCGTCGGTAACGACGTCCTGACGACTGGTGGTATCTACGGCACCATCACGCGCGCCGAAGGAGACGACATCGTCGTCGAGATCGCGGACGGTGTCACGGTTCACATGACGCGACGCGGTATCGCCGCCGTCCTTCCTCCCGAAGAAGAAGAAGAAGAAGAGGAGGAGGAGGAGGAGAGCGAGGCCTCCGACACCGACGCCGCCGAGGCCTCGGCGGAGGACGAGTCCCTCGACGCCGTTGAAGACGTCGTTACGGACCGCGTAGAAGGCGTTACGAACGCCGACGCGCCACGGGCGGCAGCCGAGGGACGTAGCTAACCTGGGTCGCCGATCGTGAACCGGCGCTCGTCCCTCATCGTCACTGCGCTGCTCGCGGCCTCGCTCGTCGGCGTCGCGCTCGTCGCGATTCCCGGATCGCCTGTCGAGCAGAGGCCGAGGCTCGGTCTCGATCTCCAGGGGGGCCTCGAGGTGACCCTCCAGGCGGTTCCGCCACCGAACCGGAGTCTCACCCAGGAGGATCTCAACCGCTCGGTCGACATCATGCGGAACCGCGTCGACAAGCTCGGAGTCACCGAGCCGGAGATCCGCACCCAGGGCCGTGACCAGATCGTCATCCAGCTCCCGGGCGTCAAGGATCCGGAGACAGCCGCCAACATCATCGGCACCACGGCCCAGCTCGAGCTCTACGACCTCGAGACGTCACTGGTGGGCCCGTCGATCTCGGTGCAGGGCTTCCCGATCGAGCACACCTCGCTCTACGCGCTCCTCGCGAAGGTGCAGTCGCAGGTGAAGGACGGCGCGTCGGACGCGTGGTACATCGTGAACCCGAAGACGAAGCGCGTCGTATCCGGGCCCTACCCCTCCCAGAAGGCGGCGCTCAAGAAGTTGGGCGGCAAGCTCCCGCCTGGCCGTGAGCTCTTCGCCGTCCCGGAGGAGATGGTCGTCATCACGTGCGGTGAGGGCGCGGTCGTCTGCCCCGGCGGTCAGGGTGGCGGGGGCGTGCCGCCGACGGGCACGTACTACTACCTCTTCAAGTACACGCCGCCCGACGTCCCGCAGATGACGGGCGAAGACCTCAAGCTCTCCGGGACGCGCGCCGACTTCGACACGAGCCCGGGCGGCGGCGGGCGGCCGATCGTGACGATGGAGTTCACGAAGGCGGGGTCGAAGAAGTTCGAGCAGATCACCCGCGACGAGTGGATCCGGGGCAAGCTCCGGCAGGCCCCGCAGCACTTCGCGATCGTCCTCGACCGCGAGATCAAGACGTTCCCGCAGATCGACTTCACGGAGCCCAGCCTGTCCGGAGGCATCGGCGGCGGCCGCGCCCAGATCGAAGGCATCAACTCGTTCCAGGAGGCGAAGGACATCGCCATCGTCCTCCAGACGGGGGCTCTGCCGGTCAAGTTCGAGACGCTCGACCGCACCGACATCTCGGCGACGCTCGGCAAGGACTCGCTCAGCGAGGCGTGGCGGGCAGCGATCGCAGGGCTGCTGCTCGTCGCGATCTTCCTCCTCATCGTCTACCGCTTCCTCGGGCTCGTGGCCGTCGCCGGACTCGCGATCTACGCGGCCTTCCTCTACGCGACGATCCTCATCTTCAACGTCACCCTCACGCTGCCGGGCTTCGCCGGCCTCGTTCTCACGTTCGGGGTCGCGGCGGACGCGAACGTCGTGATCTTCGAGCGCATCAAGGAAGAGGTGCGGGCGGGCAAATCCGTCCGCGCAGCGATCGCACAGGGCTACAAGAAGGGCTTTGCGACGATCGTGGACGCGAACGTCGTCACCGCGATCACCGCGATGGTGCTGTTCCTCGTGGCCACGGCGAGCGTCCGCGGCTTCGCGCTCATGCTGCTCATCGGCACCGCGCTCTCGATGCTCACCGCGGTGCTCGCGACCCGCGCGATCCTCTCGCTCCTCGGGGGCTTCTCCTGGTTCGACAACCCGCGGTTCATGGGCGCGACCGGCCAGGGCGTCCCGCGCTGGCTCCGCGTCGACTTCATCGGCAGGCGCCGCCTCTGGTTCGCGACCTCGGGCATCGTGGTCGCGATCTCGCTCGTGGCGCTCGGGGCCAGGGGCCTCAACCTCGGCATCGACTTCGAGGGCGGGACGCAGATCACGTTCAAGACGACGGCGCCGACCTCGCTCGAGCAGGTGCGCGCGCAGGCGGCCCAGATCGGCCAGGCCGACGCTGTTATCCAGGGTCGGGGAACGTCGGAGAACGGCAAGTACACGAACTTCCAGATCAGGACGGAGTCGCTCTCGGTCGGCGAGCAGAACAAGCTCCAAGCGGATCTCACGGACGCGATCGGCGCCACGGCGTTCGGCGCGAAGAGCGTCTCCGAGAGCTTCGGGAAGCAGATTCGCGACTCTGCGCTCCTCGCGATCTTCTTCAGCCTCCTCCTGATCGTCATCTACATCTCGTTCCGCTTCCAGTGGAAGTACTCGGTGGGCGTGGTCGTCGCTCTCGCCCACGACGTGCTCATCACCGTCGGTCTCTACGCGCTGATCGGGAAGGAGGTGTCGACGGCCACGGTGGCAGCCGTGCTGACCGTGCTCGGGTACTCGATCTACGACACGATCATCATCTTCGACCGCATTCGCGAGAACGTCCCGCTCATGCGCCGCGCGTCCTTCCGCGTGATCGGGAACGTCTCGCTGTGGGAGGTGCTGCCGCGCTCGCTCGCGACGACCTTCATCACGCTCCTCCCGGTCGCCTCCCTCTACTTCTTCGGAGGCGACACGCTGAAGGACTTCGCCTTCGCGCTCCTCATCGGCATCGGCTCGGGCGCCTACTCATCGATCTTCATCGCTGCTCCGCTCGTCGCGGCGCTCAAGGAACGCGAGCCCGAATTCGCCCGACGTCGCGACGACCTCGGCGCACTCGCCGGATCGGCGTCGGTGGGTGGGGCGCTCGCCGCCGAGGCCGAGCAGCTCGCGACCGCCACGGAGGACGCTGACGAGCGCCCCCACGAGCGGCCGGCGCCGGCACCTGCGACGCCGGTGACGGCGACCGCGGGGAGCGGGAGCTCGGCAGGGCCTGTCTCGTCGAAACGGGAGCGCCGGCGCCAGCGGCGGGCCTCGAGACCCCATGGCCGATCCCGCTAGCGCGCGTGGTCGTCTCGAGACACTCTCGCTCGCCGGGGTCGGCGTGCTCGCGCTCGTGGCGCAGCGCGCGGATGAGCTCGCGGACGAGCTGGGGCAGCGGCTCGGCGTCGACCGCGACGATGTGCGGACGGCGATCGCGGACGTGCTCGACAGCTGGCGCCGCGACGTGTCGCGGGCAGGTGACAGCACGGAGGGACTGGCGTCGCGCCTCGTCTCCGACCTCGGGGTCGCGACCCGCGAGCAGGCGGACGAACTCGAGCTTCGCGTAGCGCAGCTCGAGCACCGGCTGCGGCTGCTCGAGCGGCGTCCGGACTCCTAGGTTCTCCCTGCACAGGCATACAATCCGCTCATGGCGGCGAGGGAGGCACGGTCAACGCGGAGCTTCACGCGCCTGACCGAGATCGCACGCGTCGCCACGCGGCACGGCTTCGGGTACTTCCTGCGGCGGAACAGGCTCGGCGATCTCGTCCCGGGCGGCGCGGACGACGTGGAGGTGAGCACCTCCGATCGAGGCCGGAGGCTCAGGGAGATGCTGGACGAGCTCGGCCCCACGTTCGTCAAGTTCGGACAGGTTCTCTCGACCCGCCCGGACGTGGTCCCGCCCGACATCGTGGCCGAGCTGCGCCACCTCCAGGACGACGCGAGCCCCGTTCCGTTCAGGGAGATCCGCACGGTCGTCGAGGCCGAGCTCGATCTCACCATCGACCAGGCATTCCTCGAGTTCGACCTCGTTCCCCTGGCGTCGGCGTCCATCGGACAGGTCCACCGGGCCGTGCTTCCGGACGGGCAGGAGGTCGCGGTCAAGGTGCAACGCCCTGCGGCGGCCAGCCAGATCGAGGACGACCTCGGACTCCTGTACCAGGCGGCGAAGCTTCTGCGTGAGCGCGTCAAGGCGCTCGAGTTCATGGATCCGAACGAGCTCGTCGACGAGTTCGCGCGCTCGATCCGGCAGGAGCTCGACTACGGCCACGAGGCGCGGAACGCCGAGATCTTCCACCGGAACTTCGCGCACGACGGGCACGTGGTGGTACCGCGGGTCATCCGTCGGTACTCGACGCCGAGAGTCCTGACGCTCGAGTTTCTGCACGGGACGAAGGTGGCCGACCTCGATCTCGAGTCCCTGCGGCCCGAGGACTGCCGCCACATCGCGCATGGGCTGGCAGACGCGTGGATGACGATGGTCTTCCGGCACGGCTTCTTCCACTCGGACCCGCACCCGGCCAACATCTTCGTCCTCGACTCGGGGGAGCTCGGGCTCGTCGACTTCGGACAAGCCGGGAAGCTCACGGACGACGACATGGCGAAGCTCACCCGGCTGTTCGTGGATGCTGCGACGGAGAACGTCGACGCGATCCCACGGCGACTCCGTGAGCTTGGCGTTCGCTACGACCCTGCTCGCGAGCAGGAGTTCCGCGCCGAGCTGCGGGTGCTGTTCGACCGCTACTACGGCGCGCGCCTCTCCGACGTCGACCCGGTCCAGGTCGTCCGCGAGGGCTTCCAGCTCATCTACTCGATGAACCTCAAGCTCCCAAGCCGCTTCGTCATGCTCGACAAGGCGGTCGCGACGCTCGCCTCGGTCGGCCAGGAGGTCTATCCCGACTTCAACGTGTTCGAAGTGGCGAAGCCGTACGCGCGAGGCCTCCTCGCCGACCGCTTCCATCCGCGCGCGCTCTCGATGCGGGCGCGGGCCGAGACGCTCGCGCTCGCGACCATCGCCAGCGACCTTCCGTACCAGGCGAGCGACCTGCTCGAGCAGCTGCGCGCGGGGACGTTCCAGGTGCACATCGAGAACCCGGGCATCGACGAGATCGACGACCACATCGACAAGGCGACGAACCGCATCGCCGTCGCCCTCGTGATCCTCGGCGGTCTGCTCGGCTCGGCCATGATCGGCGTCTTCGCGACCGGCGGGCCGCGTGCGCTCGGCATCCACCTGCTCGCGCTCGTCGGCTTTCTCATCTCGGGCGTCTTCGGCATCTGGCTCGTCTGGGGCATCCTTCGCCACGGCCGCCTCTGACGTCGTCGGCTCCGACCCCCACGACTCCGTCTGCGAGTGACCTGTCCGTTGCGGATCGCTTGTGAGCGATCCGGCGCAAAGGACATCTGGCGCGACGTGTGCGGCAGGGTTAGCGTCGGCTCCATGTCGAGTGCGGTCCTCGTCGCAGAGCCCGAGCCGGAGACCCGGGCGTACCTCGGCCGGCAGCTGCGCGATGACGGCTTCGAGGTCATCGACGCCACCTTTCGAGGTGAGGTGCTCGAGCTCGCCGAGCGTGCCCGGCCCGATCTCGTCCTGCTCGCGGAGCTCGAGCTCTGCCTCCGCCTCCGGCGGGGAGAGCCGGGGCGAACCTGGGATCGAAACGTCCCCGTCATCGTTCTCGCGCCGACGTCAGACCCGGTCGAGCGGGTCCGCGCGCTCGACCGTGGCGCCGACGACGTGGTCGGCAGGCCATTCGCCTACGAGGAGCTCTTGGCCCGGATTCGGGCGCTCCTCCGCCGGACGGCGGTCGGGAACGAGGACGTGCTCGTCGCCGGCGATCTCGTCGTCGACCGGCGGACCAGGCGGGTGAGCGTCCGGGACGTGATCGTGCCCCTCTCCGCGAAGGAGTTCGACTTGGTCGTAAAGCTGGCCTCCGATCCGCAGTGCGTGTTCACCAAGGAGGCGCTGTTGCGGGAGGTCTGGGGCTTTCGCGCGCTCGGGCGCACGCGAACGCTCGAGTCGCACGCCTCACGGGTTCGAAGGAAGCTTGCGGTCGCGGAAAACGACCGCTTCATCGTCAACGTGTGGGGAGTCGGCTACCGCCTGCTCGAGTGAATGTCGCTCCTGCGGCCGAGGACGACGACGTCAGGCACGCGAGGACGAGGCTCACTGCCGCACCGAGGGCGACGCACTG
>Ga0233416_10000048_pt1 | contig 32496 bp, 31 predicted proteins | sample Sediment_Towuti__2_FD_188638 | JGI IMG/M metagenome (GOLD analysis project Ga0233416, IMG submission 188638) | Sediment microbial communities from Lake Towuti, South Sulawesi, Indonesia - Sediment_Towuti_2014_0_MG | ecosystem: Environmental > Aquatic > Freshwater > Lake > Sediment | place... | reverse complement strand
CGAAAGCGAAGGCGAACAGCACCGCCCCCTTCAGCGTTGCAGCCAGACGAATCGACAATGCCAACAGTGTGTCGTCGGTCGCCAACGGTGTCTGCGGCATAGCAGAGAACGGGGCGCACACCATCTCGCCGCGCAGCAATTGCTCACTCCAGCGCGGCAAGACGAGGTCGCGCAGGGTGGTGGTACACAACAGCAGCGCCTCCACGCTGGTCGGCGGGTCGTGGCCAGCGCTCCATTGGCGAGACGGTGGAAGGAGGGGTCGGCGCCGGGGGCAGCAGGCGCATGGGTATACAGGCAGGCGTATTTGGCATCGAGCGTTTCGCCCGGCAGGCCAGCGCCCGATCCGATGCCGTCGCATCCGCCGATGCGCTGGCGAGGGTATCGGCATGGGTCGCCAGAGCCGCAATCCCCCGCGTCGAATCTCTCCCGACCTGCGCATCCAGATTCATCGATCCCCCCCGATGGCGGTTCGTGTGTCGTTGTCGCGTGCCGGAGCGAACGCGAAACAACGACGCGCAATGCCGCGCGGGTTAGTCTGGTGCGATGCACAGCAATCCACCACGGCAATCATGGCTGATACTCGGATGCGGATACGTCGGAAGTCGCCTGCTCGCCGCGTTGGCCGACAGCTCGGCGCGCATCGTGGCCACTGCGCGTAGCGAGGCGCAGGCGCTGCGGCTGACGGCACTGGGGGTGGAGGCCCACCTTTGCGATGATCCGACGCAGTTGCCCGCAACGCTGCTCGCCGAGTGCGATTCGCTGCTCGATTCGATTCCGTTGCAGGCGGGCGAGCGGGCCGGGCAGTGCGACTGGCTGCCGCTGTTGGCGCCCAGAATGAGTCGTCTGGGTTGGGCTGCATATTTGTCGGCGACCAGTGTCTATGGCGATGCTGGCGGTGATTGGGTCGATGAGACACACCCTTGTCGCCCATCCAGTCGGCGCGGTAGCGAGCGTTTGCGGGCGGAAGCGGCATGGCTGCACAGCGGCCTGCCAGCGGAGATCTTCCGTCTGGCCGGCATCTACGGCCCCGGCCGAAACATTCTCGGCCGTCTGCGCGCCGGCAACTATCCGGTCATCGACTGGCAGCCGCCGCACTTCTCCAGCCGAATCCATGTGGACGATATTGTCGCCGCGCTTCTGGCGGCACGGTGCAATCCGCGCCCCGGTCGCATGGTGAACCTCGCCGACGATCTGCCGTTGCCGCATGCCGACTATGCCGCCGAATTGGCCACAGCCATCGGAGCGCCGCCGCCTATGCGCCTGACGCCGGCCGAGGCGGAGCAGCGATTGTCGCCGGCCATGCTCGACTTCTTTCGCGACAACAAAAGGATCGACAATCGGCGGCTGCATGCCGAATTGCTGCCGCAACTGCGCTATGCCAGTTTCCGCACGGCGCTGCCCGATCTGTTGGCGGCGGAGCAGTGCTAAAGGCTGCTGCGCGCCCATGGACGAGACGCTGAATTTGGATATGATGCGCCCCGTTCTGCCGGAGTGGTGAAATTGGTAGACACGCTACCTTGAGGTGGTAGTGGGGCAACCCTTGCTGGTTCGAGTCCAGTCTCCGGTACCATACGATAGTCTAACGACGATCAAAGAAGGCCCGTAAGTGTAACAACTTCGGGCCTTTGTCGTTTTAGCGTTTGCCGCAGCAACGTTTGAATTTGCGGCCACTGCCGCACGGACAGGTGTCGTTGACGCCGATCGGGCGCGTGCTGCAATTCCCGTCCAGATAGCGCCACTGGCCATCCTCGCGATTGAAGCGGCTTCGTTCGTGCAGATGGTAGCCTCTGCGGCTGGCAATAAAGCTGGCGATAAACTCAACCTCCCCCTCCTGCGCATTCGCACCGCCATGGCTCGAAACAATGGCGAGCCCAATCCAGCGCAGGGCCGTGCCGCCAATTTGCGCCGGGCAGGTGCTGCTGTGCCAGGTGGCCAGCAAATGGTCGTGCCGGCCGAGTACATAGGCGGAAAAACGCGACCGCATCAGGGAGAGGCAATCGGCAGCGGGGATGCCGGCAAGAATCGGAGCGCAACAATCGGCAAAAGAGCGGCCGGAATGGCAGCAACAGGGGGCATCGGCGAGCGGTGGAGCGGACATCCAAGAACCGTACTGTGCTACGGGAAAGCAGACAATTGTAAGCAGAATCACGCTGTTGGCGCTTGACCGTCCTGAAGGATGCATGCAACAGTGCGAATAGCCTTTGCCGAAAAGGCAAAAAGGGATGGTTGTGATCCCGGCAGCGGCAACAGAGTGAAATCGGGCTGAAATCGGGCGGCTGGCATGTTGAATTTCGGGGAGTAAAGCGATGTACGAGCTGTTGATGTCGATGGGGGTGTATCTGCCCATGGGGTTGGTGGGGCTGGCAATGCTGACCATGGCGGCAGCAGTCTGGTACAGCTGGCCGTGGTTGTCGGGGGTGATCGGCGAGGCGCGCGTGCGCAAGGTGGTCGAGCGTTTTCGATCTGAAGCTGGCGAGGTGCTGCACGATGTGATCCTGCCTGATCGCAAGGGGGGGACGGTGCAGATCGACCATCTGGTCATCTCCCGCTACGGCATCACGGCGGTGGAGACCTACGTGCAGCCGGGCAAGATTCTCGGCGCGCCGCGCGATGCCACTTGGGTGCAGGAGTCGCACGGCAATATATACCGCTTTACCAACCCTCTGCGACAAAACGATGCACTGGTCGAGGTGCTCAAGAGTACGCTCGGCCCGAAATTTCCGATCGATGGCGCAGTGGTCTTCACAGCCGCATCTCTACAGGGATCGACACCGGAAAATGTGGTTTCGGTCGGCAAGCTGCGCGCCTGCCTGCTGTCGCGCGGCAGGGATTGCTTCTCCAGCGAGAAGGTGGCGCGCACGGCCAATGCGATACGCAATGTCTCGATCCACGATGCCGAGACCAAGAGGAAGCATAACGACGAGTTCATGAACCAGCAGGGGCTGAACGAGCGTCTGCGGGCGGTCAACCTGATGCTTGGAGCCAGCGCCGCCCTGATGATGCTGGCAATCCTGATCGTGGTTGCCACCGTGGCAGTACAGACGCGACTGATTTGAGTGGTATAGCGTGGCGGTCTATGGCGACCGAAGTGCTCCGCATCGCAATTGCCAGATAGGCATCCGGGCTAGGAGTCTGTCGGACTTTGTCGCAATCTACTGCGCGGCAGGGAGGGCGGTCATCAATGGCCGGCTTTCTCGTCGCATAGAACCACTATGCTCTCAAAATCCGACCATTTCTGCCTCGCCTCCCCACCTGCTCGCAACGAATGGCCAAAGTCCGCAGCCTCCTAGAGAAAAGGATTTGTCCGGCAACGGAGTCTATTGGAATGCAATGTTTTTTTTGCTTTTTCTATTGCAAGAAGAGGGCGGCGGGTTCAGCTTGCCGAACGCTGCGACAGCTGCATAGACGTGGCGAGAAAGTGACTCGCGATTCGATGATGGGGGAACAAGCATGGGTTCGAGTAGCTTGATCGGAAACTCTTCAGCGCGCGTGCTCGTGTTGATGCTGCCGTTGTTGGCCGGAGCAACTTCGGTTGCCGCCGAGCCGGGTCAGTATTGGGAGATCACCACCCGCACCGAGATGCCCAACATGCCGATGGCTATGCCGGCGCAAACCAACAAGGTGTGCAGTCCAACCCATCCCGGCAAAGATCCCGGGGCGGCCAGTCAGAACAATGATTGCCAGATCACGGATGTGAAGACGTCCGGTAACAAAACCACGTGGAAGATGCGTTGCAATTCGCACGGCACCGAAATGAGCGGCAATGGCGAGATGACCGCCAGCGAAAGCGCCTTCAATGGCGTAGCCCATTTCTCCGGCAAAGGCGACAACGGCATGCCGATTCAGGGAACCTTCTACACCAGTGGCAAGAAGCTGGGCGGCAGTTGCGATACCAATGCCGCTGTTGTTGCCGCACCGGTTGCCGCTGCCAATGGCCGCATGTGCGATCTGAAACGATTCGAGCGCGACAATGCCGGTGGCAGTACGCAGGGAACCCTGAATCTGATCAAATCCTCCGGTATCTATCTTGGCAGCAATGCCAACTGCAAAGGCATGGAGAAAGAGGTGTGCGCAATCATCAAGCGCGATGCCGCCAAGGATCCCGAGGTGTTTCAGGCTCTGATCGATCAGGATCAGTCGGTCAATAGCAGCGACCAGAGTGCGGTTGCCCAGCAGTCGATCATCGCTCAATACTCCGGCTCGTTTCTGGGTGGATTGGCAGGGTCGGATGTGGCTGTTGCCGAGGTTTGCGGCATCGACATCGAGTCGGCTAAAAAGGCACAGTGCGCCGCTCAGAAGAAAGAGGGCGACAAACTGATGGCTGCCGTGCAAAAGGGTGGCAGTTACAACGGAGACTTCGAGTTCGATTCGTTCCAGCGTCTCTGCCCGGCCGAAGCCAAAGCCATGCGCGACCAAAATCGCGCATTCTGCGAAGGCAAGTTGCATGCCCGTACAGCGCAGGAGTGGAATCAATGCCTCTCCGGCAATGCCACCTCGCCCTTCGACAGCGCTGGACGCAGCTACACTGCTCCGGCCAGTGGCCGCAGCTACACTGCCGCTCCATCCTCCGACAGCGGCAGTGGCAGCGGTGTAGGCGGCGTCATCGATAATGCCATTAAATTGAAAGGACTGTTTGGATTCTGAACATGATACGATCGTTTCTGCTCTCTCTGCTTCTTCTGCTCGCACCGCAGGCATGGGCCGAAACCAACCCCTTTCCGCGCGTTGCCAAGGCTTATCTGGTGGAGATCGACGGCAATCCGGTGTGGGGCAAGCAGACCGACCGGCAGTTGCCGCAGGCCAGCCTGACCAAACTGATGACTTCGCTTCTGGTGATGGAGCGTGCCAATCCCAGCTCCGTGGTTGAGGTGAGTCGCGCCGCAGCACGCGAGACCGGTCACCGCATCCGGCTGCGCGCCGGCGACCGGTTGCGCGTGGAGGATCTGCTGGCGGCAACGCTGATCAGTTCGGCCAATGACGCCTGTCATGCTTTGGCCGACCATGTCGGCGGCAACGAAGAGAACTTTGTGCGCATCATGAACAAGCGCGCCAAAGAGCTGGGGCTGCACGACACCCATTTCCAGAATGCCTGCGGCCATGATCATCCCGATCACTACTCCACCGCCGCCGATCTGGCGACGCTGGCCAATGCAGTGATCGCGAAGAATCCCGATGTCTTCGATCTGGTGGCGCAGAGCCGCACCTCGATCCGCGATGTGCGCGGCCGCCGCGCCTTTATTCTGAAGAACTCGAACCATCTGATCGGCCGCTACGAAGGGGCGATGGGGCTGAAGACCGGCTTCACCCCCAACGCCGGCAAGTGTCTGGTGGCGGTGGCCGAGCGGGGCGGCAAGCGGGTGTTGCTGGTACTGCTTAACGCCCCCGACCGTTGGTGGGATGCGCAAGATATGCTCGATCTGGCCTTCGCCAATGTAGCGCCTACCTCGTAGGAATGTGACCGTTTCGCACCGGCAAACGGTTGCCTTGCTACTGCTCGCAACCGTCGCCGCATACGCCAATAGCCTGTTTGGACCCTTCCAGTTCGACGATTTCAACGTCATTGTCGATTTTGAACCGGTGCACTCGTGGAGCGGCTGGTGGAATAATCTCGGCCACGGCATCCGGCCGCTGCTCAAGCTCAGCTATCTCGGCAACTGGTTGCTGTCGCCTATGACCTTCGGCTTCCATCTGTTCAATCTGCTCGTTCACCTTGCCGTTGTGCTGCTGGTGTGGCGATTGGCAGCTCTGCTCTGTCGACAGTGGGGCATCGAGGGCGAATGGGCGCCCTTGCTGGCCGCAGCAATCTTCGCCCTGCATCCGGTCAACAGCGAGGCGGTCTCCTATATCTGCGGACGCTCCTCGTCGCTCTCCACGCTGCTGTTGCTGGCGGCTATTCTGGCCTTCGAACGGCAGCACGACGGCGGCAGCCCTCTGTGGTCGTTGTTGTTGTGCGCGATGGCGGTGGCTGTGAAGGAGAGCTTGTTGCTGTTTCCGCTAACTCTGCTGCTCTGGGGGCGCATTCGTGGCACCAGTTGGCGTCAGCTGTTGCGTGTCCAATGGCCCTTCTGGCTGCTGGGACTGTCGCTGACCATCTGGATGCTGAGCGTGCCCAACTATGTGGCGGCAGCCGAACATGCGGCGAGCGGCCGCAGTATGCTCGGCAATCTTGCGCTTCAGTTGCAGGCAATGCTCTACCTGCTCGGACAGTGGTGCTGGCCGCTGGCGCTGAATATCGATCCCGATCTGCGCGGACTGGCCACGGCGTCGCCCATATATTTGTCGATGCTTTTGGCAGCGGCATTTCTCTGCTGGCGACACTGGCATCGACGCCCATGGTGGGGATTTGCTCTGCTTTGGCTGCTGCTGCATCAACTGCTGCTGTATTTGCAGCTGCCGCGCATCGATATTGCCAACGAACGACAGCTCTATCTGGCTGCCTGGCCGATGGCCTTGGCGCTCGCCTGCGAATGGCGGTATACGTTAGCCGAGAACTGGCGGCGACCGATCGCGGCAACGCTGCTGATGCCGATGTTCCTGTTGTTGGTGCAGCGCAACGGGGATTTCAGAAGCGAAATCGCCCTCTGGCAGCAGACGGCAACCCTTTCGCCCGACAAGGCGCGGGTGCACAATAACCTTGGCTTCGCCTATATGCTGGATGGGCAGGATGCGATGGCGCGCGCAGAGTTTATGCGGGCACTACAACTGCAACCAGGATTCGGAAAAGCTGTCGGCAATCTGCGGCGACTGGATGCTGGGCGCACACGCGAGCCACCCTTTGCAGATATCGTGCCTCTGGATAAGGAGGAGCAATGAACGGGATTGAGGAATTGCGGCGCGTGGCCATCGATCCGGTCAGCCGCGTCGAGGGTCACGGGAAGATCACGCTGCTGCTGGATCGCGACAACCGCATACACGAAGCGCGGCTGCATATCGTCGAATTTCGCGGTTTCGAGAAGTTCATTCAGGGGCGCCCCTATCTGGAGGTGCCTTTCTTTGTGCAGCGCCTGTGCGGCATCTGTCCGGTATCGCACCATCTGGCCGCAGCCAAGGCCGTCGACCAGCTGGTGGGGGTGGAACAACTGACGCCCGCCGCCGAGAAACTGCGCCGACTCCTCCATTTCGGGCAAACGCTGCAATCGCATGCCCTGCACTTTTTCCATCTCTCCTCGCCCGACCTTCTCTTTGGTTTCGGTGCCAAGGCCGGCGAGCGCAACATTATCAAAGTGCTGGAGCGCCACCCGACCATCGCCATGGAGGGGGTGAAACTGCGCAAGTATGGCCAGCGCATCATTGAAACGGTTGCCGGCAAGCGCATTCACGGCGCGGCTACCGTACCGGGCGGAATCAACCGCTCGCTTTCGCATGACGAACGCGAAGCTTTGCGCACCGAGCTGCCGCTGGTGATGCAATGGGCGCGGCATGCGGTGGCGTTGAACGAGGAGATCCATACTGCGCACCCCGAGCATCGGCAATTCGGGACTGTTCCGGGCAATCTGCTCAGTTTGACCGGCAGGGATGGGGAGCTTGAGCTGTACCATGGCGGCATGCGCGCGCGCCATGCTGACGGCACTTTGCTGTTCGACCAGCTCGATTATCGCCGCTATGGCGAGGTCATCCATGAGGAGGTGCGCCCCTGGAGTTATATGAAGTTCCCCTTTCTGGTCCCGCTTGGAATCGAGCACGGGTGGTATCGCGTCGGGCCTCTGGCACGAATCAACAACTGCGCCTATATCCCGACGCCGGAAGCAGAGATGGCGCGAAAGCGGCTGCGCGATTTTGGCGGCGGCACCATGGTGCACGACACGCTTGCCTACCACTGGGCGCGCATGATCGAGCTGTTGCACTGTGCGGAATCGATCGATCAGTTGCTGGCCAACGACGATCTCTCCGGTAGCGAGCTGGTGGCGCATGGTGTCAAACAGAGGGAGGGGATCGGGGTGATCGAGGCGCCGCGCGGTACGCTGTTTCATCACTATCGTGTCAACGATGACGGGCTGATCGAAAAAGCGAATCTGATTGTCTCAACCACCAGCAACAATCGGGCGATGAACGAATCGCTGCGTGCGGTGGCGATGCAATATCTCGACGGGCACGAAATCAGCGAGGGGTTGCTCAACCATCTGGAGGTGGCGATTCGTGCCTACGATCCGTGCCTCTCCTGTGCCACGCATGCTCTGGGCAAGATGCCGTTGTCGGTGGCATTGATCGATGCCGACGGGCAACAACTCGATCTGCTCTTCAGATCCGGCGACGGAGTCGCTCGGCGACCGTGAGTTTTGCCCCCATCCTGATCGTTGGTTACGGCAATCCCGGGCGCGGAGACGATGGCCTCGGCCCGGCATTTGTCGAAGCGGTTGAGCAGTGGGAACTGCCGAATGTGGAGACTGTCGCCGTGATGCAGTTACAGATCGAGCTGGTGCTGGATCTGTATGGGCGATACGAAATTCTGTTTGTCGATGCAACGGCAGAGGGGAAGAAACCCTTCTCGCTCTGCTCACTGGAGCCACGCAAAGATGGGAGCTATACCAGTCATGCCATGCATCCGGCAGCGCTGTTGCACGGATACCGGCAGCTCTATCAGGTTTCGCCGCCTCAAAGTCGGCTGCTGGCGATACGCGGCGAGAACTTCGCGCTCGGCGATGAGCTGAGTCCAATCGGAAGAGCGAACTTGGCCGCAGCTCTGGCCACGTGGCGTGCCCGCATCTGCGGCAAAGGCCATTTCGCGACTGATTTGAAATAATCCTAGAAAAAGCAGTTCACCACAGAGGACACAGAGTTCACAGAGGAAAAACAAGTTGTTGGCCGATTCAAGAATCTCACCCGTTGGGTGGGCAGCCAAATGAGCCAAAAGCCCCTTTCTCTGTCTCCTCTGTGCCCTCTGTGGTGAGTCCAACTGCCGTTTTCAGGATAATCGAAAAAAAGGACCATCGACATGGGTAACTCGGGATGTCCACCGCCATCGACGCGGAATGGCGTGGAAGTTGCTGGATGTCTTCGCTCCTGGCATTGCGGATTTTCCGCGATCGGAGCCGAGGAGGTCGACGATGGCGAGAACGGAGAAGGCCAAAGGTATAAGCCTGACGAGCAAGATTCTGTTGTTGTTGTTGGTGGTGTTTGCAACTGCATCCGGAATGACCATCTACCTGTCGCATATGGACGAAAAACAGCTGGCATTCGAGCTGGCCAAAAAAAGCCTGACAGATGAGAACGGGCGCTATTTCGACAGCCTGAACACCCTGATGCTCACCGGCGCCATGGAGGAGCGAGAGGTGCTGCGCGAAAAGATGTTGCGCAGCGAAGGAGTTGTAGAGATGCGGGTGGTGCGTGGCGAAGCGGTACGGGAGCAGTTCGGGGCAGGCAATGCAAGCGAGCAGATTGCCGACGAATTGGACCGGCGGGCGCTGGCAGGCGAAGAGGTGATTGCGGAGGGGAAGAGTGTGCAGGGGAGAACCCTGACGGTGGCTTTGCCCTATCGGGCGACCAGGAACACGCGTGGGGTCGACTGCTTGCAGTGTCATCAGGTGGCGGATGGGACGATCAATGGTGCAATTCGCATCACTGTTTCGTTGGCAGCAACCGATGCGGAACTCGATAAGGCGCTTTATCGCAGTATCGGCATCAATGGCTCGGTGCTATTGATCGCACTGATTCTGTTTGCATGGCTTCTACGCTCGATGGTGGTCAAACCGGTCGAAGCACTGCGCGATAGCGCATTGCGTATTATCGATGGCGATCTCGATTCAGCGATCGTCAGCCACTCGCAGGACAGTATCGGTCAACTGGCAATGGCTATGGAGGATATGCGCCAACATCTGCAGCAGGCTGAGCGGGAACGTGAAACGACGCACGCAGAGCAGGAGCAGCAGCGGCAGCGGCAACAGCAGATGGTCGCTGAAATGGAACAAAATATGGCTTCCGGCTTCGAGGCCGGCATCGGCAAACTGATCGAGCAGCTTGAGCGGGAGGCGCGCCACATTCTGCAGGCAAGCAGCCAGTTCGCTGCACTGGCCGATCAGGTGCGCAATCGCGCGCAATCGGCGGTCGACGGGGTAGAAGGCGGTTCGCACAACATCTCAATGACCGCTGCGGCCACCGAAGAGATGAGCGCCTCCATTGCCGAGGTAAGTCGGCAAACCGGTGAAATGAGGAGCATATCGCAACATGCCTCCGAGCAGGCCCAGCAGACCAATCAAACGGTGACACGTCTGGCGGAGGCGGCTGAATCAATCGGTTCGATTCTGACCACCATCAGCAAAATAGCCGCGCAGACCAATCTGCTGGCACTCAATGCCAGCATCGAAGCGGCGCGCGCCGGTCATGCCGGGCTCGGGTTTGCAGTGGTGGCCAATGAGGTGAAAGATTTGTCGCAGCAGACCAGCCGTGCCACCGGCGAAATCGGGCAGCAGATTGCACGAATGCAGCAGCAGTGCCGCGAAGCGGTGGATGCGATCCATCGCATTGGCACCACCATCGGGGAAATCAACCACAAGAACCATGCAGTGGCCGAAGCGATGGAACAGCAGGCACAGGCAACCGGAGAGATATCTGGAAATGCACAATCGGCACACATGGGTATGGAGCAAGTACAGATAGCAGCCTCAGAAGTGGCCGTTGCAGCCGATTCGGTACGTAGTGCTGCAAGCGAGAGTACGGCGCTCTGCCAATCGATGCTGACACAAGTCGAGCTGGTGCGACTTGAGGTGGACCGTTTTCTGACGGGGTTACGCAACGGAAAGGCATAATAATGCGACAGATCGACGAGACCCCAAGAATAAGATGGCAATTTCAGTTGCCAAGGCGGCCGAGTTGCCGACAATCGATGGCTCCCCCTTGCGAATAGGGCGAAAGGTCTTTCGGAGGTCGAGTGTCCATGCTTCAGCGCAGTTCCAGTTTCAGGGGGAGAATTCACCTGATACTGCTCACGCTGGGCATCGCCCCCTATTTTCTGGCCATCTATGCCTTCAATCGGGCGGGGATGTCGGTGAGCGAAACGGTGGCTCTGCTGGCCATTGTGGCGTTGCTTTTCCATCTGCTGGGCTTTCGCATGCTGCGCACCTTTGCCGACCACTTGCAGCAATTCGTGAACGAGGCCGAGCGGCATGCGGTTGAAGGAAACCTGAAACGAATCGAACTGTCCGAGAACTCGACCATCGAGTTGGAGACGCTCACCCGCCATTTCAACCTTTTGCTCAACGAACTCGAGGAGAGCAAAAAGAAGCACAACGAACTGACCGTGCAGCTGATGAAGGTGGCTCGCGATGATATCAAACGCTATCAGGAGAAGCTCAAGGAGAGCGAGGCGGTGCAGGAGAAGCTCAGCCCCTATGTCGGCGCCAATGTTGTCGAACAGATCCGCCGGGCCGGGTCGGCAACGGAGCTGAAGAACGAAAAGCGACTGGTGACGGTCCTGTTTGCCGATATTCGCGGCTTCACCCGTCTCTCCGAAACGATGACCCCGAACGAGATTATCTCGATGCTGAACGAGTATTTCGACGAAATGGTGCGGATTATTCACGATCACAACGGCGTGCTCGACAAATTCGTTGGCGACGAGCTGATGGCCGTATTTGGTCTGATGCAGCCGAAAGAGCAGACCTCCGTCGATGCCGTGCGCGCAGCGCTTGGGATGCGCGCCGCCAGCGAGCGGCTGATGAATCAGCGGCGACAGCAGAGCCTGCCCACCTATCAGGTTGGCATCGGCCTGAACACCGGCGAGGTGATTGCCGGCAATGTCGGTTCGCAGGATCGTATGGATTACACGGTCATTGGCGATACGGTCAATGTGGGCGCCCGCCTGGAACAGCTCTCGAAGAGCGACGAGATCCTGATCTCCGAGGAGACGGCGCGCCGCATCGGCCGCCGTTTCGAGCTGCGCCTGAAAGGGGCGGCCAAACTGAAAAATCGCGATGAACCGGTCACCTGTTACGAGGTGGTGCGGGAGATCCCTCTCGCGGAACGGAAGCTGGAAACCACCCTCGGCTGATGCTCTCTCATCTGAAGAAACTGCTGGTTGCCAGCGACAAACCGGTGCGTGGCGGCGCCATTATCGACAAAGAGGTGGCGGCGGCCGCTCTGCTGATCGAGGTGTCGCGCGGCGACAGCGACAGCCATGCCGACGAGCTGGCCGTGGTCCGCGATTATCTGCGCGAGGTGCTTGGCCTGCCGGCGGATCGGGTTGTACAAGTGATGGCGCAGGCCGGCGACGAGGTGACCGCCGCCGGCGATCTCTACCGCTTCACCGATCCGCTCAACCGTCACTTTACAGTGGCCGACAAGCTGACGCTGGTACAGTGGATGTGGCGCGTCGCCTATGTGCACGATGGACTGGATCGGCACGAGGAGTATCTGGTGCGGCGGGTTGCGGAGTTGATCGGCATCGAGCATCGCGACTTCATCAATGCCAAGCATCGCGAGCGGGAGCGGGTTGCCTAAAAGAACCACTCCCCCTGCATACAAAAGCTGTCGGACTGCCGGCCGTAGATTGAGTCGGCCGGGCCGGCAAAGAGAAAGGCGGTGGCGGAGAGGGTGAGATCGCTGCGCGCCGACCAGCTCAGGGTGGGCATCAAGGCGCGACCATGCCGGTCGGGATTGAGCAGCAGAACGCCATCCAGCCGCCAGAGCGGTGTCAGATCCGTTCCGGCCATGATTCCCAACTGGCGCGCCATGCCGCCGCCGAGCGGTTGCGGGCTGCGACTCCAGCTGCCGTCGTATAAACCCTCGATCAGCAGCCGGATGCCGCTCTCCCACCAATCGGGATTGAAGGTGGTATCAAAGCCGACGGCGATCTGACGATAGTCCGTCCCGATTCCTGGACGCACCGCAACCGCCTCGCCATAGATGCCGCCCGCGAAGAGTTCGGCAAACAGATCGATGCCAAGGATGCGCGCCCGATCCACCTCGGCTGCGACCAACGCCCAATCGGCGTCGGCAAGCGTGTCGCGCAGCCGGATGGCAGTGCGACGCGGAGTCAGGCGAACGCTGTTGCCGGGCGCAACGACTGCCTGCAGGGCGCCGAAGCCGGAGTAGCTGTGCTCCAGCAGCAGCGCATCGACCCCCAGCTTCTCCTCCCCCTCCAACGCCAGCGGCGGCTGCGGATTGAAGAGATCGGTCGGGTTCCAAAGCCGGGCCGAACCCCAGGCGATGCGCTGACGACCGAGCACGGCATGCGTTTCGGCGCTGCCCAGTTGCAACCAGCCGCGATGCAGCCGGTGCTGCCACTGGTGACGGCGACCGTCGGAGAGAGTCTGGGCACCATCGAGCCAGGTCGGCTCGGGAATTTTGGACGCCATCCGGTAGGCAGGGGTGGCCAGCAGCGAGCCGAGGCGAAGTTCGTGGTCGTAGGTGAGCTGCCAGCGTACGCCCTCCTCTTCGCTCCCCCCCTCGGCATTCAGGCGCAAGCGGGTCAGATCGTATTCGACCGGCTGGCCGTCTGTATCGCGAGTCAACAGTCCCAGATTCTTCAGCGACCCGGAGAGATCGGCGGCGAAAAGATGAGAGGGGAGGAAGAGGTTCACCACAGAGAGCACAGAGAGCACAGAGAAGCACAGAGGAGAAAGCAAAGTAATCATTTCTCTGTGTCCTCTGTGCTCTCTGTGGTGAACCTCTTGTCTCACCCCCGTCGTTCCTCCTCGACAATGGCTCCATCCTCCATACGCACCAGCCGGCCGGCGGCGGCCAACACGTTCGGGTCGTGCGAGGCGATCAGGAAGGTGGTGCCGTGTTCGCGATTGAGATGCTGCATCAGCTCGATCAGGGCCATGCCGGTGTGCGAGTCGAGGTTGGCGGTCGGCTCGTCGGCCAGCACGATGGCCGGCGAAGAGGCCAAGGCTCGGGCCACCGCCACCCGCTGTTGCTGGCCGCCGGAGAGTTGGTCGGGGCGACGGTCGCCCAGCTCCAGCAGCCCCACTTCCGCGAGCCACCGGTCGGCCAGCGTCATGCGCTCGGATTTGGCCACCCCCTGCAGCTCCAGCACATAGGCGACATTTTCGCGCGCCGAGAGCACCCGGATCAGGTTGTAGGCCTGAAAGACGAAGCCGATATGGCGCAGCCGGAAGGAGGCGCGGGCATCCTTGGAGAGCGAATGGAAGTTCTCGCCGCGAATGAACACCTCGCCGCGATCGGGCATATCCAGCGCGCCGACCAGATTGAGCAGCGTGGTCTTGCCCGAGCCGGAGCGGCCGGCCAGCACCACGAACTCCCCCGATTCGATGGCAAGTTCGACACCATTGAGCGCCGCCACGCTGATTTCGCCCAGCTGGTAGTGCTTGTGCAGTTCCCTTGTTTCGATCAGCGCCACCTTAAACCTCCCGCATCGCCGCCACCGGATTGAGCCGGGTCGCCTTCCAGGCCGGATAGAGGCCGGCGATCAGCGCGGCAATCAACGTGATGCCGACGATCTTGACGCCGCTTTTGAGGGTGAGCAGCGGATGGCAGACCGGATCCATGTAGAAAAAGGCGAAGGCATCGGCGAAGGCGGAGATATCGATGCCGGGGCCGGCCAACGCCAGCGAAATGGCGGCGCCGAAGAGATAACCGAGCAGGCCCCCTGTGGCCACCAGCAGCACCGTCTCGATCAGCAGCATCAGGAACAGCTCGCGCTTGCCGGTGCCGATCGCCTCCATCAGGCCGAATTCGCGCACCCGTTCGTGCATGCTCATCAGCATGGTGTTGAGCACCTCGATCAGGATGACGGCAATGACTATGGTCAGGATAAAAAAAGTGCTGGCATCGGCGGTGGCGGTCCACTGCTCGATCATCGGATCGATCTGGCTCCAGCGCATGATCTCAAGATTCGGATCGGGCAGCTCGGCCAGCAGCGCCGTTTGCAGCGGCAGCACCGCTTCGTGATTTTGCGCCCGGATGACGATCTCGGTGGCGGCCTGCTCAACCTCCAGCCACTGCCGGGCCGAATCGATGCCGATCAACGCCTTGCCCTGATCGATCTCCGGCGCACCGGATTTGAGAATGCCGCGCAGCCGAAAAAGCTCGGAGACCAGCTCGCCGCCCGGGCTCTGCGCCATCAATACCACCTTGTCGCCGATTGCCAGATCGAGCTGGCGCGCCACCTCGGCTCCCAGCAGCAGTCCGCGCCGGTCATCTGCCTTCAGCCACTCGCCGCCCGGCTGCACAAACTCGCGCAAGCGACTCACCTTCGGCTCGTTTTCCGGATCGATCCCCATCAGATCGACGCCGCTACTGGCCCCGGCCACCGAGGCCAGCGCCGAGATAGAGAGGCGGGCGGTGACTGCCGCCACCTCGGGCTGACGGGCGACCGCTGCGAGGATCGGCGCCGGGTCCGCAAGGCGCTGATCGATGCTGCGGCTGTCGTTGAAGCCTTCGGCGTGAATCTGGATGTGGCCCATCTGGGTCAGCACGAAGTTGGTCTTCATATCGGCCATCCAGCCGTCGTTGAGCGCCACAATAAAGGTCAGCGCCCCTACCCCGCAGACAAAGGCGGCCAGCGTGATGGCGGTGCGTCGCCGGTTGCGCAGCAGATTGCGTACGGCCAGCCGCAGATGGGTGGCGAAAGGCAGCCGGCTAGACATGACGGATCGCCTCCACCGGCTCAAGCCTGGTGGCCCGCCAGGCCGGCCAGAGAGCGGCGAGAAAATTGCACAGCAGAACGATCAGGATGGTCGAGAGCAGATGGTCGGTATCGATCTCGGTGCGGATCACCGGATCGATGTAGTACTTCTCGGCCGTATCCATCATCGAGGAGAGATCGATGCCGACGCCATGGAAATGGGCCACCAGCGCCAACCCGAGCAGGGTTCCCAGAAGCACGCCACAGAGGCCGAGCAGCAGCGATTCGATCAGCACGATGCGACCGATCTGACTCCCTTTGGCCCCCAGTCCCATCATCACGCCGAACTCGTGCACCCGCTCCAGCATCGAGGCCTGCACGGTGTTCAGAACCCCGGCGACGATGATCACCAGCACCACGCTCATGAAGAGATAGAAGAAGCCGTTATCCAGCCGCACCCACTCCTTCATCAGCGGGAAGATGTCGTACCAGCGCAGCACTTCGACCCCTTCGCCGGCCAGCTTTGCCTTCAGTTGCGCCGTGGTCTGCTCCAGTTTCTCCGAGGGAAGCAGCATCACGATGTCGCTGACCCGCTGCTCCATGGCCAGCATGGTTTGCAGCGTGGCGAGCGGCACGACCGCCAAACCGCGATCGATCCCCATCTCGCCGCTGTCGAGAATGCCGATCAGGGTGAAGCGCTCGGCGGCCAGCGTATCGAAGCGATCCTGCGTCAGCAGCACCAGCGAATCGCCCACCTTCAGCCCCAGATTGCGCGCAGCGGTGGCGCCCAGCAGGCAGACATAGCCGTCGCCGTCGCGGATAAAGCGCCCTTCGCCGAGTTTGGCGGCCAGCGTCGAGGTGGCCTGCTCGTGCACAGGATCGATCCCCATCACCATCGAACCGAGCGAGCTTTCCGCACCCGCCACCAGCGCAAAGGTGCGCAGACGGGTGGTCCAGCGTTCGATCCCCAGCTCGCCGAACAGAGGCGCAAAGCGCTCCGGCTGCACGATAGGGTCGGCCAGTCTCGGCTTGGCGTTGTACCCCTGTTTGTGGATCTGGATGCTGCCGAGATAACTCTGCTGAATATTCTCCATCATCCGGTTGTGCGAGCCGTCGTTGAAGCCCCAGAGGAAGAGCAGCGCGCAGAGCCCGGCGGCGATGCCGAAGATGGTGAGCAGGCTGCGCCGGTTGTTGCGCAGCAGGTTGCGCCAGGCCATCGCCCAGAGCATGGCTGCCTACTGGCGCCGGCGCAGATTGGCCCGCTCGAAGGTGGCGGCGGGAATCGGCGCGTCGAATTTGACCTGCTCGATCTCCATCACCGTCCGGTGGCCCGGCTTGTCGGTCGGCTCGATGATCCAGCGGGTGGGGATGGTGCGCCCGCCGATCGAACGCACCGCCTCGAAACGCATCACCCGCAGCAGTTTGCCTTTGGCGTCGTAGTAGTCGGCCCGAATCGGCATGCCGTCGCGCCCGATTCTGTGCACCAATTTATCCCAGACCACTGCCGCCTCGGGTATGGGGCGCGATTCGATGGTGATCGAGTCGCGATCTTCGGCGATCAGCTTGTGCACATAGTCGTCCACCACCGAGGAAGATTTGACCAGATCGTCGTTGGTGAAATCGGAGCCCATCCACGAGGAGAGCATCATCGAAGGGGGGATGCGGATGTCGCGCTCCAGTTTGGGCATATACATCCAGAGATTGCCGGCGGCTTTGAGGAAGGTGGTGTCGCGATCCTTCTTCGGCTCAAGGATGCGGATGAAGAAGCTGTCGCGCTGCCGGTCGTCCCAGCTCTCCATGCGCATCTCCCGCTGCCAGTCGGGAGTGACCACCCGCATGCGGTAGGTGGAGATATTGGTCTCCGAGCGCAGCAGGTTTTCCAGTTTGCGAATGGCGGCGAGGGCCGCTTCATCATCACCGCTCGATTGTGCGACAAGCGGCAACGGGTAGATGAATAGTAAGAGCAGGAGCAAACGGATCATGGAGCCGAGTATAGCCGCGAGCAGAAGAAGAGCAGATCAATCGGTCTCGGAAGAGGTGGGGCGCGCCAAACGAATGAAAGTATAAAACTCGCGAGACCCATCGCTTTCCAACGGGATAATCGCCATTTCAATGGCAACTTCGTTGCCATCGCTATGCGAGGCAAAGGTCTGAACGGTTTTGTACAACCAGGCGCCACCGGAAGTCTCCAGATAGCGCGTCATGCCGCGACGATGCGCTTCGCGAAATCGCTCTGGAATCAGGAAATCATCGAGAGGCCGATCGAGAACTTCGTTTCTGCGCCAGCCAAAAAGTTTTTCCGCCTGAGGATTCCAGTCGGTAACCAAGCCATCGGCGTTAATCGAGATGTAGGCATCCAGGGCGGTTTCGATAACGCGACGCGAACGACGTTCCTGCTGGCGCAACTGTCGAATCAACCGTTGTTGACGACTTGCGGCACGATTGACGAAAAGCCCCAGTGCAATGAAGGAAGAAGAGATCAGACTGCGCATCCAGATCTCGTTCAGGCCGGGAGAGAAGAGTGCCTGAAACAAGGAGCTGTTTGACTCGAAAAGAAAAGAGTGAATCAGCGCTTCAATCGGCCAGTAGGCGATACCAAAGAGAATGGCCACGCTGCCGGTAATCGAGGGCCGGTCTGGATGGGGCGCATCGGAAGAGAGCAAAGACATGCGTCGACAATAACAAAGAGACGCGCGCTGTCGATGGGTGTAACAAAATGACACAGTGCGGGTGTGTCGTGTTGACCCTGTGACGCGCGGCACGCATTGTGGCGGTGTTTCCATGGAGGGGAGCCGTCGCCCTCGCAAGAGAGATCGATGGCCAACCAACGTGAAGCTTTAAATGGTCCGGATGGACCAAATATTTTGGAGGATCTCACACACATGAAGAAGTTTATTCTTTCTGCTGTCGCTGCTGTGACTGTTGCCTTCTCTGCTCTCGCAGTGGCTCCGCAGTCCGCAGAGGCTATCCCGGCTTTCGCACGTCAGACCGGCGCTGCTTGCCTTAGCTGCCATTTCCAGACCTTCCCGGCCCTGACCGCTTTCGGCCGTTCGTTCAAGCAGGGTGGCTTCACCGACGTTGGTGAGCAGGCTCTGATCGAAGACGAGCACATGTCGATTCCGTCGACGCTGAACGCCACTGTCGTTCTGCGTCCGCAGTTCGCACAGGCCAAAGTTAGCGGCAACGCCACCGCTGCTCTGAACACCACCACCAAGTCGGCAACTCTGCCTGCCGACCAGGTGCTCCTGATCGCCGGTCGCGTCGGCACCAACACCGGCGCCTTCATCGAGGCTGGCGGCCCCGCCTTCGGCTTCGCCAACTTCCAGTTGATGAACTCGTTCGACCTCGGCGGCTTCAAGGCTGGCGTGAACATCTTCAACACCGGCTTCGGCGAGACCGCTGGTATCGAGCTGTCGAACGTCTTCGGCCAGCACGGCGGCAATCTGGCCGGCAAGTCGATCTCGGCTGCCAACAGCATCAAGTCGGCCGGCGGCAACACCGGCGGTGTGGCTTTCTGGGGCGGCAACTCGCTGGTTAACGCTTCCGTATCGCTGCTCTCCGACGGCCTCGCCCTCGGCGGCGTTGACACTGGCTTCAAGCTGGCTAACTCGCTCCGCGTCTTCGTGACTCCGGAAGTTGGCGGCTTCGGCCTCGGCGTGGGCTTCGGCTCGACTCAGGGCACCACCGGCAATGCTAACACCATCGCTGCTATCCCGGCCCTCCTCGGCGCCACCACCCTGAAGATGGAGAAGCAGTTCATCGACTTCCAGGCTGAAGGCGATCTGGGCGGCGTATCCCTCGGCGTCTATGCTGACTTTGCCAAGGCCAAGGGCTCGAGCGGCACCACCATCAACCTCTTCAACCTCACCGCTGGCGACCTGACCGGTAACCACGTACGTGTTGCTGTCAAGCCGACTCACAACCTGCTCTTCGGCGCAGGCTTCGGCTCGATGAAGAAGGCTGCTGCTGGCGCAGTTGCTGCAACCACCACCAAGAGCACTCTGATTGCAGGTACCTACGAAGTTTACCAGAACTTCGAGATCACCCTGAGCAACCTTGCCAGCAAGGCCGGCAACGTAAAGACCGACACCTGGACGCTGGACATCGAAGCTCTGATGTAATCGGGGCTCCGATCCGACAGGATTGGTTGTCAATTGGGAAGGGAGCCGTAAGGCTCCCTTCCTTCTTTTTGCCTTGCGATACGAGCGTATTCGCAACACTCGTTACATGAAGCAAGTCGATTACTTTTCGTTGGAGTTGAAGTTGTTTGCACGTGTTTGAGCGATGCTGATGGTTAGAGAAGTGGGGCGGACATTCAAATGATTTCTGTACAGGGAGATAGACACATGCATCGACAGGTAAATCAACGCAAACGGCAATTGGAAGCTGCCTGCGATCATGTCTTCTTGCTGATTCGAAAAGGTGACCACAGTCAAGCTGAGCGGTTATGTAAACAAATAGATTTGCATGAACCAGATTTTCCGGATGTCCTGTTTGCACGGGGCTTGATCGCTAGCCAGAAGGGAGATCTGGTGAGTGCAAAGAATATGTTCATGCGCGCATGCAGTGCTTCGCCCAAACGAAGCGAGTTTCATGTTAATTTGGCGGGTGTAGAAATGGCTTTGGGGGAGCCTGCGTCGGCATTGGCGAGCTATTGTCGTGCTCATAAAATCTCGCCTGAACTAAGTATTGCACTAACAGGAATGGTGGATGCATTGCTGGCCGTCGGCGAAATGCGCCGCGCTGAAGAGTGTCTAATCGAGGCTGTCCGAAGAGAACCGGGTTGTTCGACGTATAGGCATAGATTGGGCGAGTTATATCTGAATGCCGGTTTTGTTGCCCAAACGATAACGACTTATGACCAACTTCTTGCACATTGGCCTGATGATATTCGCGCGCAACATTGTAAAGCGATCTGTTTGATGCAAATGGGTCGTGTCGACGAGGGAAGGGATGCGCTCGACTCAGTGTTGAAGAAGGAGCCACAGCGTATTGCAGCACTAACGCTGAAGCTGGATAGCGGCGACTACCAGGGTCGAGATGTAGATGTGAGCGTATTGCGTTCTCTATATGCACAGAGTGTTGACTTGGGTTCACGTGCCGACACCGCCTTTGCACTTGCCAATGAGGCAATAAACAGCGGCTGTATTTCTGAGGCAGTCGCATTACTAAACGAAGCCAACGGTCTACGCAGAGAGCTCGATCCATATGATCCAGAATTGGAAGTGCGACTTGTTGCTAAATCGCTTGCGACTTTTACTGTCGAATCGTTTCGAAAGCCGTTGGCTTCAGAGCATTTGCATGATTCTCCAATATTCATTATCGGATTGCCGCGATCGGGTTCAACTTTGCTGGAGCAAATGCTCTCGAACCACTCCATGTTGGCTACAACAGGTGAAAATGAGACCTGGCCTCAATCTCTGGTGGGAAGAGAGAAGCTGGTATCAATTCCTGCCCTGATCGAAGCTTTCGACCTTGTTGATGATGATTATTTAGCAAAATGCGGGCGTGACTATATGCGTCGGCAGCGAGAAGAGTTCGGCATTGAGAAGCGGGTCGTGGATAAGACGCTGAGTAACTATTTGTATCTGGGGGCAATCGCCAGGGCAATTCCCAAGGCAAAGTTTGTGCACATCAGGCGGCATCCAATGGCCAATGCTTTTTCAATATACCAGCAAAACTTCAAAGATAATTCCATGAGTAACAATCTTCGCGATATCGGAGATTTTATGCGACGGTATAGAGAATCGATGGAGCATTGGAAATCCGTTCTTCCCAATGGCTACCTGATCGACGTCGAGTACGAATGTCTGGTGGAAGAGCCAGAAGAGCAGATGCGACGAATTCTGTCATTCTGCGAATTGCCATGGGAGGAGCAATGCCTGCATCCAGAGCGCTCAAGCAAAGCGGTTGCTACTGCAAGTGTTTTCCAAGTTAGAAAGGCGATCCATGCCAATACAAAGGAACGCTGGAGGCCTTACGCAGAATTGCTTGAACCGGTGCGGCAGATCTTGAACGAAACGGAATTAGATTGAAAAGAACACACAATGGAGTTCGCAAGCCGCCATTATTCGCGAGTAATAAGCTAAATTTGGGCGGAGAAACAGATATGGGTGCACGCTTGAAGGTTGACCTCTTTGCCGGCCGCCGCTGGAATCGAGGCATGAACCTTCGCCCCACCTATTCGCTTATCCTCGTCCTTCCGCTTCTGCTCGCCGGTTGCACCGGTATGCCCAAACTTTTCTGGGATATCGACGAAGGAAAAAAAAGTACGCCAACCGCTTCGGGAGCGGCATCAACCTCGGGCGATTCGACATCGGGTCAGTCCGCTCGCCGCTCCCTTGAGGTGCCGCCGGAATTGCAGGGCAAGGTGGAATTGCCGACGGATGCAACTGCTTCCCAAGAAAGCGGTGATTCCACACCGGGGACAATTGCGACGGTGCAGCCAGCTGCACAGGCACCTGTTAAAGCTCGGGTTGTGAATGCAAATAGTCGCGATTATTCGATCGGCACCGAACCGCTCTTTGCGGTGGCAGTCGATGCCATTTCTGCACGCAAACTGCCGCTGCAAAGCGTAGACGGAGCCAGCGGCACCATCACCACCGACTGGGCCTACAGCGATAGCGACTCGGCAATTGCCGATTCAGTATTGGGGCTGTTCGGTGCGGCTTCGAGTAAATACCGATATCGCTTGGTGGCGCGTATTCGCGCGCTCGACGGGGCGCAATCTGCTCGACTGACATTCAATGTATTGGGACAGCGACTGGATAGCGGTCGCTGGGTCAATCGTTCGCTGGACAACAAGTTGATCGATGCCTTGTTCAAATCCGTCGAAAAGAATCTGAACGGCGAACAGCCGCGTCCTTAGGGATACTCTGAACAAGTGCGTCCTGCCCTTGTTCAGGAACGCCCAGCCAAAAGCGCGGTTTTGACTAGGCTTACAAATCGCGCACTTACGCGCCCGATTTGGCGGCCCATCCATGGGCCGCACGGATGCTCTGAATTGTTCAGAGCATCCTTAGTCCACGACCGCCAGAACTGCCGCCAGCAATGCCGGGGCGGCGGTTTCGGTGCGCATGGTGCGTGGACCGAACGCGAGCGACCGAAAGCCCATTTCAGCCAGCAGCTCCAGATCGCGGGCGCTCCAGCCGCCTTCGGGTCCGATGGCCAAGGTGATATCGCTGCATGCGCGGACCTGATCGCGGACCAGATTCCAGCTCGTTGCCGCGTCGGGATGTAATACCCAGGCAATTGGGCTGACCTCGATTTGAACCAGTTTTGGGCACCAAGTCACTTTCGGCAGGCGGGTGCGTCCGCTCTGCTCGGCTGCCTCCAGTACAATGCGCCGCCAACGAGTCAAGCGGTCCTCTACTTTGTGTGCGGGTAATTGAAGCTGCGATCGTTCGCTGTTCACGATGGTAAAGCTGGCAGCTCCCAGCTCGGTGCCCTTTTGCAAAACAGTTTCGATTTTATCGCTGCTGTTGGCCGCCTGCACGATATGCACAGCCAGAGGAAGTTCGCGATCGACTACAGCCACCGAAATCGTGCGGCATTCGCCCCGATCACGCGACAGCAGGGTCAATTCGGCCATGCCCTCACGACCAAGGCCGTCGCACAGCGTAATCGTATCGCCGACAGCTAGTCGCATAACCGTTCGCAAATAGTGACTCTGTTCAGGCGCAAGGGCGACAGCACGATCAACGTGCAGTGGGGTGTCGATGAATAAGCGGCAGCGCGACATGGGGCGATTGGGCCGCAAAAGAGAGCAGGAGGCAACAGCGTCGAACGGATGGTTGAATATGGCGAGCCAAACTCGATGATATGGCGATGTTTTTCGGATCGATCGCAGAACAGAACTGGATACCGGCGCGACAATGGCACGGCAAGGCGGATGGGGCCTCTGCCGATGAGGCAATGGTGTTGACTGTAACCAGCTCTCTGACGCGTTTTATCGAACGCCAATATGGCATTGCGCTGAAGGTGAAGCTGATCGAGCAGTTTGTCGATCAACTCGATGGCGATGAGGCACGAATTCTCGGATGTGCCGCCGGTACCAAAGCACTGCGACGGCAGGTTTCGCTGGTGCATCGCGGCGGGGTGATGTTTGATGCTGAATCGGTGTTGCCCTTGGCAGAAATTCCCACAGAAATGATGCAGGCGTTGCAAGAGGGCAGGGAGCCGCTCGGCAACCTCCTTCAGGAGCGCGGTCTGGTTCTGGCTCGCTCCGATCTCTCGGTCGGTCGCATTCAGTGCAAAGGAGACGCTGGAACCGAAGAGCGCTGGGCACGCCGATCTGTTCTGCGCTCACCATCGGGGGCCAGTGCCCTAGTTATCGAAGCGTTTCACCCGCTCTTCTGGCGGCGGATAGATAGCCAGAAACTGCGACACAGTCGGGTGTGAATATGTCCGCCATCCGCCCGATTGGAAACGCTGCGGATTGGATGCGTCTTCTGCGCATGGATCGGCCGGTGGGTTACTGGCTGTTGCTCTGGCCGACGATGTGGGGGCTCTTTGCCGCGTCCAGCGGACGCCCGGAGCCAATCAATCTGCTGATCTTTATCGCTGGTGTGTTTCTGATGCGTTCGGCCGGCTGCGTAATCAACGATTATGCCGACCGCAACTTCGATCCGCATGTCGAACGCACCAAAATGCGCCCGATTGCTGCCGGGCGCATTGCGCCGGCAGCGGCACTACTGGGATTTGTTGCCATGCTGGTGGTGGCATTGCTGCTGGTGTGCCAGAGCTCGCGGTTGGTGATCGAGTTGTCGCTGATCGGTGCACTGCTCGCTTCACTCTATCCCTTTCTTAAGCGTGTAACCCACCTGCCGCAGGCATGGCTCGGAATGGCATTTGGCTGGGGAGCCGTAATGGCATGGGCTGCCGAACGCGGAAGCCTCGATTCGCCGGTGCCCTGGTTGCTCTTCGCCGCCAATCTCTTCTGGTCGCTCTCCTACGATACCGCTTATGCATTGGGCGATCGTGCCGACGATCTGAAGGTTGGGGTAAAATCGACCGCCATTCTTTTTGGCGATCAATCGATCACAGCTATTCAGTTGTTCGCGCTGTTGATGCTGCTTTTGGTGTTGATGGCGGCAATGCAGATCTCGGATACGGCGCTGCTCGGATGGATGGCAGCGGCAGCCATGCAGAGCTGGCTGGTGATGCGACTGCGAATAAGCGGCGAAAGCGGCGGATTTGACTATTTTCTGCGTTCGCACTGGGTTGGATTCATTTTCCTGCTCGGACTGCTGTTCTGAACTGCGCTTGCCGGCATCAGGCCGGGGTGTATGATGCGCTTCTACCTGCATGGGGGCGACCGGCTTCGACGGAGATGCTGAACCCCATGGGGCATGCCGGGTTGTTGGCACCCGTAAAAAACCGACATGCACTAAGTGCAAACGACGACGTAGAACTCGCTTACGCTGCGTAAGTGACCCCGCCGGACAGGTCGCCCATCGCCTGGTCGGACGGGGCCATCAAGATGGGACCGCTCACAGAATCGGAGAGTCGTGGTTCTGCGGGTTAAACTTTACGAGTCGGCTGTCTGGCGGCTTTGTCCGTCCGGTTGTCAGGCAGCGCTAATCGGACGGAACAAGCATGTAGATCCATGGGCTGATGGTTTCCGGACGCGGGTTCGACTCCCGCCGCCTCCACCAAATATCGCCCCGGCCTCGCGCCGGGGCATACCCCTACACCTCGATGGTCAGACCTTCATACGCCAGTGTGTATTTCGGTTCGTCTGCCAATGCAGTTCGGGCAGCAAGCGCATCGTGAAAAACGCGCTCAAGCGAATCGTCGTCGCGGTTGGGCTCATGGTGGGTAAACACCAAATGGCGTGCTCTTGCCCGGCGCGCCAGCTCGATCGAACTCGGAAAGGTGCCATGACCCCACCCCCGTTTGCCGGAATACTCATGCTCCGCGTAGGCGGAGTCGGCAATCAGTAGATCGACGTCACGCATGCATTCGACAATGGCGGATCGCCGCTCGCGTAGCAGAGCCTCATACTCAGCAAACTCCGGATCATCGGGCGAGAAGATGTTATAGGGTTGCTCGTGGTCACCGGTAAAAAAGACCGACTTGCCGTACTCCTCGATGCGATAGCCGTAGTTGGTCACCGGGTGATTGAGCAAAAACGGGGTAACCGTAGCAGCACCGATGCGTACCGACTCCCGTTCGCTCAGCGTGCGATAGAGAAGGTCGGCTTTCAGTTCGACTTCGCGCACCGGAAAATAACGATACTGCATCTGAATGGAGAGAATATCTGAAATGCCGCTCATGGTGATCGGATCGGCGGCACCATACAGAGTGACGCGGTTGCCTGGAATAAAAAGCGGGATATAGAAGGGCAGACCGTGAATGTGATCCCAGTGCGAATGCGTATTGAAAATATGTGCATCGATCGGCAATTCGGGAAAAAGCGACATCGACAAGGGATAGATTCCGGTGCCGGCATCGAGAATGATCAAGCGGTTGTCAGATGTGCGAACTTCAATGCAGGTGGTGTTGCCGCCATAGCGCACTGTGCGCGGACCCGGAACGGGAATCGAACCGCGCACGCCCCAGAAACGAACCTTCATGCAGATCTCCCCCGCTCAGCTATAGAGACGCATAATCGTATGCGCCTTGACGGCAAATAACTCGGGATTACCGATAGAAGCAGCAAGATCGGGGATCGGCAGCGAAAAGCGCTGTAATACAGCCGCCGGCAGCGGATCGACAACGGGATTGCCAGAGTTGCCCAGCGACCAATATTTGGAGAGCTGATTAGCCGCAAAATGAACATCGGCCATCAAAGAGTGGTCAGTAGCTCGATGATGCGAGCCAATAGTGAGAACAAACTGCGTCGGCAACTGCCACTGCTCGCTAAGCATGGCGCCAACATCGGCATGATCGAAGCCGAAGACAAGCGCCTCGGCGACATGCAGTGGAATATTCTCGGCATGCGCACGTGACAGAGCCATGGCAAAACGCGCAGTTTCAAATTGCATGAGCACGATCTTGCCAAAGTCGTGCAACAGACCGGCAACGAAATGGTCGGTGGCATCGCGACTTGCAGGGTCGATGCGAAGAGCAAGCGAGCGTGCCAGATCGGCCGTCACCAGTGAGTGCAATAAAAATTGGTCGGTATCGAAATGAGCCATCGTTCGCTTCTGAATCATGCCAATGGTGGCTATGGACAGCGCCATGTTTTTGACGGTATTGATGCCCAGCGTAATCACAGTGTGGTTGATCGAAGTGATCTGGCGCGGTAGTCCATAGAAGGCAGAATTGACCAGCTTGAGAAGCTTCATGGTCATCACCGGATCATGTTCGATGACGCGCACAATCTCCTTTGGCTGACAGTCGATATTGCGCGAGAGGTCGATAACGCGTGTAACACTCTGCGGAAAGGCAGGCATGCGTTCGACAAGATGCATTAGGCGGCTGCGCTGCATGTCGTCCATGACCAAGAAAAGCAAAACAAAGGCCACGCAGCGCGATAGGAAAAAAAGAGCCCGGCACAAGGCCGGGCTCTCCAAAGATCAGTCCAGGCGATCAGCCGTGGCGACGGGGACGATCGCCGCGGTCACCGCGGGGGGCACCCTCGCGCGGAGCGCGCGGCTGAGCTTCGTTTACACGCAGGCTGCGGCCGCCGAACTGGGCGCCGTTGGTTGCCTCGATTGCCGCATCGGCATCGCCATCGCCCATTTCAACGAAGCCGAAGCCACGCGGACGACCGGTCTCGCGGTCGTTGACCAGCTTTACCGAACGTACTTTGCCGTATTGTGCGAAGAATTCGCGGATTTCCTCTTCAGTCGCGCTGAAGGGAAGATTGCCTACATAGAGGGTTTTCATTGTCTTTGTCGTCTCCAAATTCATCACGGCCATAAACTGCACGGCAGTTCTGGCGAGAGGCATACCGGCTTGGCCGGGATTGTACCGTTCCACCTAAGTCAAACGGTAGGCGGACAATACAGAAGAACACCGTTTTTTCCAGATGTTTTTAATTGACTTCACACCCTTATGAGGATAAGGGAGAAATCCGCTGCAATGTGCGATGGCCGCGCAGCTGATGCAGGAGCGCCATGCCGACGTGTGCAATCACGTACCAAAGCAACAATTCACCCAAAACCTCGTGGAACTCCATAACTGCATGAATCATCGGATCCTGGGCGCCATCGCGGGCAAGGCCGGTAAAGATCAGAGTGCCGGTAAGGCCCAGCCCCAAACCGAGCAGAAGTCCCAGCCCATGCACAGCTCCGGCAAGAAGATTGTCGTCGCCCGGCGGGTTAAGTTTCCCGGAGAAGATGGCCGGAAACTCGCGCAACTCACCCAAAAGACCGCGCAACCGATCCGCCGAAAACCACGGAAAAAGGCGGCGCACCTCGGCATCGTTGCCAAGCAGCAGCGTTAGCCGGATGCCGATGACAATCAGCAGTGCAATGCCCAGCACCTCATGCGCGGTGAAGAAGGCGATCTGCTCCTCGCTGCGCACCCGCCCCGGCTTGGGGCGGGCCATGAACTCGGCGCCGATCAATTGCCCCACCATCAGCAGTGCGAAAGCGGCATGCAGAATGCGATTGATCTTCGGATAACCGGCAGAGCTGCTCATTTGCGGTTGGCCAGGTTGGCGGCGATGCGCATGCGCAGCGCGTTGAGCTTGATAAAGCCGCCGGCATCCTTCTGATCGTAGGCGCCGGCATCGTCCTCGAAGGTGGCGATGGTCGGATCGAAGAGCGAGTCGGTGGCCGAATCGCGGCCGACGACGATGACGTTGCCCTTGTAGAGCTTGACCCGCACCGTACCGTTGACGCTCTGCTGGGTGTGGTCGATCAGCGTTTGCAGTGCCTTGCGCTCCGGGCTCCACCAGTAGCCGTTGTAGATCAGGCTGGCGTAGCGCGGCATCAGGTCGTCCTTCAGATGTGCCACTTCGCGATCCAGCGTCAGCGACTCGATGGCGCGGTGCGCCCTCAGCAGGATGGTGCCGCCGGGAGTCTCGTAGCAGCCGCGCGACTTCATGCCGACATAGCGGTTCTCGACCAGATCGAGGCGACCGATGCCATGCATGCCGCCGAGGCGGTTGAGCTCGGCCAACAACTCGTGCGCCTGCATTCGTTGGCCGTCGATGGCCACCAGATCGCCCTTCTCGAATTGCAGATCGAGATACTGGGCGGCATCGGGGGCTTTCTCGGGGCTGACGGTCCAGCGCCACATCTCCTCCTCGGCCTCGGCCATCGGATTCTCCAGATGACGCCCCTCATAGGAGATATGAAGAAGGTTGGCATCCATCGAGTAGGGAGAGCCGCCCTGCTTGTGTTTCATCTCCACCGGAATGCCGTGCTGCTCGGCATAGGCCAGGAGTTTTTCGCGGCTGAGCAAATCCCATTCGCGCCAAGGGGCGATAATTTTGATGCCGGGCTTGAGCGCATAGGCGCCCAACTCAAAGCGGACCTGATCGTTGCCCTTGCCGGTAGCGCCGTGCGAAACGGCATCGGCTCCGGTGGCATTGGCGATCTCAACCAGACGCTTGGCAATCAACGGGCGCGCAATCGAGGTGCCGAGCAGATATTCGCCCTCATAGACGGTGTTGGCGCGGAACATCGGGAAGACGAAGTCGCGCACGAACTCCTCGCGCAGATCGTCGATATAGATGTTTTCCGGCTTGATGCCGAACTGCAAAGCCTTCTGACGCGCCGGATCGAGCTCTTCGCCCTGACCGAGATCGGCGGTAAAGGTGACCACCTCGCAGTTGTAGGTGTCCTGCAACCATTTCAGGATCACCGAGGTATCGAGACCGCCTGAATAAGCGAGTACCACTTTGTTGATGTTGCTCATCGTAAATATCCTCGTAGCAGATGAATAAAAGAGATCAGTGGCCCAGAAGCAGAAATTCGAGCAGCGCCTTTTGCACATGCAGACGGTTTTCCGCCTCCTGCCAGACAACCGACTGCGGACCGTCGATGACGTCGGCCGATACCTCCTCGCCGCGATGCGCAGGCAGGCAGTGCATAAACAACGCGTCGTTCTTGGCCACCGCCATTACCCGCGCATCCACCTGAAATTCCGCAAAAGCCTTTTCGCGCTCAGCCTGCTCGGCCTCTTGTCCCATCGAGGCCCAGACATCGGTGGTCACAAGATCGGCGCCGTCCGCCGCTTCGAGTGGGGAGTCGCAAAGCACGACTTCGGCGCCAAGCGCACGTGCAGCAGCGAGCAACTTTGCGTCCGGGGCATATCCTGAAGGCGAAGAGATTCGCAACGTGTAACCGAAGGTAACCGACCCGTTGATCCACGAGTGGGCCATATTGTTGCCATCGCCGATCCAGGCCACCGTCTTGCCACGAATCGAGCCGCGCTCTTCGACATAGGTGAAGACATCGGCCAGCACCTGACAGGGGTGGGTCAGATCGGTCAGAGCGTTGATCACCGGTACGGCGGAGTATTCGGCAAAGGTCTGGACGATTTCGTGCCCGTAGGTGCGGATCATCACCGCATCAACCATGCGCGACAGCACGCGCGCGGCATCGGCCACCGGCTCGCCGCGACCGAGCTGGGTGGCACCCGAGTGCAGGAAAAGAGCGTGGCCGCCAAGCTGGAACATCCCGACTTCAAACGAAACGCGGGTGCGGGTGCTCGCCTTGTCGAAGATCATGCCCAGCGTCTTGCCGGACAGCGTGCGGTGGTCAATGCCTGCTTTCTGCATGGACTTGAGCTCAGCGCTGCGCGAAAGCAGGAAACTTCCTTCGGCAGGAGTGATATCGAGGAGGGTAAGAAAGTGACGGCGAGTCATGCGGTTACAGCTCCGAAAAGGTTCGGTCGAGTATGGTCAGCGCTTCGTCGATCTCATCCGGACGTACATTGAGCGGCGGAAGAATACGCAACACATTGGGGCCAGCCGAAAGCAGCAACAGTCCGGCGTTGCGGCAGGCGGCGATCAGCGGTGCCACTTCGATATTGCAGGCAAGCCCAAGAAGAAGGCCCTGGCCGCGCACCTCGAGAATCTGCGGATAGCGCTGAGCAAGCTGCTCCAGGCCGTCGATCAGGCGCGCGCTTTGCAAGCCGACATGCGCAAGCAGGTGATGTTTCTCAATCTCGTCGAGGACGGTAAGGGCAGCAACGCAGGCCATGGGATTGCCGCCGAAGGTAGATCCGTGCGTACCGGGACCAAAAGAGGCAGCAACTTCGGCACGGGCAAGCAGAGCTCCGATTGGCATGCCACCGCCCAAACCTTTGGCAAGAGTCAGGATATCCGGACGGATGCCGGCATGCTCGAAGGCAAACATGGTGCCGGTGCGACCAATGCCGGTCTGGACCTCGTCGAGGATGAGCAGGATGCCGTAGCGATCGCAAAGGGCGCGTACCGCCTGAAGGTAGTCGGGGTTGGCCAGATTCACCCCACCCTCGCCCTGCAGGGGCTCGAGCAAAACGGCTGCAGTCTGATTGTCGATTGCCGCTTCCAGCGCCGCCAGATCGTTCAGGTCGACGTGCAAGAAACCGGGAGGTAGGGGGTCGAAACCGACCTTTACCTTCTCCTGTCCGGTGGCGGTAAGTGTGGAGAGCAGGCGACCGTGAAATGAGCCAAAAGCCGAAATCACCGAGCGACGGGAGCTGCCGCGATCGAAAAAAAATTTGCGTGCAAGCTTGATGGCACCCTCGTTGGCTTCTGCGCCGGAGTTGCAGAAAAAGGCAGCGTCGAGACCGGCCAAGGTGCACAGGCGCTCTGCAAGGCGATTTTGCTGCGGGGTATAAAAAAGATTCGAACAGTGCATCAGTTCGGCAGCCTGATCGGCAATTGCACGGGTCAAGGCGGGATGGGCATGCCCGAGGGTGTTCACCGCAACGCCGGAGATGAAGTCGAGGTAGACGCGACCGTTCTCGTCGGTGATGCGGCTGCCGCTACCCTTGATCATGGTCAGGGGATAGCGGGCATAATTGTTCATCAGGTTTGATGCATTGCTCATGCGCCAACTCTAGGTGCCAGCAACAGAGAGGTCACGCAGCCATCTGAATTCAGGAGAGTTCGCTGGCCGGGCGACGAGCTGATGCGGCCGCTAAAGAAGGTTGAGGATCGGTGGCCAAAAGCGTCGGTTGCGGGAGCGGTTGAGAATCCCCGATCGAAGCCAGAGGCAATGGAAAAGGTTCCAGAGATGGTTTGACGATGCTGAAGTAGGGAGAGATGTCGAAATCGCGCGGAGTGAAAAGGTTGCTGCTCTGAATATGCAGAATGTCGGCATGTCGCGAATGCAGGGGGTTGTCGACAATCAGCTTGGGCAGAATGGGGTAGCCAACCGAGTGAAATGCCTGCGCGATCAAGGAGGAGCAGATCGCACGCGTCGGTTCGCCGCCGCCGAACGCCAGCATGCGGCGGCGCCAATGCTCCGGAACCGGGGGGCGCTGAATCAGGTAGCGCACCAGATCGACGATGTTGTCGAGATCGTAGTGTTGGCCGACCCGGGCAACCGCATGTTCGACCGCAGCTTCGATATGTTCGGGCGAGAGGCGTACGGGGCGACAAATGCGCGTGTGAGATTCGAGATAGCGCGAGACCGGAACCAGGCGAACACCTTCGAGGATATCGGCCTCCACAAGCATTTTATTCCCGGAGATTTCGCCGATGCAGAGGGCCGAATGCGACCATGAGGATTGGGTAAGATACTTGATCGCTACACTGAAACGGCTGTTCCCTTCAACCAGCAGAACATCGCCTTTGCGAATGGTGGCCAACAGCCGATCAGGAGGGCTGGTGCCGACCGAGAGCGGGCCGGAGTGCGGCTTGGCAAGATAGTTGGCCAGAAGGCGACCGATCATTTTCTTCAAGCAGCAACCTCCGAATCGGGCCGTAGGAATGATCTCCAGCCGATATAAGCGAAGCTCATGCCAAATCAGAAAGTTAGAGTTAAGTGACATTTCGTGGAGGTTTTTGCCTCTGATTCTGTCCGAGGAACAAGGCCACCAACACCCGTTTTTGCTCGTCGTTCAGTCCGCGATGGCGGTGA
>Ga0233416_10000047_pt1 | contig 32528 bp, 29 predicted proteins | sample Sediment_Towuti__2_FD_188638 | JGI IMG/M metagenome (GOLD analysis project Ga0233416, IMG submission 188638) | Sediment microbial communities from Lake Towuti, South Sulawesi, Indonesia - Sediment_Towuti_2014_0_MG | ecosystem: Environmental > Aquatic > Freshwater > Lake > Sediment | place... | reverse complement strand
GATCCCGGACGGCAAGATTGCACTCGGCAAGCTGTCGCAGGGGATGCGCTACGGCGCCAGGGTGATCCAGATTCGCGGCAACTTCGATCAGGCGCTGGACATCGTGCGCGATGTCGCCGCCGACGGTTCGATCTCGCTGGTCAACTCGGTCAACCCCTACCGCCTGCAGGGGCAGAAGACCGGCGCCTTCGAGATCGTCGACGAGCTCGGCTTCGCTCCCGACTACCATGCGCTGCCGGTGGGCAATGCCGGCAACATCACCGCCTACTGGATGGGCTACCGCGAGTATCACGAGAAGCGGATCAGCAAGAGCCTGCCGAAGATGCTCGGCTTTCAGGCCGCCGGCTCCGCCCCCATCGTGATGGGCCATCCGATCGAGAATCCGGAGACCATCGCCACCGCCATCCGCATCGGCAAGCCCGCCTCCTGGAAGCAGGCGGAAGCGGCGCGCGACGACTCCGGCGGCCGCATCGATGCGGTGACCGACGAGGAGATTCTCGAGGCCTACAACATGCTGGCCTGCCTTGAGGGTGTCTTCTGCGAGCCGGCCTCGGCCGCTTCGGTGGCCGGCGTGATCAAACTGAACAAGGCCGGCTACTTTGCCCCCGGCGCCTCGATTGTCTGCACCCTGACCGGCCATGGCCTGAAGGATCCGGACACCGCCATGAAGGGGGTGCCGTCGCCGGTCACCATCGACGCCAGCGAAGCGGCCGTGCGCCGTGTTCTGGAAGGGAAGTAACCCTCCATCGACCTGCTGATTGTCACCGATGGCCTGATCCCGGCCGACACCGGGATCTCGTTGCATCCGGCGCTGCGGGAAACTGCCCGCAGCCTCTCCCGCCACAAACGGCAGTGGTTTGCTGCCGAACCGCGCACCCCCTTGCAGTGGTATGCCGCTGCGCAGGGGTGGAGCGAGCCATTGGCGGCGCTGCTGGCCGCCCGCCTGCCGCAACTTCCCGCTGCAACGAAGCAAATCTGGATCGCCACCGCTTTCCATGCGCTGCTGCTGCGCGACCGGGTGCAGGTGGTCGGCGGCAGCCGATTGGGCTTGAGCGAGGCGGCGCTGACGGCTGTGGCCGATCGACTCAATCCGCTGTTGCATGAGGATGGCATCGAGCTGCTTCCCTGTGGCCAACTGCTGCTCGCCTGCGCCGACAGGCTGTGGCGGGTCGATCCGCTTCCCTTTGCCGCCATTGAGGGGAAGTCGCTGCCCAATCGCCATCAGCCCGGCGTCGATGGCGGCAAATGGGCAAGGCTACATGCCGAGATACAGATGCTGCTGGGGCAATCGGCTATCGAGACGGCGCAGCCGGGCATGGCGATCAATGGCCTCTGGCTGTGGGGCGGAGCCGAGTTTAGTGCGGTACAGTCACGCCAATGGACGCCCGCCGTCACCTCCGATGCCGAGCTGTTGTCGCTGCTGCCGGCCGCCTGGCCGCGTCAGCCCGAGCGCCGGCTGGCAATTCTGGATGCGGATTCGGTGGCCGAATATCTGGCCCGCTATCCGAAGCCGCTGCGCGGGCTGCTGCTCGGTGCCGGCTATGGACTCGATCTCACCCCCGGCTCGCTCTTCTCGTTGCCCAAGCGCAACTGGCAGCCGCCCGCCACACTGGCCACTGCTGCCGATCTCGATGCGCGGCTGGTGCGGTAGATGAAGATCATTCACCACAGAGGGCACAGAGGACACAGAGGAAAAGACACGTATGGTTTTCTCTCAGTACCCTCTGTGAACTCTGTGGTGCACCTCTTTTCTCCCCATGCATGAACTCTCCCTCTGCGAGGAGCTGCTCAATCTGCTGCTCAGCGAGGCGGAGCAGAGCGGCGCCCGTCGCATTCACCGCTTCCGGCTGCGCATTGGCGCGTTAGGGTGTGTGATGCAGGAGTCGCTGCTCTTTCACTTTGCGCAACTGGCACAGGGAACGCTGGCCGAAGGGGCCGAGATCGAGCTGGAGCAAGTGGCAGGGCGCGGCCGTTGCCCCGATTGCGGTGCGGAGTCGGAGATCGAGCATCGCTTCGATCCCTGCGCCCACTGCGGCGCCACCGGTCTGCTGCTGATCGCCGGCGACGAGCTGCGTATTGTCGAGATGGAGGTGGAGTGATGTGCACAACCTGCGGCTGCGGCGGCGACCACCAGCATCCGCCATCGCCTCTGGCCCCGGCGCGCAAGCGGCGGTTGTCGCTGGAGGTGGATATCCTCGCCGCCAACAATCGGGTGGCGGCCGACAATCGCCGCCATTTTGCCGGGCGCAATATTCTGACGCTGAATCTGGTCAGCAGCCCCGGCGCCGGCAAAACGACGCTGCTGACCGCCACCCTGAAGCAACTGAACTCGCCTGCCGCCGTCATCGAGGGCGATCAGCAGACGGCGCTCGATGCCGAGCGGATTCGCGCCTGCGGCGTGCCGGCAGTGCAGATCAACACCGGGCAGGGGTGCCATCTCGATGCGCCGATGGTGCAGCGCGCGCTCGCCGAACTGCCGCTGGCCGAAGGCTCGCTGCTGTTCATCGAGAATGTCGGCAATCTGGTCTGCCCGGCTCCCTTCGATCTGGGCGAGGCGGCCAAGGTGGTGATCCTCTCGGTCACCGAGGGCGACGATAAGCCGCTGAAGTATCCCGACATCTTCGCCGCCGCCCGCCTGATGGTGATCGGCAAGATCGATCTGTTGCCGTATGTCGATTTCGAGGTCGCGCGCTGCGTGGAGTATGCCCGTCGCTGCAATCCGGCCATCGAGGTGGTCCGTCTCTCGGCGCGCAGCGGCGAGGGGATGGCCGACTGGCTCGGCTGGATCGAGCGGCAGCGCGATTCGCTGCGCGGGGCCGCCTGAATGTGTTTGGGTGTGCCCGGTCAGGTGGTGGCGATTCGTGATGAGGCGCGCCATCTGGCGTTGGTCGAGATCGGCGGCGTGCGCCGCGAGGTGGATCTGCGCTGCGTGCTGGATCAGGGGGAGGCCTGCAGCGCGCTGCTCGGCAGCTGGGTGCTGGTGCACATCGGCTTCGCCATGAGCCGCATCGACGAGCTTGAGGCGGCGCGCACGCTGGCGATCTTGGCCGAATTCGGCGAATTGCAGGCCGAACTCGATGCCATGCAGGCAAGTCCGCAACCATGAAGAACAAGAACTACCACGAAGAACACGAAGTTCACGAAGAGGAGCGTGATCCTGCTTTTTCAACCTTCGTGCCCTTCGTGTGCTCTGTGGTGAACTCTTCTCTATGAAATATGCCGAGGAGTTTCGCGATCCGGCGCGCCTCGGGCCGATCTTGGCGCACATCGAGGCGCTGCTGGCCCGCATTGATCCGGCGCGCTTGCCGTTGCAGATCATGGAGGTGTGCGGCGGCCACACCTGGTCGATCTTCCGCTATGGGTTGGACCGGCTGCTGCCGGCCGGCATCGAGTGGGTGCATGGCCCCGGTTGCCCGGTCTGCGTGTTGCCGATGGAGCATGTGGCCGAGGCGGTGGCCTTGGCGCGTCGGCCCGAGGTGATTCTCACCACCTTCGGCGATGCGATGCGGGTGCCGGGGCGCCCGGAGAGTCTGCTCACCGCCCGGGCGCAGGGGGCGGATGTGCGCATGCTCTATTCGCCGCTCGATGCGCTGGCCTTGGCGCGCAGCCATCCCGAGCGGCAGGTGGTCTTCTTCGCCATCGGTTTCGACACCACCATGCCTGCCACCGCCCTCTGCGTGCAGCAGGCCAGGGCCGAAGGCATTTCCAATTTCACGCTGCTCTGCCACCACATCGCCCTGATCCCGACGCTGCGCGCCGTGGTGGCCGAGCCCGGCATGCGGCTGGACGGCCTGATCGGTCCAGGCCATGTCAGCATGGTGATCGGCACCCGCCCCTATCAATTTCTGGCCGAGGAACATCGACTGCCCTTGGTGGTGGCCGGGTTCGAGCCGCTCGATCTGTTGCAGGCGCTGATCATGCTGCTGGAGCAGATCGCCGGGGGACGAGCGGCGGTGGAGAATCAGTATCGCCGCGTGGTGCCGGAGGCGGGCAATGAGGTGGCGCTGGCGGCGATGCATGAGGTGTTCGCCGCCAAACCGGCCAGCCACTGGCGCGGCTTGGGCGAGGTGAGCGGCGCCGCCATGGGGCTCTCCGCCGCCTATGCCGATTTCGATGCCGCCCTGCGCTTCGGTCTGGCGCAGCAGTCGATCCACGATGCCGATCCCGACCCCTGCCGGCTGGTGCTGCGCGGCCAGCAAAAGCCGCACCAGTGCCCGCTCTACGGCGGCGAGTGCACCCCGGAGCATCCGGTAGGGGCGCTGATGGTCTCCGGCGAGGGGGCCTGTGCCGCCAGTTTTCGTTTCGGGGGTGGGCGATGAAAAGAGTTCACCACAGAGAACACGAAGGGCACGAAGTGAAGAGGATACCGTGTTTTTCCCATCGCCCGACGGGAAGAGGGGCAGGGAAGAGGGGCAGGGGAGAGGGCTACGCCTTTCGCGTCAGACCCTCACCCCAACCCTCTCCCGCAAGCGGGCGAGGGGGCCGCAAGAAAGTTATCTCATCCCTTTGTCTTCCCCTTCGTGCCCTTCGTGTTCTCTGTGGTGAGGTCTTCCCGTGAATAACGATCTGATCACCATGGCCCACGGCAGCGGCGGCATGGCGATGCGGCAGTTGATCGGCGAGCTGATGCTGGTCGCCTTCGACAATCCGTTGCTGGCCTCGCTGGAGGATCAGGCGCGGCTGCCGCTCGATGCCCCGGCCGGCAGTCGTCTCGCCTTTACCACCGACAGCTATGTGATCGAGCCGCTGATCTTTCCCGGCGGCGACATCGGCAAGCTGGCGGTCTGCGGCACGCTCAACGATCTGGCCGTGGGGGGCGCCGTGCCGCGCTGGCTCAGCTGTGGCCTGATTATCGAGGAGGGGTTGCCGCTGGCGATTCTCAAGCAGGTGATCGAATCGATGGCCGCCGCCGCCCGCGCGGCCGGAGTGCAGATCGTCACCGGCGACACCAAGGTGGTGCCGCGCGGCGCGGCCGACAAGCTGTTCATCAACACTGCCGGCATCGGCTTGATACCGCCCGGCCTCGATCTCTCCGCCAAACGGGCGCGTCTGGGCGATGCGATCGTGGTCAGCGGCAGCATCGGCGACCATGGCGCCGCCATTCTGCAGGCGCGCGGCGATCTGCAACTGGCCTCGGCGCTGGCCAGCGATTGCGCCGATCTGACGCCGCTGGTGCGGCAGATGCTGGCCGCCGCCCCCCATCTGGTCTGTATGCGCGATGCCACGCGCGGCGGCGTGGCGGCGGTGCTGCACGAGTTTGCCGCAACTTCTGGTCTGGGCATGCGCCTGTTCGAGTCCAACCTGCCGGTGCGCCAGGAGGTGCGCGGCCTGTGCGAAATTCTCGGTCTCGATCCGCTGCACTTCGCCAACGAAGGCAAACTGCTGGCCATCGTCCCGGCCAGCGAAGCCGGTAGTCTGCTCGCCGCCATGCGCGCCCATCCCTTGGGAGGCGATGCCGCCATCATCGGCGAAGTGGTGACCACCCCATCCCCGCGCGTGGAACTGCGCACCACCTTCGGCGTCGATCGCCTGCTCGATCTGCCGCATGGGGAGCCGCTGCCGAGGATTTGCTGAGCGATTCGTCGTCGTATTTGCGATACGTACCGCATCGGGTACTATGCAGGTATGGAAAGGGAAGTTGCGCTCAATGCGAAATTCTGGGTGAGCCAGTCCGGCAATGAGCCGGTTCGCGAGTGGCTTCTCGATCTGAGTCGAGATGATCGTCGCCTTGTCGGTCAGACGATCATGACCGTGCAGTATCGCTGGCCACTCGGTATGCCGACCGTCCGCAAGATGGAGGCCGATCTGTGGGAGGTCCGCTGCCATCTGACCGATGGCAAGATCGCTCGCGTGTTGTTCACCATTTTCGAGGGCGACATGGTGTTGCTGCATGGCTTTGTGAAGAAGAGCCAGAAGACGCCGAAAGACGATTTACATCTGGCCATACGCCGAATGGGTAACGGATAAACGAGATGAATCGAGGTGTGAAACGATGGAAACCGGGAATGTAGGCAGCGATTTCAGCGAATTCCTCGCAGCGGAAGGCTTGCTTGAGGAGTGCACGGCGGTGGCTGTGAAGCGGGTGATTGCCATGGAGATCATCGATGCCATGCGCGCCGCTCACATGAACAAGAGTGAACTCGCCAACCGCATGCACACCAGCCGTTCGCAGCTTGACCGAATCCTCGATGCCGACGAAACGGGAACCTCCATCGAAGCGCTGACGCGGGCGGCAGTGGCCATGGGTAAACGATTGGAGATCAGGCTGGCGTAACGGCGTCGATTGCCTGCTCGATCTGCCGCACGGGGAACCGCTGCCGAGGATCTGCTGATCGCGCTCCGTCATTCCCGCGCAGGCGGGAATCCATCCAAGGCACCCCATGAATTCCCGAACTGTTCTCTCTACTTGTTCGTTTGGCGCATTCAAATTGTTTGTCTTTTGTGATCAATCGCAATTTGTTGATATTAAATAAATATTGTAGTTCTATTCGAGATGGTATGAACCGGTCTTCGAGAAGGGGGCTCTCTTGGCTACATTCGAACACCACGACCTTGGTCTGATCAACCCGTCATTCGCTTCGCCGCTGGTAGATGTGTTGACCGAGCTGGAGCACTTGCGTCGGCTGCGTCTTTCCGGCTCCACTCCCGCCCCGGTCTTTTTTCAGCTCAAAGCCATTTTTCATATGCTGGAGAGTCTTGGCTCGGCTCGTATCGAGGGAAATCACACCACACTGGCCGATTATGTGGAGAGCAAGCTGGATGGGCAGGCGCCGACTGATCGCTTGCGTGAGATGGCCAATATCGAAGAGGCCATGAACTACATCGAGGAGCATTTCCGGCCGGGCGAGGCGGTTACAGGGCAGTTCATCCGCGAGCTGCATGCCATGGCGGTGCAGGAGTTGGAGCGTGAGGGCGATGCTACTCCGGGGGCCTATCGGGCGAAGCAGGTGGCGATTGCGCAATCCGGGCATCTGCCGCCCAGCCCTGCTCTGGTTCCGCAATACATGCGGGAGCTGGTCGATTTCATCAACGAGCCGCATCCGGCGAAATACGATCTGATCAAGGTGGCGCTGGCGCACCATCGCTTCGGCTGGATTCACCCCTTCGGCAATGGCAATGGCCGCGTGGTGCGTCTGCTCACCTATGCCCTGCTGATCAAATATGGCTTCAATGTGCAGGTCGGCGGTCGGGTGCTCAATCCGACCGCTGTGTTCTGTAATGATCGCGATCTCTACTACGCCATGTTGGCGCGAGCCGATTCAGGCAAGCCCGAGGAGCTTGAGTCGTGGTGCATCTATGTGTTGCAGGGGATGCTCGAAGAGCTGCGCAAGGTTGATCGGCTCGCCGATGGCCAATATCTCAACGAGAAGATCATCGCGCCCGCCTTGGACTTCGGCCGGGCGCGCCAACTGATCACAGCGCAAGAGTCGGCCATCCTGCAAATCGCTGCCCGCTCGGGTATTGCGAAATCGGCCGATTTCGCGCCCACCATGCCGGGGCTATCGCTTGCCCAGCGCACCTACCAGATCAAAAAACTGGTCGAGCGCGGCATGCTGATCCCCATTCAGGCGGGTGCGCGACAATACACCATCGGATTCAGCAACAACGTTCTGTTGCGAGGAGTGATCAATGCGCTCTCCGACGAGGGCTTTATCTCGTCCGCCCTAAGCCGGGAGAATGGCTGAAGAACAGGAAACGATAACGGGACGATGATTCGAGTGATCTCGGGCGGGATATGCAAGGAGCGCAAGGTTTATGAGCAAGAAACTTAAGCCCATTCCGGAATTTGCCAGCGAGCAGGAGGAGCGCGCCTTTTGGGAGACGCACGACTCGGCCGACTATCTCGACTGGTCGCATGCCAAGCGCACAGTGCTGCCCAATCTGAAGCCGACCACTAAAACCATCTCGCTACGCCTGCCGCAACAGATGCTCGATTCGATCAAGGCGGCAGCCAATGCCCGCGATGTTCCCTATCAGTCGCTGATCAAGGTCTGGTTGCAGGAGAAGCTGCACAGCCATTGAAGGGTAGTCCGATGCACATTCTCGGAGCCGAGGAATCAATGAGGTAAATGATCTGAGCGCCTCCGAGTTTCTCTGTGAACTCTGTGTCCTCTGTGGTGAACCGCTTTTTTCCGGGATCGCGCTCCGTCATTCCCGCGCAGGCGGGAATCCATCCAAGCCAACTCAAGTGCCCCGTCCGCCTCGCCTCCGCCGCTGCAAAAACTGCTTTTCTTCCTTCCTCGCCTTGGCATGATGGCAACTGCCCTGCGCAATGCCGGGGCGGAAAGGCAAGCATGGAAGGGAAGCCAATGGCTGGAGGTTTGGACTTGCGCAACTCTCTCGAATTCCGATCTAAAAAGGGCTGGGGATTCCATCTCCCAAGCCTGACCCCGTTGCTCTCCTATATATCTCAAATTTTATAATCGGCACCAAAAGGGAGTGTGTTCTTTATGGGTATCGATAAAACCAAGCTGGATTCTCTGTATGTTTCATATGGTTTTCGAATAAGGTCGAAAAATTCAGATGACGTCTGTGTGTATACATACAGGAGCGGGTATTTCAATAATGCCGATATTATCCCTATTTCGGCAGATGCAGATACGACAACAGCTTTTAGTTCATACCAGCAAAGCGGTTATGCTTGCACCGTTCGAAATTACAAGACAATACAAGATGCTGAAAAAGAGCTTTTTGAGGGGTTCTTTTCTCTAAAGAGCACTAAAGATCGATTTGGTGGAGAAGACGAGAGATTTAGGTCTAGGCAAACAAAGGTAATTGGTGCGCCATATAAGTTTATCGATCCGCCATATCGAAGTGCATATGCGAAAGAGAAATCCAATAAAGATGTTTCATTGATCGATCAACTGATGGCAGATTTGGATGCTGAAGGTCCGCGACTTATAATATTGGAAGCTGCAGCTGGGTACGGAAAAACATGTGCTTCATTTGAGCTGTTAAATAGAACGTTGAAATCATATTCCAATCGCCTGCCATTGTTTATCGAATTATCGAGAAATAGGCAGGCGAAAATTTTTCGCTACGTGTTGCTTGATGAGGTCGACAGAGTATTTCCAGCGTTATCCGCCAAGTTAGTACAGTCTCAAATATCCAAGGGATCTTTGTTCTTAATCGTTGATGGTTTTGATGAGCTGTTGCATAGAACAGAAGCAGCATCACCTGATTATGACAAAGTAGAGCCGATGCTAGAAACCCTGAGTGATTTGTTGACTGGAAATGCCAAGATAGTTCTGACTTCAAGGAAAACAGCTATTTTCAATGGTGATCATTTCCATACATGGATGGAAAGCCACGAACAAGACTTCCATATATCAAGATATTCTCTGCTACAACCCCAACTGGAAGATTGGCTACCATATGACCGCAGATATGCATTGGAACAGGCATCTTTTCCTATCGGGAATATTGCTAATCCGGTTTTGCTTGCGTTTCTGGCTGGGCAGGAGGACGAACATTTTTATGTTTTGGCTAGAAGTCCAAATAGAATCGTAGATTACTATTTTGAGAGGCTGTTAGACCGAGAAAAAGAAAGACAAGAACTTTTGATGGATGTTGACGAGCAGTATGGTCTATTTATTAAGCTGGCAGGCCATATGTTAGAAGCGGACTTTACCGCTGAAGATCACGAATACCTACAGCTATATATAGCGGAAAACAACTCCAACCTCCTTGCAAGCGTACGAAATAGATATTCAAGCGAAACAAGACCATCAACAGATGAATTGACCGCAAAGCTTGTATCACACGCTCTCCTAGATAGGAAAGGAGAGGAAGGGGTCCGGGTCGGATTCGTGAACGACTTCGCTTTAGGAAATTTTGTCGGAGAGCATTTGGTGAATTCTAAGTTGAACGAATTAGTGGTTGCCGACGACTTTCTAGAGCAGGCAGTTGCATCATTTCGTCCAAGGGCGAAATCACAAAGAGAATTACTATGTAAGAAGCTAGCATTTACCCTCGAGTTTTTGTCGAGCGAATCCCGAATCTCTTCGGAGATCCAATTGGGCGGGCGCCCATTACATGAGTTACGTGGTGAAACATTCAGTGGTGTCGTGTTCGATGGCACTTCTATTGGTGAGGAATGGCCTACGTCCGAGTGTGTATTCGTCGATTGTAGTTTCTCACGGACTCAACTAAATCTCACAAACATGCATGATGTCACATTTGTCGGGTGCCGATTTTACGATTGCGAATATATTGTTGAAAATGGCGCCACCGGATCGAATATATTTCTAATTGGATGTCAGGGTGTTACTGACCTGCAAAGACTATTGGGTACAATCCAACCTGACGAAAATTCAGATAATGAAAATGATTTGGAGCTCTGCAAGAGAAGTGTATTGGAGCAGTATTGGCCGGTTGGGCGACCACACTTTTGGAGCAAAAAGCAATTACTCACATTATATAGGGGGCACTCGAATAGTGAGCGCGGATTAGTCAGCGCCGCAATATCAGAGCTCCAACACGATGGATTATTGATTATCAGAGGTGATTCAGCGGCAATAAATACGGCGGAACTTCAGAAGATTCGCGAACTATTGGGGCGATAAGTTATGTACGATAGAGCAGAACAGCATATCGCCGACAATTTAAAATCCGAGATAGAGTCGGAATTGTCTAGGGCGGGCCTACTATTTCGCGTTTTCGCAAGAGCTAAGAGTAAGCAATCTATTCAAACTAAACTTGCGCTCAAGAATTATGGGCCAGGCTTTGATGATAAAAAGATGCAGGACTTATACGGAGTTCGTGTTGCCTTGTACTTCCCTGACGATAGCTCGTTGGCTCAAGGGCTTCTAAAATCTAGGTATGAATACGATGCGTCAGCATCGACGATCGATTTGCCTACCAATGCGACGTTTGGCCCGACTAGATGTAATCTAATATTTCGACTTCCTGAGCAATATTTACGAACGAGCAGTGCTTTTCAAGATGAGCCAAGGATAGATAAGACATTTGAGGTTCAGTTTCGTACTGTGTTTTCGGAGGGTTGGCATGAGATTGAGCATGACTTGAGATATAAATGCAAAGATGATTGGCATCATCATAAAGACCTAAATAGAGCGATGAACGGCTTTATTGCAACGCTTGAAACATGTGACTGGGCGATAATTAAGCTGTTTGAGGATCTGGCATGGAGGCATTATAAAGCACGAGAATGGCTTCCGATGCTGAGAACAAAATTTCGTTTGAGATGGCAATCATCGAAATTGAACGGGGACATTCGGGATTGTTTCGACAGAAACAATGATCTGGCAAAAGCAATATTTCGCATTGATCGCCAAGAACTGTTGTCCAAACTTGTTGCTTCAAGAATTGATTTGCCAGTAACACCGTCAAACATAGTCTTTATCTGTAATTATCTATATATGAAGTCAGATGAGCTTAGCGGGTTAGCTCCTATGCCCGTGATTGATGAGCTTAGTTCAATGATGGAGTAAATCCGTAAGGGTGGGGGGCAGCGCCGTAGGGCGGAATCGACCAAAGGGAGTTTTCCGCCGAACGCGGCTATATGGGCGGAAAGCGTTCGTCCCCGGTGCGGGCAGAGGCGGCATGTTTGGCCATGGGAGAGCCATGCGTCGAAATCCACCCTTCGGTCGGTTCCGCCCTGCCGCCATCACACAGGTCAATGCGAGAAGCGTAGCGACGCAGCAATCCATGCCACTCCCGGCGGTAAACGAAGAGTGGATTGCTTCACCCTGCGGCTGAGCAATGACGATGGGGTGGGTTTGAGCCTTCTCCCCGGTCTTTCATTGCCGTTCAGGCGATGCGCACCTCGACATGTTTGCCGAGCGCCGCTGCCGCCGCTTCGATCTGATCCAATCGGGAGGAGTGGCGCAAATCGAACAGGCGATCGACCTGCGGCAAGTGCCAGCCAAGGCGGCGCGCCAATTCCGATTTTTTAACCCCTTGCTCGGTCATCTCCCGATAGATTCCCAGCTTGGCGCAATCGAGCGCCGAAGGGCGCACGGTATGTTGTCCGGCGGCGGGTTGTCCGGGGGTGGGCAGCGGTTTGCGGTCCGCCACATAGAAGCTCAAGGCAGTTTCCAGCGCATCGATGGCGTGCAACAGCGCCTCATCCTCGTCGATGCCAGAGGTGATCGCCTCCGGCACATCGGGGAACTGCACCAGCACCGTGCCATCGTCCGGGGTAAGTGTTACGGGGTAGTCGAACATCTCGTTTCTCCTTATTTCAAGCCAAGCTGGCGCTTGATTGCGCTTCAAGCCCCTTGCCAGGCTCGTCGGTGCCATGCATCGGCAAGGTAGATTGCTTGCCATTCAGGAACACCTTGAGATGGGAACCCTTTCCCGGCTCGAAGGTCGCACCTTGCTGCTCAAGCCACTTTTTCATCTGCTTCGAGTTCATGGAGAAATAATAACACAAGTGTTGTGCCGAGTAACGAGAAATTAACATATGTGTTGCGTTTTGGCTCTTCCGCACCGGATCTGGCGGAATAGGGGGCTTGCTCGGCGTATGTATCGCGATTCTCGGAAATCCCTCCCGGCTTCCCTTTGCGAAAGGGAGGAAGGAGGGCGACGGGTCAGGTCTGGAAAGTGGAATCAAGATTGGCGGAAAAGCCCTTCTCATGTCGGAAGGCCAAGATTTATAGCGCAAGTGCCAATCGCAAACCTGCACCGACACGTTGATCGATCGCGCCCGGAAGCAACTTTACCTTCTCGGCAAGAAGAGCTTTGTCGATGGTGATCGCCTGCGACACGTTGACCACCGATGGCTTGGCCTTCTACCTGTTCTGTCTGGCCAGATGCTCGCGCATGGCATCCTCGAACTCTTCGCCCAGATTCAGCCAATACCTTGTGCCTTTATGGCTGCCGGTACGAATGAGAGCGCCCATTTCCATCATGGCGGCCAGATCGCGGCTGGCCGTTCGGGCGATGGTGCCGGTGATTTTGCAGTATTTCTCGGCTGACAGGCCACCACGAAAGCCTTCGCTCCCTTCGGCCAGCATTCGAATCAGCACCTTGTGCTGACGTTCGTTCAGTCGATCGCGAAGCCGATCGAGCAAGCGGGTTTTGGCAACGATGAAGCGAACCAGACGTTGCGAATGCGCAGTTGCCTCCAGCACAGTTCGGGCAAAGTAGTTCAGCCATGGCTGAACGCTCGGCGTGCACTGGTTTCGTTCAAGCTGCCGGTAATATTCCGGACGATTCCGTTCGATGGCATGGGAAAGCGCAAACAGCCCCGGCATTTCGATGGACTGAGCCAGTGCTTTTTCGCTTATGGCGCGTCCGATTCGGCCATTGCCATCTTCAAACGGATGGATGGAAAGAAAATGGATATGGGCCAGACCGGCGCGAGTCAGTGCGGGCAGAGGCGTATCGCCACCCGGAGCCGTCTGGTTGTACCAGCTGACAAACGCCTCCATCTCGGCCGCAACCAGAATCGACGGCGGCGCCTCAAAATAGATCTTTTCGCTGCCGATATAACCGGAGACCACGCGCATGGGCTCGGGTCCGGTGCGATAGCGGCCGATATCGCGCATCTGCCGATTGCCACTCATCAGGTGCGTATGCCATGAGCAGAGCATCTCATGGGTCAGGGGCTGCCTGAAATGTCGATAGGCATCGACCATCAAACCGGCAATGCCCTGCTCTTTTTCGCTGGCACGATGGTCGCTGTAGGTCGCAGCCAGACCGAACTGGTGCAGCAGCGACGATGCCACACTCTCCCTGTTTAACATCTCGTCCTCGATACGGGAGCTTTTCAGTGCCTCTTCGCTCATCAGTTCGATGGTGAAGGTTTGCCTTTGCTCCTTGTCGATCACCGACGAAGCGCCAATCAACCGGGCCGACTCAATCAGAAACTGCTGCTCCAGCTCTGCCAGCTGGAGTGGATCGAACTGTAGTCGAGGCCATTCGGGATGCTGCCAGTTCCATGTATGCATGGTTGCATTGTGGTGGCGATGTCCGATAAATCAACGCATAAAGGACAATTATCGGGGTGTATGTGTCCTGTATGAGGTGAGGGTATCGGACATTTCGCTGTGTTCCTGTGAAAGGCGCTCTCCGCGTAAACCGTTAAGGATGCTCTGAACAATTCAGAGCATCCGTGCGGCCCATGGATGGGCCGCCAAATCGTGCGCGTAAGTACGCGATTTGTATCCTTAATCCAGGGCTCTGTCCGCATTAACTGCTGCTCTTCTGTTCGGGGCGACGGCTCAGGTTCTTCTTCGTCCACTTTGCCAGGCTGAAAAACCTTCGTCGGACTCAACTGCGGTGGGCGATGGGTCAGGGGCGGTCAAGTATGCATGGCGGGACTACCGCCGCTCCATCTGCTTCCTGGTTTTGCTGGTTGCCTGGGCGGCGAAGGGATCGTCCGGCCAGTAGTGTTTGGGGTATTTGCCGCGCAGATCCTTTTTCACTTCGTGATAGGTGGTGCGCCAGAAGCTGTTCAAATCCTGCGTGATCTGCATCGGGCGACGGGCGGGTGAGAGCAGATGCAGCATCAGTTGGCACTGGCCGTTCAGGATTGTCGGGGTGCCGTGCAGGCCGAAGAGCTCCTGCAGGCGCACCGCGAGCACCGGTTGCGCCGGATCGCTGTAGTCGATGGCGATCATCGAGCCGCTGGGGACGCCGATCTTCTCCGGCGCCAGTTGGTTGATCCGCTGTTGCTGCTCCCAGCTGAGCTGGCCGAGCAGCAGCGTATGCAGATCGAGTTTCTGGAGCGCTTTCAGGCTGTTTTCGTTGGTCAAATGCGGTTGCAGCCAGCTCTCCAGCGTTGCGCCGAGATGGGCATCGGAGAGATCGGGCAAGGCCGCACCGAACTGTTTGTTCAGGGCGGCGCTCTGGGCGAGGTGATGGCGGATGCACTCGGCCCGCTGCTTCAGCGAAAGCGCGGCATCCGACCAGTGCAGGCAGCCGAGCCCCTTTTCCCGGATCGCCTGCAACAGGCAGGCCTGCACCGCCTCGCGGTTTTCGGCCTGATGGATCATCGCTTCCTGCAGCACGATTTTTCCGAGGTGGCGGCTCGCCTTCACCTCGACGCGCTCGCCGCTCTCGTTCCATTCGATGCGCTCCGTCTGCCGGATCAGCTCGGCGAAGTGCTCCAGCAACTGCTCGGCAGCGATGTCGGCGGCCAGATAAATCGTGGCCTCGCCGGCGCCTTCGTCGAGATTGGCGACGACGATATATTCGGGCAGACGATGCAGTTGCAGCCGGGGCGGAATCAGCGCCCCCTTGCCGTTGCTGAGCAGATAGCGGGCTTCAAAGCCGGGGCGCTTGCGGGCAATGCGATCGGGATAGGCAAAGCCGAGCAGCACGCCGCTCAGCTGCAGGTCGGGGCGCTCTTTTTTCAGGCTGCGGCGCGTGCCCTTCAGGCGGGCAAAAAAGTCGTCGGCGGACTGCTCGATGCGCAGCAACTGCTGATGATCGACGCCGTGCCCCCGCGCCGCGCGCTCGTGCAGCAACAGTTGCAGCCGATCGTGAATGTCGGCGCTCTTCTCGCTGCCGGCCAGAAAGGGGTCCTTTTCGGAGAGCAGGCTGGCGAGCAGGCAGGCGTGCCAGGGCTGCTCCAGCCGGGTCGCAGCGAGCATCATGTGCGCCAGCCGAGGGTGGGTGCCGAGCGCCAGCATCTCGCGCCCGTGCGCGGTGATCTTGCCGCCCGCCTCGAGGGCACCCAGCTCGCGCAGCAGCTCCCTGCCCTGTTCGCAGGCGCTGCCCGGCGGGGCGTCCATCCACTGCAATTCGCCCGGGTCGGCGACGCCCCAGTGGGCCAGCTCCAGCATCAATGTCGATAGATCGCTGTGCAGGATTTCAGGAGTAGCGTGCGGCATCAGCGTTTGTTGCGCCGGCCAGAGGCGGTAGCAGACGCCGGCGGCCAAGCGTCCGGCGCGGCCGGCGCGCTGATCGGCGGAGTCCTGCGCGATGCTCTGCGTCTTCAGCCGGTTCATGCCGGAGGCAGGGGAGTAGTCGAGGATGCGCTCCAGCCCCGAATCGATGACGCAGCCGATTCCCTCGATGGTCAGGCTGGTCTCGGCGATGTTGGTGGCCAGCACGATTTTGCGCGTGGCTTTTCCCTGCGGCGGCGCGATGGCCAGATCCTGCTGCTGCTTGCTCAAATTGCCGTGCAGTGGCGCCACCACGATGCCGGAAATCGACTGGCTGTGCAGATGCTCGCCGATCAGCGCCGCCAGCCGGTTGATTTCGCCGACCCCGGGCAGGAACACCAGAATGCTTCCCTCATGCCGATCGAGCGCGGTTTTGACCAGCCGCATAAGGCCGGCCAGCAGCGATTGCTGCCGCTCGCGCTCGCTCACGCCGCGCGCGATGGCCTGCTCCAGATACTGCACCGCCACCGGATAACTGCGCCCTTCGCTCTGCACGATCGGGGCGCCGCCCAGCAGGCGGGCGATGGCATCGGTGTTCAGCGTGGCCGACATCACCAGAATCTTCAGATCCGGGCGCAATATCTGCTGGCTCTGCAGGCAGAGCGCCAGCGACAGATCGGCATGCAGGCTGCGCTCATGGAACTCGTCGAAGATCACCAGCGCCGTGTGGGCCAGCTCGGGATCGGCCTGCAATTTGCGCGTCAGAATCCCCTCGGTGACCACCAGAATGCGCGTTTTGGGGCCCGCGCTGCTCTCCTGCCGGATCTGATAACCGACCGTCTCGCCAACCTTCTCGCCGAGCAGAAACGCCATGCGCGCCGCCGCATTGCGCGCCGCCAGCCGGCGCGGTTCCAGCATGATGATCTGCTTGTCGCCCAGCCATGGCTCGCCGAGCAGGGCAATGGGCACGGCTGTCGTTTTGCCCGCTCCGGGCGGCGCTTGCAGCACCAGCCGATGATGGGTGCGCAACTGCTCCCTGATCGCTTTCAGCACGGCGAGGATGGGAAGATCGGGGGGCAGATCGGCGGTCAGGTTGGCGGTCAGGTTGGGGAGAGGCGCGGGCATGCGGCGCATGATAGCGAGGGAGAGGGCGTTTGCCGCCGGAGGAGCAGCGGGGGCGGCGAAGACGACCGAGCCCACCGAATACAACGCCAACCACGGGATGCGCCAACCGCCGCCAGCTTGCTGAACAAGATCATGGGAGTTGGATGGATCGTTTTGAGAGAGTGGGAGAACTCCAACTGGCGAAGGCTTGAGAAAAACGAGCGATGGCAAAACGGTTGAACCGGCGACGAGTGAGTTTGGTAAAGCACAAGGCCTACGAGGCCGATGGGTCGATCAACCCTCGTCGCGCGGAAATCCATCAAGGCCCGGAGCGCAACGCTCCACCGACAGGTCGGATATACGGACGCAGTCGCTCCATGGCGCCAAAACTCAAATTCCTCTTGCGTCGGGGGGAGGGGCCCATATACGGATGGGGGACGGCGGTTTTGGCCGCGAGTCACTTTCGCTCATTGAGCAAAGGTCGGCACAGGGCTAACTTCCGGGCGGTCCAGCGAAAGCGGCGGGTGCTTATTGTTTTGCCCGCGACAAATCACCGGGAAAGGGATCATGACCATGGCAAGAAAATTCAATTTCAGTGCAGGCCCGGCAATGTTGCCGACTGCCGTGATCGAGCGCGCGCAAGCCGAGATGCTGGACTGGAACGGTTCGGGGATGTCGGTGATGGAGATGAGCCATCGCGGCAAGGAGTACATGTCCATCGCCGCCAAGGCGGAGAAGGATCTGCGCGAGGTGATGGGGATTCCCGACAACTACAAGGTGCTCTTCCTGCAGGGCGGCGCTTCGTCGCAGTTTGCCATGATCCCGATGAACCTGATGGGCGAAAAGGGCAGTGCCGACTACATCAACACCGGCATGTGGTCGAAAAAGGCGATCTCCGAGGCCAAGCGTTACGGCAAGGTCAACGTCGCCGCCGACATGGCTGCCGGCAACTACAGCAGCGTGCCGACGCAGGCCGAGCTTAAGCTCGACCCCAATGCCGCTTACGTGCACTACACCCCGAACGAGACCATCGGCGGCGTCGAGTTCGACTACATCCCGGAGACCGGCGATGTGCCGCTGGTGGCCGACATGTCCTCCTCCATCCTGTCGCGTCCGCTCGATGTTTCGAAATTTGGCCTGATCTATGCCGGTGCGCAGAAGAACATCGGCCCGGCGGGACTGACCATCGTCATCGTTCGCGACGACCTGCTCGGCAAGGCCTCCGCGATCTGCCCGACCATGTTCAACTACGCCATCCATGCCGAGAACGATTCGATGTACAACACGCCGGCCACCTACAGCTGGTATGTCGCCGGGCTGGTCTTCGAGTGGCTGAAGGCGCTGGGCGGTCTGGAAGGGATGGCCGCGATCAACAAACGCAAAGCCGAAAAGCTCTACGCCGCCATCGACGGCAGCCCCTTCTATGCCAACCCGGTGGCGCTCAACGCCCGCTCCTGGATGAATGTCCCCTTCACGCTACGCGACGAGGCGCTCGACGATGCCTTCCTGAAGGGGGCTTCGGCCAACGGTTTGGTGGCGCTGAAGGGGCATCGCTCGGTGGGCGGTATGCGTGCCAGCATCTACAACGCCATGCCGGAAGCGGGCATCGATGCGCTGGTTGCCTGGATGCAGGAGTTTGCCGGCAAACACGGCTGATACCGGCCGATAAACGGCTGCGGGAGCGCCAACGTTCCCGCAGCCGTTTGTATTCTGGGGGATTGGGCGCTTGCATCGGGCGGGGAAATAGTTGACTATTCCGGTATAGATTGACGCGGCATGTGTCGCATTTATCGAGAGGTATTGCAATGTCCCTTTCCCTTACTCCGTCGGCGGCGAGCAAAATCCAGAACCTGCTGGCGCAGGAGAACAACGAGGCGCTGAAGCTGCGCATCTTCGTCTCCGGCGGCGGCTGCTCCGGCTTCCAGTACGGCTTCACCTTCGATGAAGAGGTGAGCCCGGACGATACCGTGGTCGAGAGCCAGGGGGTCTCCCTGCTCGTCGATCCGGCCAGTATCAACATGCTGAACGGCGCCGAGGTCGATTTCACCGAGTCGCTCGCCGGTTCCTCCTTCGTGATCCGCAACCCCAACGCCAAGTCGAGCTGCGGCTGCGGCAAGTCGTTCACCCCGGCCGAGAGCGGCGGCGGTTGTGCCAACGCCGGCTATTGATCGGTCGTCTTTGATGATCTTCGACAACGGGGCCTCTGGGCTCCGTTGTGCGTTGAGGGCGATGCGATGAGTGCCGCGCTGCATGTCGCGGGGTTGACCAAGGTCTATGGCAACGGCAAGAAGGCGCTGGCCGGACTCGAGCTGGAGGTGCCGACCGGCAGTTTCTTTGCCCTGCTCGGCCCCAACGGCGCCGGAAAATCGACCCTGATCAACATCCTCGCCGACACGGTGCGCGAGGGGGGTGGCGAGGCGCGCCTCTTCGGCCGCGATCTCTTTGCCGAACGGCTCTGGAGCAAGCGACAGATGGGGGTGGTGCCGCAGGAGGTGGCCTTCGACCCCTTCTTTTCGGCGCGCGAACTGCTGCACACCGCCTGCGGCTACCACGGCCTGCGCCCGGATCGAGCGTGGATCGACGAGCTGCTGGAGCGCCTCGGATTGGCCGAACATGCCGACAAAAACACCCGTCAGCTCTCCGGCGGCATGCGTCGCCGGCTGCTGGTGGCGCAGGCGCTGGTGCATCGGCCGCCGCTGGTGATTCTCGACGAGCCGACCGCCGGCGTGGATGTCGAACTGCGCCGCCGCCTCTGGCAGTTCATGCGCGAAATCAACACCCACGGCACCACCATCCTGCTCACCACCCACTATCTGGAGGAGGCGGAGGAGCTGTGCGACCGGGTGGCGATCATCGATCGCGGCCGGGCGATTGCCGCCGCCCCGATGCGCGAGCTGCTTGGCGAATTGGGCAACACGCAGATTCGACTCTCCTATGCACAGCCGCCGGGTTCTGCGCTTCTTGCCGATCCACTGCTGGCGCCCTTCAACCCGCGTCTTGGCGAGGGGGGGCAACTGATGCTCGATTACGCGCGCCAGACGGGCGGCTTCGACGGCGCCTATCAGGCGGCGCGCACCCTGTTCGGGGCGCCGCAGTCGCTGGAGATGGTCAGCGAGCGGCTGGAGGATGTCTTTGTGCGCCTCACCGAAAAGTGCGAGGGGCAGGGATGAATATACCGCTTCTCTCCAATCCGCGCGGGCTGTGGACCCTCTTCGTGCGCGAGATGCACCGCTTCATGAAGGTAAAGATGCAGACGCTGGTGGCGCCGGTGCTCACCGCCACGCTCTATCTGCTGATCTTCCGCTATGCCATCGGCAACCGCACGGTGCCGGGGGTGGGGGTCGATGTGGTCGCCTTCCTCATTCCCGGTCTGGTGATGATGACCATGCTGCAAAATGCCTTCGCCAATACCTCCAGCTCGATCATCACCGGCAAGGTGATGCATGTGCACATCTATCTGCTGATGGCGCCGCTCACCGCGCTGGAGGTGGTGCTCGCCTTTCTGGCGGCGGCGTTGGTGCGGGCGCTGCTGGTCGGGCTGGTGCTGCTGCTGGCGCTGATCCCCTTTGCCGGGCTCTCGATGCCGCCGCATCCGTGGCTAATTCTCTACTACGGCGTCTGCGGCAGCCTGATTCTGGCGGCCCTCGGCTTTGTCGGCGGCATGTGGGCCGACAAATTCGACGACATGGCGCTGATCAACAACTTCGTGATCCTTCCGCTCACCCTGCTCTCCGGCGTCTTCTTCTCCTCCTCGCAACTGCCGTCGCTTTGGCAGACGATCAACGGCTACAACCCCTTCTTCTACCTGATCGACGGCTTCCGCTACGGCTTTCTTGGTGCCGGCGACACCGACCCGATGCAGGGGATCGTTGCCACTGGCCTGGCCGCACTCGCCTCGGCGCTGCTCTGCTGGCGACTCTGGGCGATGGGCTGGAACATGAAGGAGTAGGGGAGAAAAAACGGGCAAGCCAAGGCGCGCTTATTTTTCTAGAGTGCGGCGCATGAGCCGCCCGTCGCAATTGACCAATCTTTCTCTCGAAGAGCTGCAAACGCTGGTGCAGCAGTGGGGGTTCCCCGCATTCCGCGCTAAACAGATCGGCGACTGGGTGGCGAAAGGGGTGGTGCGCCCCGAAGAGATGCGCAATCTGCCGGCCGATCTGCGCCAGAAGCTCGAAGGGGAGCTCAGCTGCGAAGCGCTCTCCCTGCGTCAGCGGCAACTTTCGGTGGATGGCACGCGCAAATATCTCTTTGCCCGTTTCGACGGCAAGCTGGTGGAGACGGTCTTTATCCCCGATGTCGATCGCGGCACGGTCTGCCTCTCGACGCAGGTGGGGTGCGTGCTCGATTGCCCCTTCTGTTTCACCGGCACGCAGAAGTTCGAGGGTAATCTCACCGCCGGCGAGATCGTGGCGCAGGTGTTGGCGGTGAAGAGCGATCTGCGCGCGGCGCCGCCACTCGACGGCACCTGCGATCGCATCACCAACATTGTCTACATGGGGATGGGCGAACCGCTGGCCAATGAGGGGGGGCTGCACGAATCGCTCAGGCAACTGCTCGATCCCGATTTTCTTGGCCTGTCGCGTCGGCGCATCACCGTCTCCACCTCCGGTCTGGTGCCGGCCATCGATCGGTTGGGGGCGGCCTTTCCGGTCAATCTGGCCATTTCGTTGCATGCCGCCAACGATGCGCTGCGCGACGAGTTGGTGCCGATCAACCGCAAATATCCGCTTGTCGAATTGCGCCAGTGCCTCGACCGCTATCCGCTCGCCAAGCAGCGCCATATCACCCTCGAATATGTGCTGCTCGCCGGCGTCAACGATCGCGACGAGGATGTGGCGGCCCTCGGCCGTTTTGTGCGACCGGCACGCGAGCGGGTCAATCTGATCGCCTTCAACCCCTATCCCGGCAATCCCTACCGCGCCAGCAGCAACAATCGCATGAACCAGTTCGCCAACCTCTTGATCGACAAGGGGATTCGTGCCACCGTCCGAAAATCGCGCGGGCAGGACATCATGGCGGCCTGCGGGCAGTTGAAGTCGGCGGCCACTGTCGCCACAGGGGAAGATTGACGGGGATGGCAAACATGCGAACCGGAATCATCGGCGGCAGCGGTCTCTATTCGTTGCCAGGGCTGGAGATCGTCGACGAGATCGATGTCGCCACGCCCTATGGCGAGCCCTCTGATCGTCTTCTCTTTGCCCGCTTCCATGGTCAGGAGGTGGTCTTTCTGCCCCGGCACGGGCGCGGCCATCGCATTCCGCCGCACATGATCAACTATCGCGCCAACATCTATGCCATGAAGCTGGCCGGCGTGTCGCGCATCATCTCCATCTCGGCTGTCGGTTCGTTGCGGCAGGAGATTGTTCCCGGTCATTTCGTGGTGATCGATCAGTTTGTCGACCGCACGCACGGACGCCCCTCCACCTTTTTCGACGGCCCGGTTACCGCGCATGTCTCCATGGCCGATCCGGTCTGCCCGCAGCTGCGTCGGCAGTTGGCTGCCGCTTGCCACGCGGCCAATATCACCACGCACGAGCGCGGCACCTACCTCTGCATGCAGGGGCCGCAGTTCTCCAGCCGCGCCGAGTCGCATTTGCACCGGCAGTGGGGGATGGATGTGGTGGGGATGACCAACATGCCGGAGGCGAAGTTGGCGCGCGAGGCGGAGATCTGTTACGCCACTGTGGCGATGAGCACCGACTACGACTGCTGGCACGAAGAGGAGGAGGATGTGAGCATGCACTCCCTGCTGCAGGTGATGCAGGGCAACATCGTGCATGCCCGTGCCATGTTGGAGGCCTTGTTTGCCGCCGGCCATGTGCAGGAGGCCTGTCCGGCCGGCTGCCGCCATACCCTCAATCAGGCCATCTTCACCGATCTGAAGATGGTCGACGACGCAGCTCTGCGTCCGATCCATGCCCTGGTGGAGCGTTTTCTGTGATCGTAAGAATCCTTGCCCTTCTGCTGATCCCGCTGTTGCTGGTTGGCTGCGGCAACAACAAACGTCCGCTCGATCCCAACGATCCGATCGAGAACAAGGCCAAGTTGCGGTACGAGATCGGAATCGATGCCCTGTACAAGGGGCAGCTGCCGAAGGCCTTCGCCGAACTGATGGAGGCCGACAGGCTGACCCCCAATCGGCCGGAGATTCTCGATGCGATCGGCTATGCCTGGCGCCTGCACGGGAATACGGCCAAGGCCGAGGAGAGCTACCGCAAGGCCATGGCAAACTCCCCGTCGCCGGCCACCCACAACAACTACGGTAGCCTGCTGTTACAGATGAAGCGCCCCGTCGATGCCGAGGCGCAATTTCGTCTCGCCCTCGAAGATCCGCGCTATCCCAATCAGGATATGGCCTACATCAACCTTGGCGATGCGCTGCTGATGCAGAATCGCGCCGACGATGCGATTGCCGCCTATCGCCAGGCGCGCCTGCTCAATCCGGATCAGGACATTTCGCTGTTGCACGAGGCACAGGCCTATCAGAAGAGTGATCGACCGCACTATGCACGCGCTCTCTACGAGACACTGTTGCGTAAGGTGCCCAACAGCCGCCCGGTGCTGGAGGGACTGATCCCGCTGCTCAGACAGCAAGGCGAGGTCGTCAAGGCACGTCAGCTTCTGACCGACTATCTGGAGCAGGCCAGCGATCCGCTGGAACAGGCTTGGGCCAAGGACGAACTCTACAGGTTGAAACGATGACGCATTCCCAATCAGATCTACCCGAACCCTATTCAATCCCCGAGGTCGAGGAGGCTGCCCGTCATGAGGCGCAGCGGGCCATTGCCGTTCGACTGCGCGAGGCGCGCGAGGAGAAGCATCTCTCCCTGCCCGAGGTGGCCGCCACCCTGAATCTGCGTCAGGCATATATCGAGGCGCTGGAGAGCGGCAACTGGGATGCGATCCCTGGCCATGTCTATGCCATCGCCTTTTTGCGCCAGTATGCCTCCTATCTCGAGGTCGATGTTGCCGAGGAGATCCAGCGCATCAAGATCGCGCATGTACGCCTGACCCGGCCGGTTACCTTCCCCGATCCGCCGATCGCTCCGGCGCGGGTTTGGGTGGTTGGCGCCGCCTTCCTTTTTCTGGTGGTGCTGATCGGCTACAACATCCTGACGCGTGATGAGGCGAAGCCTGAAACGGAAGAGGCAAAGAAGGAACTGGCGACTCCCGTGCTTCCGGCCGCCGATCCCTACGCCGCCGACCCCTATGCCGCTGCGATCGATCCCTATGCTGCCGATCCCTATGCCGCCGCCGATCCTTATGCGCGTGCGGTTCAGGTCGCGCCGACGGTCAAGGCGGCCGCACCCATTCCTTCGACGCTCGTCCTGCCGGCAGTCAAGAAGGGTGGGGTACACCGATACCGCTTTACGGCTGTCGGCTCTGCGGCCTGGGTGCAGGTTGCCCGTCCGGTCGACAATGCCGACGGATATGAACTCCTGCGGGAGGCGCTGATGCAGCCAACACAGGTGATCGAGCTGGATGTGGATGAGCCGTTCCTGCTGGTGACCTGCGGCAATGCGGCCGCGCTCGAGATCGCCATCGACGGAAGTGTCGTTGCCCGGGCCGGCTCGCTTGGAAAGAGCGAACAAGTGCTGCGCAACTACAAGGTGGGCAAGAACTGATCTCTTCCCGTTTTGCGGCCGTTGTTGCCGCAATCGGGGGTGGATTTTGGTTTGACTTGCCGGGGGGCAATGGCCAGCTTGCCGTTCCCGCCGATCGCCCCCCTGATCGGAACTCCCTGCCTACAGGAGTTTTGCTGTGCAAACCCCCGGCCATATCTTCCATATTCAGGTCCGCCCAATCATTCCGGCATCGCTTGCCCGTCTCGAGGAGCTAGCCGACGATCTCTGGTTCGCCTGGAATGCCAAGGCGCGTTCACTCTTCTTTCAGATGGACAAGCAGCTCTGGTCGATGGTTGCGCACAATCCGCGCCTCTTCCTGCGCCGTATCAGCCAGAGCCGACTCGACGAGATGGCTTCCGATCGCGCCTTTATCTCCCTCTATCACGGCGTGATGTCCGATTACGACACCTACCGTCAATCCGAGCATCTCTGGTTCTCCGCCCGCTATTCCGATCTGAGCGATTTCAATATCGCTTACTTCTCGGCCGAATTCGGATTGCATGAGTCGTTGCCGATCTACTCCGGCGGTCTGGGTATTCTGGCCGGCGACCATTGCAAATCGGCCTCCGATCTGGGGCTGCCTTTCACCGCCATCGGCCTGCTCTACCGTAATGGCTATTTTTCGCAGTCGATCGATGCGCACGGCCGCCAGATTGCCACCTACCACGACAATCGTTTCGAGGATCTCTGCATCGAGCCGGTTTGCGATGGCAGCGGCAACCCCTGCATGATCAGCGTCGAGCTTCCCGGGCGGCAGCTGGCTCTGCGCATCTGGCAGGCAACCGCTGGCCACATTCGCATGCTTCTGCTTGATGCCGATGTCGAACAGAACAGCGACGAGGATCGCAAGATCACTTACCAGCTCTACGGCGGCGGCATTGAGAACCGTATCAAGCAGGAGATCATTCTCGGCATCGGCGGCGTGCGCGCTCTGCGTGCGATGGGGCTGAACCCCAGCGTATGGCATGCCAACGAAGGACATGCGGCCTTCATCGTGCTCGAGCGGATGCGCGAGTTGGTGCAGAGCTATGGCCTCTCCTTCGACGAGGCGCTGGAAGCGACCTCCGCTTCGACCGTTTTCACCACCCATACCCCGGTTCCGGCCGGCCACGACATCTTCCCGATCGAGATGTTCAACCACTATCTCGCCCACTATGCCGACAAGCTCGGTGTGGAGCTGGTGCGGGTGCATGCACTCGGTCGCGGCGATTTCGGCCATGGCAGCAGCGGATTCAATCAGACGGCGCTCGCCATTCACGGCTCTGCCTATCAGAACGGCGTCGCCAAGTTGCATGGCGTGGTCTCTTCGGAGATCTGCCGTTCGATGTGGCCCGACGTCCCCACCGAGGAGAATCCGATCACCTCGGTAACCAACGGCGTACACGTCACCACTTGGCTGGCGCAGGAGTGGATTACCACCTTCGATCAGCATCTGGGTGGGCGTTGGCGCGGCCGTTTGCACGATCCCGACTTCTGGGAGGGAATCCACGATATTCCGGACAACCTCTTCTGGTCGATCCACCAGACCAACAAGCAGCGCATGCTCGATTATGTGCGTCGCCAGCTGGAGGTTCAGGCGCGTCGTAACGGCGAAAGCCAGCAGTTGGTGCGCGAGATGACCGCCAACTTCGACGTGCGTACGTTGGTGATCGGTTTTGCCCGCCGCTTTGCCACCTACAAGCGTGCGACGCTGCTGTTCCATGACGAAGCGAAGCTGCTCAAGATGCTCAACGACGTCGGTCGCCCGATTGTCTTCCTCTTTGCCGGCAAGGCGCACCCGGCCGACGAGCCGGGGCAGGCGCTGATCCGGCGTATCCACGAGATTGCGCGCAAGCCGGAGTTCATCGGCAAGGTGCTGATGCTCGAAGGGTACGACATGGGGCTCTCGCGCTTCCTGCTTTCCGGCGTCGATGTCTGGCTGAACAATCCGCGTCGTCCGATGGAAGCCTCCGGCACCTCCGGTATGAAGGCGGCGATGAACGGCGCCCCGAATCTCTCGATTCTCGATGGCTGGTGGCCGGAAGGGTACAAGGGCGATAACGGCTGGGTGATCGGTGGCGAGCGCGAACTGGACGACGACAACCTGCGCGATGCCGAAGATGCCGATTCGCTGCTGCATGTGATCAAGTACGAGGTCGCTCCGGCCTACTACAGCAATGGCGAAGCCGGCTTTTCCGAACGCTGGGTGCGTATTGCCAAGCGGGCAATGATCGAGTCGATTCCCTATTTCAATACCGATCGTATGGTGGCCGAATATACCCAGCGCTTTTATGTGCCGGCCTCTGAGCTTGGTCAGGATTTGGTCAAGGATGGCTACCAGCGTGCCAAGACACTGGCCGCCTGGAAGAAGAAGGTGCGTGCCGCGTGGCCGCATCTGGCTCTGCGTCAGGCCGACGGCATGCCCGATTTCACCACCTGGCGTTATGGCGACGATATCAATGTCGCCGTGCAAGCCGAGCTCAACGGCCTTTCGCCGGAGGACGTACGTGTTGAAGCGGTGCTCTACCGTCCGGCACGCGAGGGAGGGCTCAAGCCGTCGACCACCGTCGAGCTGCGCCACAGGAAGGATGGCCGCTACGAGGCCAATATCCATCCCGATGATACCGGCAATTTCGCCTACCGCATCCGTATGTATCCGGAACATCCGGATCTGTCGCATCCGCAGGCGATGGGATTGATGCTCTGGATGTGAGCATCGCGCAGGCAATAAAACGGGCCGGTCGCAAGACCGGCCCGTTTGCTTTTTCGGGGTAGCGATCAGCCGATCAGCGGTACGATCAGCAGCGCCACGATGTTGGCGATCTTGATCATCGGATTGATCGCCGGGCCGGCCGTATCCTTGTAGGGATCGCCGACCGTATCGCCGGTAACTGCCGCCTTGTGCGCCTCCGATCCCTTGCCGCCGAAGTGCCCCTCTTCGATGTACTTCTTGGCGTTATCCCAGGCGCCGCCGCCGGTGGTCATCGAGATGGCAACGAAAATGCCGGTGACGATGGCACCTAGCAGCAGGCCGCCGAGCGCCTTCGGCCCGAGTAGCAGGCCGACCAGAATCGGCGCAGCCACCGGCAGCAGCGACGGCAGGACCATCTCGCGAATGGCGGCGCGGGTAAGCAGATCGACAGCGGTGGAGTAGTCCGGTCGCGCCGTGCCATCCATGATGCCGGGGAGTTCGCGGAACTGTCGGCGCACCTCGATCACCACGCTGCCTGCGGCGCGTCCGACCGCCTCCATGCCCATGGCGCCGAAGAGATAGGGGATCAGTCCGCCAACAAAGAGGCCGATGATGACGATCGGATCGGAGAGATCGAACGAGGTGGCATGGCCGAGCTTCGCCTCCAGTGCATGCGTGTAGTCGGCAAACAGCACCAGTGCCGCCAGTCCCGCCGAGCCGATGGCGTAGCCCTTGGTGACGGCCTTGGTGGTGTTGCCCACCGCATCGAGCGGATCGGTCACTGCGCGCACCTCGGGCGGCAGTTCGGCCATCTCGGCAATGCCGCCGGCATTGTCGGTGATCGGGCCGTAGGCATCGATGGCCACGATGATGCCGGTCATCGAGAGCATCGAGGTGGCGGCAATGGCGATGCCATAGAGGCCGGCCAGTTGATGCGCGGCAAAAATGGCGACACAGACTGCCAGCACCGGTGCGGCGGTTGCCTTCATCGACACGCCAAGGCCGGCGATGATGTTGGTGCCGTGGCCGGTGGTGGAGGCCTTGGCAATCTGCTGCACCGGCTGGAACTCGGAGTCGGTGTAGTAGTCGGTGATGAAGATAATCACCCCGGTGAGAATCAGCCCGACCAGTGCCGCACCATAGAGGGCCGCTACGCTGAACTCCGGGTTGTTGCCCATGATCGACTGCGTCACCGGCCAGAAAGCGATCATCGCCAATGCCCCTGCCACCGCCAATCCGCGATAGAGGGCGGCCATGATATGGCCGCTGCTCCCCACCTTGACGAAGAGGGTGCCGACCAGCGAAGCCAGAATGGCGACACCGCCCAGTGCGAGCGGATAGAGAATCGCCGCGTCGCTGCCGGAAGTGAACAGCAGGCCGCCGAGCAGCATGGTGGCGATGATGGTGACGGCGTAGGTCTCGAAGAGGTCGGCGGCCATGCCGGCGCAGTCGCCGACATTATCCCCCACGTTGTCGGCAATCACTGCCGGATTGCGCGGGTCGTCTTCGGGGATGCCCACCTCGACCTTGCCGACCAGATCGGCGCCGACATCGGCGCCTTTGGTGAAGATGCCGCCACCCAGACGGGCAAAGATGGAGATAAGGGAGCCGCCGAAGCCGAGGCCAACCAGGGCATGCGTGGCTTCGCTGCCGGTAATGCCAAAGCCGAGCAGCAGGGCGTAGTAACCGGCTACCCCAAGCAAACCGAGCGCCACCACCAGAAGTCCGGTGACCGCGCCGCCACGGAAGGCGACATGCAGGGCGGCATCGAGTCCATCGTGGGCCGCCTGCGCCGTGCGGACATTGGCGCGCACCGAGATGTGCATGCCGATAAAGCCGGCAGCGCCGGAGAGCAGGGCGCCGATGGCAAAGCCGATGGCCACCGGCAGCGACAGGGTAACCAGAATGGCCAAAAAGAGCAGGGCGCCGACCAGCGCAATGGTGGTGTATTGCCGTTTCAGGTAGGCGCTTGCCCCCTGCTGGATGGCGACGGCAATTGCTTGCATGCGCTCGTTGCCGACCGGAAGGGCCAGCACCCAACGTATCGAGAGAAGCGCATAGATCAGCGTGACGATTCCGCTGATCAGAACAAGAATCAGGCTTGTATTGCTGAACATATTTGACTCCGTGTTCGACGATTAAGCTGAGTATACACCTGGAAGATCGCATTCGGGCAGGATGTAGGGAGATCAATGATCATACGCGATCCGAATCGGGCTCTGGTGGAGTCGATGGCGCATAATCCGTCAATCGAAAAGAGAATTCTTCTGCGCCAGGGAGAGGTGCCGCACCTGACTGTTTTTGCCGAAGGCATCTTTCCGCCCGGTTGTGCCGCCACCACGCCGCACTGTCACTTTGGGATGGTCGAGCTCTTTCTGGTGCGCTCGGGGCAGGGGGGGCTCGATTCGGGGGTGGGTACGAGCACGCCTGCTTCCCGGTCGATTGGTGGTGGTCGAAGCGGGAGAAGCGCACCCGATTCATAACGATGGCAACGAGCCGCCGACGCTGTTCTATCTCGGCATAGCCTCCGGTTGATCGATACTTTGTATGATCCTAGAAAAAGCAGTTCACCACAGAGGACACAGAGTTCACAGAGTTCACAGAGGAAAAAAAACTCGTTGGCCGATTCAAGATTCTCACCCGTTGGGTGGGAAGCCAATTCAACCAAAAGTCCCGTTCTCTGTGTCCTCTGTGCCCTCTGTGGTGAGTCCAACTGTCGCTTTCAGGATGATCTTCTGCTTGCTTGCAGGCAGCGGGCAGAGAGGATGGGGGGATGAAAGATGCGCCTGGTGCGCATCGCCCGTTTCGGGGGCCGTTGCCCTCATGTTTGTCAGGGGAGGAGATTCCATGTCTGCACCAAGTGCGCCTACTGTGCCAGTGCGCCGCTCTCTGTTCGGCTGCATGATGCGTCGACTGTTCAGCCCGAAGCATCTCTACCGCATGTGGAAAATTTCGCGCTATCCGGTGGTGCGCCGCGCCGATAACGATCCGCAGCTCAAGCTCTATGCCCGGTTGTTGCCGGGCGGCTTCATGAACTATGGCTATTTCGACAATCCTCAGATCGATCCGCGCGAGATGAGTATGAACGATATTCAACGGGCGCAGCTGCGCCATGGCGAACTGATTGTCGATCGTCTGTCGCCGACCGATGGGCCGGTGCTTGATGTCGGTTGCGGTATGGGCGGCATCGTCCGTCTGTTGCAGGAACGCGGGATCACGCCGGTTGCTCTGTCGCCTGATATCAATCAGATCGAACATCTGCGCCGCAATTACCCGCAGGTGGAGGCGATTCGAGCCCGCTTCGAGGAGATGCCGCGCGCCGGTCAGCAGGGTCGTTTCGGTGCACTGGTCACCTCCGAGTCGTTCCAATATCTCGATCTGAACATCGCCATTCCGTTTGCCGCCGAACTGTTGCGCCCCGGCGGCATCTGGATCGCCTACGACTATTTCCGCATCGGCGAGGCAAATGAACGCTCCGGCCACCTGCAGGCCGATTTCGAGGCGCGCATCGCCCAATCCCCCTTTACCATCGAAGCGGTCGAGGATCACACGGCCAACGTGTTGCCGATGTTGCGCTATGCGCATATGTGGGGGGACGAGGTCGGGCGTCCGCTTTTCGACTATCTGTGCAGCAAGATCGAGCAGAAGCGCCCCCGCACCTATTACCTGTTGCAGGAGGCGATCGAGTTGGCCGAGAGCAAGATCGAAAAGAATCTGGCCGTGGTCGATGCCGACCGTTTTGCCGCCAGCAAACGCTATCTCTTTTACGTACTGCGCCGTCGCTAGGCTGCAGTTGCGGTAGTTTGTTCCCATCATTCGCAAGGAAGACCATGTCCGTCTACACCGAACTGACCTTTGACGAGGTCGCCGCCATACTGGCCGACTACCGGCTGGGGGAACTGCGCGACTATCGCGGCATTGCCGCCGGTATCGAGAACAGCAACTTCTTTATCGATACTGCCAGCGGGCGCTTTGTGCTGACCCTTTTCGAGCGCCTTGGCGATGAAGAGCTGCCCTATTTCATGCACCTGATGCACCATCTGGCTGCCAAGGGCAGCCGTTCTCCCGATGTGATGCAACGGCGCGACGGTGCCTTGCTTTTTTTCGCGCATGGCAAGCTGGGCTGCATCGTCTCCTGCCTCTCCGGTTCGACGCAGGAGGCGCTGAACCTGACTCAGCTGGCCTCGGCAGGGCGGGCGCTGGCCGAGTTGCATCTGGCTGGCGCCGATTTCCCGCTGCGGCGTGCCAATCCCACCGGTGTGGCCTGGTTGCGCGAGCGCATCGAACCGATGCTGCCGGATGTTGCGCTTTGCTACGGTGCAGAGGTCAGCGCACAATTGCGCGAGGAGCTGCTCTTCCAGTTGGCGGCCGACAGCGTCGAGCTGCCCGGCGGCGTGATTCATGCCGACTACTTCTGCGACAATATCCTTTTTACCGGCGACGAGGTGAGCGGAGTGATCGATTTTTACTACGCGCACGACAACAGCTATGCCTATGATCTGGCGGTGGCGCTCAATGCGCTCGCTTTGCTGCCCGGCGAGGAGGATGTTGCGCTGCTTCAGCAGCGAATGCATGCGCTCGTTTCCGGATACGAAACGGTACGGCCACTGACCGGAGTCGAGCGGGCGGCGTTGCCGGCGCAGCTGCGACTGGGCGCCTTGCGCTTCTGGACTTCGCGCCTCTATGACGCACTCTATCCGCGCGCCGGGGCGGTTACCCAGATCAAGGATCCCGAGGAGTACCGCAGCAAACTCCTGCTGCATCGGCAGGGGACAATCGGATTGTGATCCATTTCATCGGGATGTTATCTGCCATCGGGCAGGGTTCTGGCAGATGCAATCAAGCAAAGGAGGATCGAATGATCTACAAGGCAATGGCAATGGTTTCGATACTGTCGCTTTCGGCTTGCGTCACCACGCAGCAGGAGCAGGCAGCAGTGCAGGGGGCGGTGCTGGGCGGAGCAACAGGCGCTGTGATTGGTGCCGGCAGTGGGCGCGCCGTTGAAGGAGCGGTGATCGGTGCTGCCGTCGGTGCCACCGCCGGGGCGGCGATGGCCCAGCCGGGAAGTTCGGGCGGCATGCAGCCGGCGGCGCCGGTGATCATCAACAATGGTCGTTCCGCTCCGGATGCTCAGGCACAGGATAGAGGAAATGGTTACGAATACGGCGATGGCGACGAAGAGGACAACCGCGGACGGCGCCGGCATGGCCAACACGACCGCGATCGCGACGAGCACGGACGCGACTGAGCCTATCGCTGCCCCTCTCCGGAAACGGCCTGCTTCGGCAGGCCGTTTCTATTTGCCGAGGTCGAGTAGTCTGGATTTGCCCT